>Ga0105050_10007550_pt1 | contig 12935 bp, 11 predicted proteins | sample FRY01_FD_78088 | JGI IMG/M metagenome (GOLD analysis project Ga0105050, IMG submission 78088) | Freshwater microbial communities from Lake Fryxell liftoff mats and glacier meltwater in Antarctica - FRY-01 | ecosystem: Environmental > Aquatic > Freshwater > Ice > Glacier meltwater ... | reverse complement strand
AGCAGCCCAATCCCCCGCCATCAAAAGTGCGGTTTCTTCCTCGCTCAGCGCGGGGGATTCGGTTGCTGGTGTGCAGGCCGATAAGGCAAAGGCCACAACAGCTACCGAGGCAACAAGCGAGAAGCGGATCATGGTGTGAGCTCCTGGGAGTCTGTGGAGGGGATTCTTGCCCCTGGTTTCTTTCACTGCGAGTGTATTCCGCTGTGCTGACATAGTCCCGCGTGGTGATGCTAGAGGCGGGTAAACGAAGGGCCGGGCAAGCGATAGCCACACTGCACACAAAAGTCATTGCCCCACACCCAGGGGGCACGACACTTTTCGCAATACTTAGGCTCTTCGGACATGGTGACCCCCTTCTTGGTCTGTCGGCAAACCCACTATGGCGGAAATGACGGCAGAGATTGAGGCCAACCGTGCTGCGCACCCTCGTCCCTCGATAACCACCGAGGAAATAGTGGCAGGTATTCGCGAGGGACGTGAAGATCGCACCAGGCGACTACTCGGGTAGCGGCCGCTTCGATGGAACAGGCTTTTTAGTGCGTTCTCCGGCTTTCTGTGCGCAGAGACCGGTAATGGCTCCGACAGCGTCGGGGTCGACAGCCCGCGCTTTCCTGCGATATTCGAAAGGGACATCCGTGTCTTGGCCTGAGCGTCACGACGTGGCCGTGAGCCCCGATATTGTGCTTCACGATAGTCATACCCAAGGCTAAGTGTTTATCCTTTGGTATGGCTCACCCTTGGAGAAGGGAGAAAAGACGGTCCGCTACTCCGCGGTTTTTATCCCCGACGAGTAAGCGAGGAGGCCTGTGAGTGAGGTTTGACGCATCGCGAGTGAGCGACCTGCCTGTCGAACAGGTGGTGTCGGCGCGATCGTCTATCCTCGAGGAGGAGTAAATGTGACCTACCGAGCCCAAAAATATCAAGAACCCGAGAACCCAGTCGGCACCGTTGCCGAGCTATTTGCGGGTGTAGGCGGTTTTCGGGTCGGTCTCTCTCGGGCTGGTTGGAAGACGGTTTATTCCAATCAATGGGAACCTTCGACAAAAGCCCAGCATGCTTCAGATGTTTATGTCCAACATTTTGGGTCCGAGGGTCACTCCAACGAGGACATTTTTACTGTTGAGACACTGCCGGTAGATGTAGACATCGTGGTGGGCGGTTTCCCGTGCCAGGACTACTCAGTAGCCACCACGCTGAGGTCCTCTCTCGGTTTAGAGGGACGAAAGGGTGTCTTGTGGTGGGAAATGTTGCGCCTCATCAGCCAAAGTCGCCCGAAATGGGTTGTTCTAGAAAATGTTGACCGGATGCTCAAGTCGCCGCGTGAACAGCGAGGCCGAGATTTTGCCATCATCCTGAAGTCTCTGGGATTACAGGGCTATGAAATTGAGTGGCGGGTAATTAACGCTGCAGAATACGGGATGCCCCAACGCAGGCGCAGAGTATTTCTGGTCGCTCAACTCCCATCAACCAGTAAAACGAAGGAGTTCTCGGAAGAGACGATTTATTCGGGCGGTGTCTTGTCTAACGCGTTTCCCGTTATTCCACCCGAAGAGTGGGCTTCCCATATTGACCTCTCTCAAGAAATCGATCAGATCAGCGAACAGTTCGGGCAAGGCCTCGCAAAGAGCCCTTTTAAAAATGCTGGTGTTTATAGGGACGGTGTTGCCCTTACGTCAACTGTTCGCCCGGACTACAACGGTGATTACTGGACACTGGGAGACGTTCTGGTCGGTTCACACTCCAATATCCCGGACGAGTATTTTCTTTCGCCAAGCGACATAGCCGGGTGGCAACTGCACAAAGGTTCACGCAAGATTCCACGCACCAGCAAGTCCGGGCACGAGTACCTCTACAACCAGGGGCGAATGAAGTTCCCGGATCCGAAGGACTTACCGTCTCGAACGGTCCTCACCTCAGAAGGAGGCAAGACCGGCTCACGTTTTTCACACACGGTCGCCTCGGGGAAGCGAATTCGCCGACTGATGCCTGTTGAATTGGAGAGGCTGTCGGGCTTCCCGGATAACTGGACCAAGACAGGAGCAAGCCTTGGAGCCATGTCGACAAGCAAAAGAGCCTTCTTCATCGGTAACGCACTCGTAGTCGGCATTGTGGAAAAGATTGGCCGAGAAATTGCGGTCAGGACGAGAAGCTAAGCCCCTACCGGCGGCGGCTGTTGCCTTAAGCCTCCAAGAGCAGCTTGGCTCCAAATGACTGACCCACCGAACTAGCTCGAAATCTGGTCTCGAATTTCCTCAGGACTAAACGGTGGGTTCCTCTTATGCGCGAAGTTATGACAGTTTGGGCAGAGCGGGACCAGTTCATCAATCGGAGATAACGCGCGGGGAGACTCCATCGCTGCGAGCGGGGTCAAATGATGAACGTGCATGATTGACGGCCCCTCCGCACCGTATAGGTCCTCCGGCTTCAGTCCGCACGCGTTACAAACAGCGCCGAAGTGCCTTAGGCATGCTGTCCGGTTTGTCGCACTTCGTTTGCGATTGCCGCAAGTTGCAACTGTCACGGCACCCTCGGTTTTGCCGACTGGCTGAGATTCAGTATTGACCTCAAATTCTGTCAATAAATCGAACAGTGTTGGGATTGCCGCCGTAAGGAGCTCCTCGGCGACGCCCCATTCTTTTTCGTCCTCATTTTCCGCAATAAACCAACGCAGTTCGAGGTTGCTCCATGCCGTCTCTGCGACAACGTCCGATAGTGCCGAGTGGTTGACAAGGACAGTTAGCTGTTCAGAGGACAGAAGGGCAATTACCTCGTCCCGATTCTCCCGATAGTTTAGCTCCGCCCTTTTGACGAGATCACGAGAGAACAAGTCAAAGTGGGTCACGCCGGCCACCCCGCGGGGAGTCCGAAATATTTTGAGGCTAACCCCATTCGGCTCCTCTAGACCGGAAATCCTGAACTCAAAGTCCTCTATCCGTTTTCCTTTTCTTGAACTTGCCGTCAAGCTGATTCCTGTGATTCCACTGACCCGTTGGATGAGTTCAGTTAGCGGTGAGGTTTGCACCGCTACTCCGTGTCCAGTACTGGCAATTCCAGCTCCTCGGCAAAGTAGTTCAAAGTTTGAGAAACGTCATGGCGAGCGTGCTCCCATTGCAGTTTAAAGTCCGAATGGTGTGTCTTATATTCAGCCCGCGAGAACGCCAAGAACAACTGGAAATATCCAGTTTGCGCCTCGGTTGGCGAAGGAAGAATCACCTTCTGATAAAACTCGTGTTCCTGGTTGACCCTCACCGTCATCTCACCAGATGCAGTTGTCAGAGACTCCCACAGTTGCCCGCCGGTGACGTGCGCGTCAACAAGCTCAACGCTTTCCGGTGCAGCCACCGGGTGCATCCGGCTGCGCAAAGGAAACTGCATTCCGTCGGCAGACCGGACAAGTACCTCGTATTGCGATGTCCGCTCAGGCCGCGGGAATGGGTCGACTTTCTCGAGCCGTTTTGCTGAGTCAGCGGCATTACGCAACGCGTCTTCTGGGACATTTTTTTTATTTTGCCCCTTTTGCTTCGACTGGTAGTCGTCCTCTTCAATTTTTGCGTAGCGATGAACAATCGGCTCAAAATAGTCCACTACTTCTTGAGGAAAATCCACGGTCGATTTCTTGACATCAAGCATGAACATTTTGTCCAATTCCGGAGGAATATCCACTGTAAAACGGAGCCCATTCAAGGTAGGCCTGTTTCCTGCAGGAGCTAAGTCGAACCAGTCTGGGCCAGAAATTACCCGGTCCATGCGGTAAACATAGATTCCTTGGTATCGAGGGTTCTTTCGCGATGGGTGGTCCTTTGCCCTAGATGGGATAGCTTTTTTCAAGACATGGGCCTTGAAATCTATTGGGTACGAACCATCTCCTATTCTTACGTCCAATCCTGAAATCGCCGCTATTTTTTCTGGCTCCGCCCACTCGAGATCCGTGGGGTCCCACGCCTCGACAACCTCTTTTGCGTAAATAATTTTGACCGCGCGATTATCCGCATTATTTCCCGTAATCCAGCGGTGAAAAACCATTCCCAGGTGCGGAACGATTCGGTTCTGGACACGGCGAAGCATGTCCGATTGGTCTCCTTTGTCGACTTTGAAATGGTCAGCTTCCTTTAGGTTCGCATCATGCCAAATGATCACGGTTCCCGAGTCGTTCTGAGAAGTCTTGTTCAAATACTCTCGGTAGGCGGGCGAGATTTGGTCGCCTTTGTAGAAGCGCGCTCGCATTGCACCTTGACCTTCTTGGTCCTCAAGCATCAATGAGGCGGCTGACTCTTCTTTGTCGACACTTCTCGTAAATACGGTAAATCCAGACTTGCTCATCTCCATCGACGCAGTCTTCATACCAAAACCGAATTTTGACAAGCGGTGATTCGCAATTTCGCTGGAAGACCCTGGGGCCATAGCTTCCCGGAGTCGTTGCGGGGACATTCCATCCCCATCGTCTGAAATCCTGACCTCTACTTTTCCCTTTTTCGTGAGAATATCGATTCGAATAATCTCTGCTTTTGCACCAATCGAATTATCGATAATGTCGGCCAAGGCACTCTGCGGACTGTAGCCGAAAGCAGAGTTTCCTTCAAAGATGCGACGGCGTTCACCTATCAGGTCAAAGAGCTCGTAGGGCTCTGAATCCTTTGGCATATGTGGGTTTTCCTTTCCTTGGGCGCTAGTCGTCGGATTTGGTCAGGTTGTCTTCGGCCGCTTCGAGAGCTGCCTCAGATATTTCGCGTTTGTTATCAATTAAATCCATTATCGCCTCTTCAATAGTTGCGACGTAAAACAGTTGATACACGAACACAGTTTTTGTCTGTCCCGGCCTCTTCACCCGGAACGAGCTTTGGTCGAGCTTTGCAGGATTCCAGCCCGGATTCAGATGAAAGACGTGGTTTGCTTCAACAATTGTTTCGCCTTCACCGCTGACAACCGGATTGAGAAATAGGATTCCAGATCCATTGAAATCTCGGAACCGCTCCATTATTCCGAAGCGGCTTTCCGCGGGTGTAGTGCCATCAATCACTTGGCAATACGATGTTATAAATGTCTCTGATATCGCCTGCGCATAGAGTTGTCGGGCGACGTTGCAGTCCGCGACAAACGCAATTGCTTTCTCATCCCGAGCATCAATTTCTGCAAAACGCTCGGTTAGGAACTCAAGCTTGTCGCCCGCAAACGGATTGGGTTGAACTTCCAAGCTCTGGGGGTGCGCCGCGAATTGACGTTGAGGTGAAATTAAGCCCCGGCCTCGGCTCCCCAAAAAATCAGGATGCGTCCCACTCCGAATACTTTGATAAGTTTCCTGCTCCTCTTCTGTTAGCCGAAGCGCAATCAAGTGCTCGAAGCTCTCAGGCAGAACGATTCCAGCATCTGCTTGCGTTCGACGCAGTATCCGATGGTCGACGAGCTGGCCAAGCGCCCGTGCTTCAGCGGGAGAGTTACGACACGTCGCAAGGAAAAGCTCGTACGTGCCGAGAAGCCCAGGGTCAATGATATCGATGAGGTTCCAAAGGTCGAGCAGACGATTTTGAACGGGCGTTCCTGTGGCAAGAAAAACTGTGTTGACGCGCAGTGACTTTATCGATTCGGTTCTCATAGACAAGGGGTCCTTTGCCCAGTGAGCCTCATCGCAAACAAGCAGCTCGAAATCAATTAGCCGCAAAAAATCTATGTCCTGACTGATCAGCGAGTAAGTGGTGAGAATAATCTCCTGGGTTTCGAGGAATCGTAAATCTTTCGACCGGTCCGAGCCCGAGTGGATATGGATGATTGACGCTAGTCCGGGCGCGTGTTTGACGGCCTCACGCGCCCAGGTAAGAAGCAGATTGTTTGGCACGACGATTAAGGTGGGTTTTGCTTCGGGCTTGTGACTCTCCACGTGAGCAATCAGCGCCAGGAGTTGGATTGTCTTCCCCACCCCCATCTCGTCGGCAATTATGCCTCCAAGTGACTGTTCCCAAAGATTAGACATCCACCCGAAGCCGGCCTTTTGAAAATCCCACAGCTCCGATTTCAGCAAATTTTCTCGGTTCCCAGAGAAATGATTTGCTAACTTCCCCTCGCCGCTCGTATCCAGTCGGACCTCTAGAGAGGAGGAAGCTTTCAGTTTTGTAAGAACGCGGACGTCGGCATAGCTAATCTCGCCTAAAACTGGGACGCGGGACGATTGCAAAGCATCCCGCAGTCGATTAAACAGCGTCCGGTCAAAAGGAATCAAGAAGGCCTTGTGCACGAGGTGACCGGCGTTCAGCTCCTCAAGCGTCTCTATGGGGACCTCAATCCCTTCGGAACTGCACGTTATTTGAATCGAGAGAAACCCCAGACCCTCGCCCGAGACTTCAACAATTGGTTCGGCGTCAGCAAGAATCTCGAGACCGAGGGTTTCTTCGATGAACTTTTCACCTTCAGCGCTGGTAACGTCAGCAATTTTTCCTTGTAACCCGTCGTATAAAACTCGACCTCTGAGTTCGTACAAATTCATCCCCTGTCAAAAAACGACTGGATATAACCCTGCGGCAGCATCGACAGGTTAAGCACGAGGTCAATTTTTTCGTATGCCTCTTCTAGTGGGAAGAGGGCAGTTTGCCAGCCTTTTCCGTCTGTGACCCAAGCAAACGCTACGTTCTCGTCAGAAACGATACGGGTCAACTGCGAAAATTCCCCGGCGACGCTTTTGAGTTTCGAGCCGCCTGCACCGTAGAAATTCACTTCGACCAGCAATAGTTTCTTATTGTCCGTGATTGCGAAATCAAACGATCGCGACGACTTGTCCACGTTGACGTTGAATCCCCATTGGGCCGCTATTTTTTTTGGCGTCGCTTGCGACATCCATTCGAGTTCTGAGAGTTCAGAAATTCGATTTATCTGTCGTTCAACAGCAAATTCCATCGCTTTGCCAGATCTATTTTTTCTCCCGTTTGAGTCGAGTCCAGCTTCTACACCGATGATGTAATCAACGAGATTGACAACTCCACTGTGGGTGAAAAGTCTTTTGATGCCGGTGCGTTTCGCAAATCGCAGAGCTTTGTTTCTGGCCTCGGCGGTGGAGGCGGGAGATGCGAAATCGAATGATTCTTGCTCGAGGATTTCAGCAGCTAAATCGAGAACAACGTCGAACTTTGTGGAATTTGCACCATCTCGTACCAAGAGTTGTGGCATCACCCGGATTACGTTCGGGTATTCCTCCAACAATTCCAGAAACTCTTCGTCAAAGCTCTGCGTTCCAAGGAGCGAATTCCAAAGATGAAGGTCCCGCCGAACACTGTTGGCGTTGTCGTAAACCTTGTCCCAGTTGACGAAGTAGTCCCAAGACTTTATGGAGTCTCTGAAAGACCCAACCAGAGCATCGAAGCCAGCGCGCGAATCTGTTATTCCGTGTTGGCGGTGCCTTGGCAATATTTTCATAAAATTTCGGCCATTCTGGTCGTCGAAAGGTCAATGTAAGTTGAGTCTTGTTCAATCCCAACAAAGTTTCGACCGAAATGCAAGGCGGCGACTCCGGTGGTTCCGCTTCCGCAGAATGGATTGAGTACTCGGTCTCCGGGGTTTGAGCACAATGAAACGATTCGTTCCAGGAGACGAATTGGTTTTTGTGTCGGATGGCTCCCATGTTTCTTCTCTGACTTTGAGACTGCCGGAATCGACCAGACGGAGCGCATTTGCTTTCCCGGATTTTTCAGCGAATCACCCTGGTGGTCAAAATTCTTCGATTCCTGGTAATTGAACGTGTGCTTGCTTTTTGGTGACTGGCTGGCCCAAATCAGCGTCTCGTGGGAGGCGGTGAAGTTTCGTCCGCCTAGAGCTGGGGCACCGTTTGGCTTGAACCAAACGAGTTCATTGATGATTCGAGCACCCTCTTGTTGCAGGATCGTCCCGCAGCTGTAGATGCTGTGATAAGTCCCAGAGATTACGAGAGATCCTTTCGCGGTCAGCAGCCTCAAACACTCACGAATCCAAGTCTGGTGAAAATCAAAATCTGCTGATGCACCCGCGCTCTTATCCCACTGCCCCTTGTCTACGCTCACCTGCTTGCCGGATTGAACAGAAAACCCACCATTTGACAGGTGGTACGGCGGGTCAGCAAATATCAGTTCGAAGCTGCCGCTCTCCATGTCTCGCATGACTTCAATGCAGTCGCCTTGGAGGACCTTCCATGTGGCACTCATTTGTAGTTCCGCACAACTATTTCCATTACGGGTCCTCGACTAGCTGCCTTAGAGCTAATTACTCGTGGCGCTTCAATTTCGTCGACACGGAAATCGGAATAGATTTCTCGGGCAATTGGAGTCGCTGAGTTAGACAGCATTGCTTTTACTCCTCTGTCAGCAAGCTCGGACATCACCCGCGAGAGCCTATTTTGTTCCTCTAAACCAAATCCTCCTCGAGAGTACGAAGTGAAGCTCGCACTCGGAGTCAAAGGAACGTAGGGGGGATCAAAGTAAACAAAATCACCTTCAGCTGCATCCTTAGTCACCGTTTCAAAGTCGGCCGTGAGAATTGTCGTGCCAGAAAGCCGCTGCGCCATTGCGAAGAACCTTTGCTCGTCGACCGGCGGAAAAGTTCTTCTCCCATTGAACGGTACGTTGAAAAGCCCCTTTTGGTTTTCTCGATAGAGACCATTGAACGCGAGCTTATTCAGGACGTAAAAGTTTCTCGCGTCCTCTTGCCGGGACTCGAGGCTCGCCAAGCCCGCCCTGCGTTGATTGAGGTTTCCATTAAATGCGTCGCGCACGCTGTAGTAGGAAGCCTTCTGAGAAAGATTGTCTAGGGCGTCAAACGATTCCGCAAAAGCACGGATGCCCGACATCAGGCCCTGAGTCGACTCGCGCAGTACTCCGTAGAAGTTTGTTAGGCCAATGTTTATGTCGCCGACGACTGACGGACGATGATTCAGGTGCAAGAAAAACGCCGCCCCGCCTATAAAAGGCTCGAAGTAAGTATTGAAACTGGTCGGCAGCTTTTGAGCGAGTACCTCAGCGATGTGCCTTTTGCCGCCAGCCCACTTAAGTACGGGATTCAGGGACAAAGTCTTCTACTTTTCTGGTTTCGGTCGGATGGAATTTGGTTGGATGAAACCTACTTGTTGTCAGCACTCGAACGCAGTCAGGGACTTTCACCATATCGATTATTAAGGGGCCGTGCCTTTGAGCAACTCTCGAGAGGGAAAAAGATAGCCGTTGCCACCGAGCTAGGTGATGACTAACGAGATAATTCTTACCCTGGGCTGCGCGTTTTATTCCCTGCACAGGCGCACATGTCTCAGACGGCTTAGGAATGAACAATTATCAAAATTTGTGTAGGTTTGAAGCCTGAAAGCGCTCAGGCACCGCATTTTTAGCCAGGAGAAAAGTTTTGGTCGTTCAACACACCGGATTGCCTTCCAATGAGAAGGGCAGGTACGGCGAGTATCGGACCGCGAAGTGGCTCAGTGAAATCGAAGGGGAAAATCTGAACCTTTGGTTCGGAGTCAATTACCTCGATGCAGTGGGAGACATCGACCAGCTGATTGGTGACTCGCGAGTTGGCTTGTGGGTAATTGAGGTAAAGGGCCATTCACTGGACCAAATTTTGGGCTACTCGCGAGAAAATGTCGAATTTCAAAGAGAGGGGGTTCAAAAAAACCCCGGCAGGAAGGCTCAATTAGAGGCTCAACGGTTGTCTACTTGGCTAAAGACCCACATTTCAGATTCCAAGATTCCCTGGGTTCACTCGGCAGTCTGGTGGCCCAATATTTTTCGAGACGACTGGACCAAAGCGTTCGCACACTCGCAGAGCGCCATGAGCGATGCTGACCTAATGCTTTTTACCGATGAAATGGACTCGGAGAGCGCTTTAGTCTCTAGGCTCACCGAAATTTCTGGCCGGCCTCTGTTTGGAGCGCCTCCTCCGCGGGCCGCCTTGGTAGAGACGGATTCGTATTTGTCGATTGTTTCCCATTTGGAAGCTCCTTCAAGAATGATCTCTCCAATCCTTCCGACTGTTACAAGACCAGGTTCAGAATCTAAAGTCGAAGAGGACCTCGAAGAGACCCGAGTTCGCTTGGTGGGTAAGCCGGGTACCGGCAAGACAGTGAAACTTCTGGAGTACGGCCTAAATTCTTTGGCGAAGGGCCGAAGAGTTCTTTACACCTGCTACAACAAGGCGCTATCGTCTGAAATTCGCAGAGAGCTGCACCAAACGGTGTCAAAAACTGCTACATCTGAGTTTATTGCGATGGATATCTTCCAGCTTTCAAAGTACCTAGAGAATGGACTTGAACAAAATTCGCAGCGCTTCCGTAAGCCGCAGTCGAAAAAATTTGTAGATTACCGCGGTGTTTTTGAGACCCGCGTCAAAACTGTCATGGAAGCAGGAGAATTAGAAAAATTCGATCTTGTCTTGATTGACGAGGCGCAGGACTTTCCTGACTACGGGGTAAAACTCCTCCAGCGACTTTCTGGTCCTGATACTAGTTGGGTGGTTGCGGACGGCCAAGGCCAAGAACTTTACCCTCCTTATGAACCTTCGGACACGCTTGTAAAAGAGATGCAAACCGCCGTTACCCGAAAATTGCTTCGAAACTTTCGGCAGAGCCCGCAGGCATATCTCGTCTATCAGAGCTTCGATCTCTTAATGGATAGGTCAACGTTAGATGTCGGTAGGCGTGCGGCTCAGCAGCAGTTAAAGACGTGGCTGGAGCAAACGAAAGGCAAACAAGACAAGTTTATGCAGCTGGGTTTCGATTTCGACATCGAGACACGTGGAGCGCAGATTTTGATTGACGATTCAAGCGACCTTGAGGCAGCGCTAGACCGCAATCTGATTCAACCCATGGCAAGCCACCCCGGAGAGGTTGATGCGCTGGTTATTGCTCCGAGTGAAAAAAGCCAAGAAGTAGACCTAATCCGCGGGTACTTGAACAAGCAAGGCCTCCCCTTTCAGGACCTTTTTAATTCCGATAACCGGAGGAAAAACCCTGGGGCAAGCTCTATTCGCCTCTCAACAATCCACTCGGCTCGAGGTCTGACGGCCGATGTTGTCTGTGTTATCAATTTTGACTCTGCATGCAACTTTAACCGGACGGTGCCTCGGGGAAGGCAACTGGCAACAATTGCCTTGAGCCGAGCTCGAACCCGAACCGCTGTTCTATCGGCTGGTAATCCTGGCGTTTACACAGAAAACCTGAGGGCTTTGATAACGATGTGTGATCAGTTCTTCACAAACCACCCTCGTCGGTAGGCGACTTCGGGTTCAGCGTTATCGATTGCGCCGCCCGAAGACGTGCTTTTCTAGAGCGCAGTTCAAAGGGGTTACTCCAACCCATTCGTGCTCAGAATCGAGCCCGCCAATTCTTTTCATCCTCTTCAGCTTGCCGAAATCCGCGTCCTTTCCCACTCGCAATTTTTCTGGTCAAATCAGGAGCCTGTCTGCTGCGGCGTCCGGCGGTAGAGCTTTTTGCATTCGTTTTTGCTGTCGCAGGTTTTGTCGCGGAGGCACTATGCAGGACCGAGACAATTTTTACCAGCATCTTTTCCCGACTGACCGCTTCGATTACGGACTGTATGGGGTAGGTCATAATGGTCTGCGCCTCGGAACTTTCGAGAAATCGGATTCGCCAATCGTCGGAAAGTTTCCCATGATGGTCTTCCCATAGTTTGAGCAGTTCATGGCCATTCATGCGACGACTCTAAGACACGGGAGGTCAACTTTCAAACCCGACCCCAGCCGGTTGGTCCGATTTCGCTTGCATTAACCCGATAGCTCGCTAGTGGGTTATCAGGAGTGAGCGCAAAACTCTGATTGACACCGAGAGGGAAGCCACTATGTCAGTGCGTCGAAATGGGTTCCCAACTCGGCTATTACCTCGTCGTCTTTTCTCAAGCACAAAATGTCAGGCTGGATTCCCTTAGTAAGGTGCATTTCGAGGAAATATTCCTCCGACCATTCAACTGCCTCGGCACGGTCTTCACAGATGAGTTCGTGAATCTCCAATTGTTTGCCCTCGACGTAGATTTCATCACACAAAAAGCGTTCGAACATTTTCCTCCTTTGTTGGTCGGAGGAAGGACCAAATCCCCCACCGCTGACAGTGGTTCTAGTCGAGAACATCCCGGAGCAAGAAATATCTGGCTTCACGCGGGGTGTCAGTGCTCACTCACCCGGATTGCCCCACCACACTCAAATGGGCCTGTTCCACTCAGCACTAGAGGAAATGAAAACCACCGTAATGAGAAATCACCTAGGAAGGGGAAAGGGATGAGCGCGACAGAACCAGATCACTGCGACGAATGTGATGCAGCCTGGGTGCCAGGCGCGAAAGTCTGCGACGACTGTGGGTATGACTATATGAACCAAGGCGACTACCACAGTGGGCCCCATGGCTACTCACCAGGGACCGCTTACCCGGAAACCCAGTATGGCAGTGGCTTTGATGAAGAAGCCGAGTGGAACCAGTAGGAAACAGAAAATATAGTCAAATAGAACAGGCTGTTCGTGTACTGGGTCCATCCGCTGACAGCGGGCATAAGGGGTTCACCACTCAAATCGCCAAAACGGTAAGGATATTCGACAGTCGGGGCAAAAGTACGTAATGTCATCGCTTTTGCAACGCATCAAACAGTTTGGGCAATTCGGAGCAATTACTGGGTCGTAGATTGTCATCCCGCAAAAGTAGGCGCTCCGAGGTGGACCCGTCCGAAGTTATCCACATGCGGCCGATTTCTCCTTGTGCGCAGCTTTGCAGGTTCGCGTGTCAGTGGTCGTTTCTAGTTTTTAACTATGAGCAGAAGAAGAGATCAGCCCACAGCTGATGACATCAGGGTTCCCGCATTCTGGGACAAAGCACTGCGGCGTGAACTGGTCGAACTGTATTTCGATGGCATGGATATTGAGATGCTCGGTTGGCACTTCGACATGAAAGCCTTCGAGATCTACCGGGAACTCATTTCTCTGCTCTTAGGTGT
>Ga0105050_10007540_pt1 | contig 12950 bp, 10 predicted proteins | sample FRY01_FD_78088 | JGI IMG/M metagenome (GOLD analysis project Ga0105050, IMG submission 78088) | Freshwater microbial communities from Lake Fryxell liftoff mats and glacier meltwater in Antarctica - FRY-01 | ecosystem: Environmental > Aquatic > Freshwater > Ice > Glacier meltwater ... | reverse complement strand
GCGGATGCCTAAAAACATTCCGCGCCCTGGATTCAGCATGGGCGAAGACCTCAAGATTGTGCCAACCCTGAAACGCTACTGAAAACCAATCTGAATCTACCCACAGATTTTGCGGAAGAGCCATAATTAAAAGTCGGAGTGACATAACCTTAGCGTCTGTTAGCAGAGGAGGTATTGAACGTGGTGCCTGTCAATGATTCATCGTTGGGTGGTGATAATGCTCACAATCGCTCAACCTTAGACCGCTTCTTCGCGGGTATAAGTGAGTGCATCTTCCAGTCGAAACTCGGCGTGGCAGATGTTCAAATGGTTGACTATCTTAGCGACCTCATGCTACGTTTCGTTAGGACCGATTCTCTCCATCGGGTTCGGCGAAGTACTGGGCAACCTGCCACCGAAGTCTTTCAAATGCTTTGCGAAGCGGAGAAGCGAATCGGTTTAGCTCGCCGCGAGGTTCACCGGCACATCGGTGACTTCACGCTGTTTTGGACCGGCATGTACCCGGAAAGCTTACGCCGTATCCAAGGGGGTAAATCGCCTGACGGATTTCTCGACTATTGTCGCCAAGGGAAGCGTGCTTACCGCATCGCCGCCGAAATTGAAGGTGGTGAAGATCGCCCGCCTTGCGAATTGTTGATGAGACTAAGTGAGCAGTTTGAATTGTGTGCTTACGGTCTTCGCGAGGTCAGACGAGAATGGGAAAGCGGTGATGGGGGCGAGGGAATTTTAATGTAGCCAGTCGCGGCTTGATCAAATCAGAACGCCGCTCTTCAACAGGTATGGGCAAACCGTTGCACCGGAGTTTGCCTTTCACACCCAAGCCGATTTACATCAGTTTTCCACCAACAAACCGTCCACCAATTCAGCCTTTCGGGTCATCGATTGAGCCAACGCGTCGCTGTGAGTGACGGCGATCAACATCGCCCCGCTTTGCTTCTGCAACTCAAGCAACAATTGCGTGATCAATTCCGCCGTCCGCCGATCAAGATTGCCGGTCGGTTCATCCGCGAGTAGCAATGTCGGCTTGCAAAACAACGATCTCGCAATCGCCACGCGTTCGCGCTGACCACCGGAAAGCTCGCCGGGCAACTGCGAAATACAGTCTTCAAGTTCGACGCGCCGCAGCAACTCCATCGCACGTTCAGAATCGTCCGCGGTCGCGTTTCCGGTTGCTAGCGCGGGCACAAGGACATTTTCAAGCACCGTCAATTGCGGCAGCAGGTGGTGGTCCTGGAAAATGAAGCCGATGTGCGAATTTCGAAAGCTAGCAAGCTTGCTCTCGCCGAGTGAGAACGGCTCGACATTGTCAATTTTGACCCGGCCGCTGTCGGGTTGATCGAGCGTCCCAAGAATATGCAGCAACGTGCTTTTGCCGCATCCGCTGGGGCCGACGATGGCGAGCGAATCGCCCGCTTGCATCTTCAGCGAGAGACCTCGCAAGACCTCAAGCCGCTCACCACCAAGGGTGAATGATTTGACTAAATTTTCGACGACCAGACCGTTCATCAATCTTGCTCAGGAGAAATCCAGCCTCGCGGACCGCGTCCGCACCTCCCGCATCGTAACGCCACGGACCGTGGAGCGGCAGCATGGCGGTTAGTTTCTATGCCTGGCAACGAAATCGGGCCAAACTTCGTTTGCTAACTTCTCCTCGCCCAGATCGATCGTCTCATTCACATTCAAGTTGCCTTTCAGAATGTGCGCGCTGTTGAGTGCGTAGAGACCGGGCACGGAGGTGACCACGGGTGGCAATCGTTCGCTGTAACGGATCGTCTGCAAAGCCGCGACGTGCTTGGCGCGAGCGACTTTAAAGTCGAGAACATCCTCACGCGAGAAATGCGGATACATCTTTTCCAGCGTCGATAAGCACGTTTCTTTGTACTCCTGGTCCGTCATCGCATGACCGGCGTGATCATCAGGCAGGTACTTGGGCAGATAAACCAGGTGATGCCCACCGAGTTCTTTGTCAGGGTCGACGATGGTCGACATCTCAATCACCGCCGTCAGCGGCACCCACGTGTCGATGATGTTCGTGACGTAGTACTTGCTGATCGGTTTCTTAAGCAGCAGCGACGCGCACACGACTCCCAGATATCGAATCCCTGCGAATCGCTTGCGTTCGTCTGGCGTCAAAATCGACTCGCACATTTTTCCGATCAATGGCGAAGGCACCGTCATGACAACGTTATCAAAAACCTCCGCTTTGCCGTTAGCGAAATGAACTCGCAACTTTGCACCCTGCAAACGTTCGACGCTTTGAACCGGGTGCCCCGGCCAGAATTCGACGCCACGCCCGCTGAGGTATTTTTGCAGCGTGTCGAGAATCCGCGCGTAGCCACCGGGGACGTAGCCAAACATTTCGACCTTCATCCCGCTGCGGCGTGCTTTGTACATCCGCGCGGTGTGCGCCCAGATAAATGCCGCGGATGAATCGTGATACGCTTCGCCGAGCTTTGCCTTCAGCAACGGTTGCCAAACTTTCGCGAATACACCGTTTCCTGACCAACGACGAAGCCATTTTTCAACCGTGATCTTTTCCAGACGCCGCCAGTTGCGAATCTTCGACGCGTAGAAAATTGTTCCGCCCAGGCGGAGTTTTTGAAACAGATTGAGCGGCGGAAATTTCAAGAATTCCGATGTGTTGCTCATCGAGATCAATTCACCGTCGCTGAAGAAACCGGTCTTGGTTTCAACCCACCGCATCTCCGTCTCAAGCCCGATCTCGGTAAGCAAATCACGAAGCTTCGTGTCGCTCATGAGAGTGACGTGGTAGAAGCGATCCCAAACGGCATTTCCAAGTTTCCAAGCGCTCGTCAAACCGCCAAGCTGTGGCGCGGCTTCGCAAACCGTGACCTTTTGGCCTTTGGCTTCGAGGTCACGAGCGATCTTTAGGCCCATCATCCCGCTGCCGACGACCAACCAAGTCGCGGCGTTTGATAAAGCGGACGACTGCGCCGGTGAGATGGGACGATTTCCAGAAGTCGCGGACATGGGCATAAACCTTAGAACCGCGATCGGAAGAGCAACTTTACTGTCAACCAAATGGTTTGGAAGACCTTCATTTTGCTGTCACCGCCCTTGAGATCGTAACGCAAACGTAGCGGTGCCTCGCCGAAGACACAATCCATTTTTCGCAGCTTCAGCAACACATCGGCCATGCAGGAAAAGCCGGTTTCGCCGACGAAGTCGTCACCATATTTATCGAATGCCGAGCGAATCACGGAAACACGGTAGGCACGATAGCCTGACGTATAATCGCGAACTCCACTGGTGGGAAACATTGCCGTGAAAAGGACGCGGGCTCCGAAGCTTAGGATGTGCCGATTGAATGGAACACCGGTGACACTGGCTCCGTCTTGGAATCGAGATGCGATGACAACGTCACAACCCTCATGGATCATTTGCACCATTCGAGGAATCAAGCCTGGTGGATGCGTATTGTCAGCATCCATGGTCACGATGATGTCGCGTTCATCTGCGCGTTCTGCCGCTTCACGAAGCCCATCTCGAATCGTAATGCCAAGGCCTTTATTGACTTCGTGGTTGACGAGGTGAATCGGCATTTGAAGAGTGAACTGCTGAACGATGTCCGCCGTCGCATCTTTACTGCCGTCATTAATAACGATCACTTCGTAAGGTAGATCGCTGTTCGCAAACGACTCCCCGATTCGTTCCAGTAACTCCGGAAGCGACGCTTCTTCGTTGTAAGCTGGAAGTGCCACCAGCACCTTTGACGCGAGAAAACGCTGCGGTCGCGGATGCGAAAATTCGGCGGTGGAGAGCTGCTTGGAGACAACAGACGCATTCACGTCAGACATGGAAAACTCATTAAAAAAACAGCGAAAGATCACTCATTAGCTTAATTTAATGGGTCAATTTTTCCAGTCCGAAAGCGATCCATTAGCGGGGAATCTTTAGTGAGCGATTGTCTTTACACGCCAGAATGCAAAGCCAAATAAGCAAGATAACCATCACAATCGCGTTAAGGCTTGTTACTGTTTTTATCATCCCTTCCAAAAAGTCCGCCTTCCCAAGCACCATTTGTGTCGAAAGGTAGTTATAGGCCGGAAAAATCATCATCATCGCCAAAACGATACGCGTGCCAGCGCCGAGGGATCGCCAAAATGCAAGATTCCGGCCGACAATCCCAACCAGGGGCGGAGCAAGAAGTAAAACATCGTAAGACTGGCGATACAAGCTGACGATCATCGCGGTCATGATAATCGCTCCGGTCAAACCGGCGACGCCATCATCGACGCCTTGTCTTCGACGGATATGCAAGACCGCCATCGGAAAAACGACGATCCCCAGCATCACAATAAGATGCGTGGTATCGCCTGGGTCTTGATTGGTCCACTTCGCATAAATGGCGAAGATGTCGACGCGAGTCCACGATAGGGCGGGCAACTCGTTCGGCTCGTTATGATGAACCTCTTGGGCATCGGCGATCTGTTGCCGAATGTCGACAAGTCCTTTTCCAAGATCGCCGTCACCTTCATGATGAGCCAACCAAGCGAGCGGCAAAGCTGCCGCGACGATCGACATCACGGCCCCCAATACAAGTGGCTTTATGTTGCCTCGTGCGAGCATCAAAAAGCCAAGCGGCAAAATGAAGGTCGGTTTCGCCGAAACAATGACCAACGCGATCGCCGCCAGGAATGGTCGAGAGTCCGCGAATCGCACAGCAACGATCGTTGCCAACACTAACTCAAACGTGAAGTAACCATTGAACAATGTGACATGGCCGGCTCGAGAAAACACGATTCCCGCCGCGATCATCAATAACCAATCCAAACGCTTTTCTAAGCCGGCCGCGAGAAGGCTTTGTGCCGAAATCGCGAGCACGAGCAGCACCATGACGACGAAGTAAACCACCTCGGCCACGCGTAGTGGGAGGAACGTCAGCGGAACGTGTAATGCCACAATCGCGGGTGAGAAAAACGGAATCTGCCGCGATACGGGATACTCCGCGGCGTACCGTGAACCGTAGGGACTGTCACCATTGACAAGCGCCAAGGAGGGAAAAAAAACGCCGTTATGGAAGTCGACCAAGCCTTCATGAATGCCGTCGGTCAGACCCGGTGTCTGATACTTTTTCACAATCCGAACGACTGTGGCGGATAAACCCAAAGTCAGTAATAGCAACGCTAACGCCACCCAACCTCGGTGACCGATGGACCAACGAGAAAACATAATTTGGCCTGCAGTCGAATTCGGCTTAACCGATCAATAATTTTTGCACCGCATTGGCGATGTCAGATTGCCGCATGAGTGACTCACCTACCAAAATCGCTTTGACTCCGGCGTCACCGAGCAAACATACATCCGCATGCGTCACGATTCCGCTTTCGCCAACGACCAAACGATCATCAGGTATCGATTTTTTTAGGCGAAGCGTATGGTGCAGGTCCGTCTTGAACGTTCGAAGGTCTCGATTATTCACTCCGACTAATTCGGTGCCTGTGGCGAGCACCGATTCGAGATTTTCTGGATCATAAAGTTCGATCAGCGTCTGCAGCCCAAGGTCCACCGCTTGCTCATGGAGTCGCTTCAATTCATCGGGCTTCAAGCACTCCGCGATCAGCAGAGCGCAATCCGCGCCAGCGACTCTTGCCTGGAGCAATTGATATTCGTCAACAATGAAATCTTTGCGGAGTAGGGGCAGGTCGACGGCGGCTCGAATTTGACGCAGGTAGTCAAGATCGCCTTGAAAGAACGGTTTGTCCGTCAGGACGCTGATGCAAGCGGCGCCGGCGGTCTGATAGATCGTCGCGATCGTCACCGGATCAAAGTCCGCACGGATCAATCCCGCTGACGGGCTGGCGCGTTTGACTTCGGCGATCAACCGCACGTCCGCTGTCGCGGCTAGTGCCGCATGAAAGTCGCGTGTGGGCGGCAGGTCACGAAGCTGCGCTCGAAGTTCCGACGCCGGAACGGTGGCCTTATCGGCTGCGATCGTCTGTCGCGTTGCCGCGACAATTTCATCAAGAATGGTCGGCACGGTGGTAACGCTAATGAATCGAAGAAACGATCGTAAAACAGTTTTTCAACCGTTCTACAATGAGCAAAGACTTAGTGCTTGAAGTGACGGCGGCCGGTGAAAATCATTGGAATATCGAATCGATTGCAGGCTTCGATCACTTCCTCATCACGTTTTGATCCGCCGGGTTGAATCACGGCGACGATGCCCGCTTCGGCAGCAGCGGCGATGGAGTCAGCAAACGGAAAGAAGGCATCGGAGGCAAGAATTGATCCGTGACCGCGATCGCCCGCTTTGTCGATCGCGATTTCGACACTGTCCACGCGGCTCATTTGACCGGTACCGACACCGACAAGCGATGTATCTTTGGCCAAGACGATCGCGTTGCTCTTGACGTATCGAACCATGTCCCAGGCAAACGCAACGTCATCCCAAAGTGCATCCGCGACTTCGGTATCGGTAACCGTTCGCCACTGCAATGGCGCCGAAGGCAGACGGTCCGCGTCTTGAATCAAGACGCCGCCGCTAATGAATCGCCGCTGCAAATTGGAGCCGGCATCGTCCAAGCGACCGACCTGCATCAGCCTCACGTTTTCTCGCCACTTGGGCTTGGACGTCAGTATCCCGACAGCAGCGGCTTCGTAATCCGGTGCGACGATCGCTTCGATGAATAAGCCAGGCTCACACAGAACTTCAGCCGTTTGCACATCGACTGTGCGGTTGAAGCCAAGAACCGAACCGAAAGCGCTCAGAGGGTCCCCCGCGAGTGCTTTGCGACAGGCTCTTGCGAGCTTTTCGGCTGTCGCTGCACCGCAGGGGTTGTTGTGTTTGATGACGGAGCATGCCGGCAACATGCATCCACGCACGATTTCAAGAGCCGCATCGAGGTCAAGGAGATTGTTGTAAGACAGCTCCTTGCCGCTGATCTGACGCGCGCTAACGAGATTCGCGGTGCGGACGCGTGGATCGCTGTACAACGCCGCTCGCTGGTGTGGGTTTTCGCCGTAGCGAAGCTGCATTTTACGGCGGAGCGAGAAATTCATCGTCGCCGGGAAGTCACGCGAGATCGATTCGCCGCCGAGGTAATCCGCAATTCCGCGGTCGTAAGCGGCGGTGTGTTCAAACGCTTCGTAAGCGAGTTGCTGACGCAGCAATAAGTTGGTTCCGCCGGTATTTTCCAACATCGCGAGAATTTCGCTGTATTGTTCCGGGGCGGTAGCAACCGCCACGGAGACGTGGTTTTTCGCGGCCGCACGGACCAAGCTTGGGCCGCCGATGTCGATTTGCTCAACCACTTCATCACGAGTCGCGCCGACTTTCGCTGCCGTGGCGGCGAACGGGTACAGATTGACGACGACCAAATCGATCGGCTCCATCGCGTACTCGTCCATCGAGGCGACGTGTTCGACGTTGTCACGTTTGCCGAGAATGCCACCAAAAATCTTCGGATGAAGCGTCTTCAGACGGCCGTCCATCATCTCGGGAAAACCCGTGTATTCCGAGATATCGCGAACCGAAACGCCCGATTCCTCCAAGTGCCGGCGAGTGCCGCCGGTGCTGAATAGCTCCACACCGGCATTTTGCAGCCCCATGGCCAAATCGGAGATTCCGAGCTTATCACTGACGCTCAGGATCGCACTTCGAATGGGGACAACGTCTGGCACGGTGGATTTCGGCACGTGGGAGTAAGTTTCAATGAAGAGATTGCGTTTAATTCGGCCCGATGTTGTAAACGACGAGCCGCAAAGTTCAACACGGCAACACCGGATTCTACCGTAGATTCATGGTCGCCAATGCCTGTCATTCCTGAACCGCCGGGAACAATCGCTCTACATCACCTTCCACCCCAGTTCGCCAAAATACTGAAAAACCACTTCATTTTCGATCGCCGACAAGGTTAACCAGCCGTTTGACGCTAAATCGTGTACGCCTGGATGCTTGTCAAGAACGCTCTGAATCGCTTTTCGCGGAGCCTCAATCACCACCATTAATCGCAGAGGTTCATGCTGGTAGGTAGAACCGTCGTGAATCGATTGCCACAGAAGACCGGTCATCAAGTCTCCGCCATTACCAAGGACAACGCCAAGTTGCCCCACGACATTGTGGATCGCTTTGTTGCCACTTCCGTAATGCTGATTGTCCACCGTCGAAGCGTAGTACTGCAGATTGATCCAGTTCGTGACCACCATTGGTGCTGTCATGATCAATTCCAGAACCTTCAACTCTTTGTCGTTGATAAAATCGTAATTGTGCAAGAAAGTTCGACCATCCAGTTTTAAGCTTGCCGTCCGCGAACGTGGGGCGACGACGAAAGCCGCATTGCCCGCCAAGCCCCATTCGGGACGCACCTCGGACCAGTCGCGACTTCTTGCGATCAAGTCTCGCCCACTCACTGGCGCACCGTCATTGCCCCGCATCCTTATCGCTCGCTCGACGCGAGTCAGTTCGCTAGCCTCACGCGTCCAGCGACAAAGCTCGTCCAGCGCCTCCGCCATCGACGTCGGCATTTCCGTTACGTCGAAAAATTCAATTTCGTCGGTCGTCGTGATGTGCTGCGCCGCCAAAAACCAAGTCTTCCCTGGGATCATGATTTCTCGTCCCTGAAGTGCTTCGCGAACGGAGTGATCGTTCAGAATCGAAGCGGCAACGCGTGCGTTTGATTCACCGGCATGGCCACCGCAAGCACCGCAGTCCAACCCCGCTTTGTAAGGATTGTTGGCCGTCTCGCTTCCATGACCACACACGACAACCAATTTCGCAAAATTCTCGGTAAGGCCGAGATTGCGCAACATCCCTTCGGCAAGGTCAACCTTCTTCGCATCCGTAATCCCCATGTGACCGTGATGATGAAGTATCGGCCCCAGCGAATCGCGATCCGCCGGCTTCACACCGTCAAAGTGTGACTTCGCGACCGGACGAGAAAATCCGAACGTATTGGAAACCAGTTTGCCTGCGTACAAAAATCCAAGAGATTCGACGAACGAAAAACAGGATGAAGCAGAAGATTGAAACGACTTCCATACGCCCCTCGCAGCGCGAGTTATCCGCCGGCAGGCGACAGCGTTTGCCTGCGACTTGTCATCTCTGCCTCGTAAGCCTTCGCGAACTTGAAACCCAGGGGACAAGAGCACCGGACATTGCGCCGAACCGCTCGATTCGCCCAACGGCACGTATTCCATCGCCATCGCAAAGAATCCGGCAAAGCCGAAGGTTTCGATTTCATCCGAGACCACTTCCAAGTTGCGGCGAATCACTTCCGAACGCACGTCGATGCAAAACACCATCTGCACCAACTTGCTCGTCTCAGGCTCTTGAAGCGATTGCGCTGGCGTCGGGCGATCGATCAGATCCGCAGCCAACTTTCGACGATAAGCCGTTTCCGTTGCAACTTGTAACGCATAACGAATCAGTACGTCATCGCTTGGCCCTTGTGCCTGAGCGAATGATGTTTCATCGCCAAGCGGAGCCGACTCGCGCGATGGCCAACACAGGGCAATGTCGAGCTCAGAATATGCGTCGAGCCATGCGGCGTCGTAGGCGAGTCGAATCGCGAGTAGGCCAATCAAATCATCATCACTCATGCCCGACATGTTCGCTTCACGAACTCGATACTTCACATAACCCGCCCAGCCGGGGATCGAGAGTAGCTGGCACAGCAAATACTCGCACCAATGTTCCTTCGGAATTCCAAGTTCGACCAGTTGTCGCTCAATCGCTTTGTGTGGCGACGACGAAAGGCGTTTCGCAAACTCACGAAAGCCAGTGATTCCAAGCTTTTCTGGGCGACGATCGATCATCGCCGCCTCCCGCCATGCTTCGAACAACGGCAAGTGCTTCCAGGGGCTTGGCCAAGCGGCTTGCCCCTCGTCATAATGTGCCGCGACGTGTCGCGAAATTTCACCTGTGATCATGGAGGTGAACACAGTCCCATGCTGGCGATCGATCACCTCCGCAATCGTCCTGTACTTACGCTGACCATGCGTGTTTGGCATGGACATTTTCACCACGTTCTGATTTTCACGGACGCCGCGCAGAATCGTGGTCATCGTGAACTCTTCGTAATAAGCCGGATACTCGGCGCAGCACTGCGTCAAGGCGATTTCAATATCTTCAATCGTGAAAGCGCCGCCGGAGAATTGCCTCTGAAAGTATTCCAGCGGCATCAAAATGTCAGCGTCTCGAACGCGATCCAGTTTTTCTTTCGCGCTCAAGAAGCGATGCTGCGTCAAACCGACGAACGGATTGACGGCAACGTAATCCTTCAGCGGCCAAAGCGGCGCGATCACGTTTTGAACGTCGGTAAGAATGTCGTGAAGGGAAATCGTGGGTGCAAGGGTGATCATGGTGTCTCGTCGGGGCTTAGGTGTTTTACCAGGTGTCTGAGATCTAACGAGTTGCAAAGAAATTTTTGACGATCCGTTGCACTGTGATGTCAAAGTAAAAACCGTTGGACGCGTGGACATAAAGCCGACGCATGAACGGTCTGTCGCTGTACTCAGTGATCGCAATTTGCAAACCCAGAATCAAGCAGAAACCGATCGCTACAAGTGACACCACTGACATGCTCAGTGTCGAGAACGCCACCGCGGAATGCGATACCGATGACGCCAACAAGCGGTCCATCAGAAGGAAGGCTGCGAAGTAGGCTGACATGACCATCGCCGCCGCGACCACTCCTCGCAGTCCGACTTGCCAATGCCCCGTCATGAACGATTGCCAGATCAACTGCGTTGCCGCGATCGCTAAAACCATGCCAAGGACCCAAGCACCGGGCCCAACACCGGATGATTCGGTGGCCCATAACCTTGCAAAGAAACCGACGCCAGCGAGTAAGGCGAACGCAAGTGCCCCCGATGCGATGAGGGTGAACATTGAGCGACGATGACTGATGGGATCCGACTTAAAACGATTGGCCACCGCGATTTCAAGGACGCTGCCGGAGCTGAGAAAGGTGTGGGCTTTGTAAAGTGAGTGCGCGACGATGTGTAACAACGCGGCCGAAAATGCACCCAGTCCGCATTGCAACATCATGAATCCCATCTGTGCCATCGTCGAATAGGCAAGCGAACGCTTGACGCTGGTCTGAGTCATCATCACGACCACGCCCAGCAGGGCCGTGAACGCTCCGACCAACGACAAGAAAATCATTGCGGTCTGCGACAGCGAAACCAGGGGGCTAAGCCGGATCACGAGAAAACCACCAGCATTGATGATGCCCGCGTGCATCAACGCCGAGACAGGAGTTGGCGTTTCCAACGTGTCGGGTAGCCAAGTATGAAAAGGAAACTGCGCCGATTTGGTCATCGCGCCAATCACAAACAACGTCGCGATGATCGAGACCATCGTCTCACTCCAGCTCGGTGCGGACGCGGTCGACTCTCCCATCGCCTTAGCGCTGGCGAATAATTCGCTGAATTCAAGCGTCCCAAAGACGCGATACGTCAACACGAGCGCGATCACCAGCATGATGTCGCCTAGTCGACTGATCACAAACTTCTTTCGAGCCGCGAGGATCGCTGCAGCGCGGCCGGAGTAATGCGTTAGCAATTGGTGCAAACCGAAACTTGTCATCATCCACGCGCCGGTGAACATCAGCAAATTTCGGGAAACGACCAGCAACAGCACCGAGCCCAAAGTGAAACAGATCCACCGTAAGAAACGCCCCTGAGTCGCCTCGCCTTCCAGATACCGCTGCGAGAATCGCGTGATGATGCAGCCGATGAAGCTGACCAACAACAGCATGATCGCGGACAGACTATCGAAATAAACGCCGACGCTGATCGGCACCAGGAAATCGGACTGGAAGACCGCCGCATCAATCGGCCCGTTCCAAATCAACACACAGGTCGAAGCGATCGCAAGCAGAAACGCGGCCGTCATCAGGAACGAAGCGATGCGACGCATGTGGCTCGAATGAAGATTGGCCCAGCGAGTTGAAATGAGGCCGGCGCAAAGCGGCAGGCAGGGCACGGACGCGACCAAAGCAAGCAAGACAAAAGGCATTCCAGCACTCCGAGATAACAACACGCGGCACATGTGATAGGAAATGTAATATGCGACATCTAAGTCGTCAATTGCGTTACGTATTTATTTCGGAAAGTTTTCGTCGCGGCTGGAGGGAAAGTGGGTTTTGGATTGGCAATCCTTGATTCGCGATTGAAAAGTCGTATGTTTAGCGGTAGAATGCGTTTTCGATTTGTCTGCGCCTGCTCCGATTTCTCACGTCGTTTTTCCAAATGGCTCTTATGGTCACGCCCGCGTCTAAATCGGCGTTAGCTTCTAAAGCGACGCCCGCTTTGAAATCAATTAGCAGCGGAAAGAAAAAAGCCGTGGTGAAGCTGCCTGGGTCAACGTCTTTACCAAAATTACCGCTGAAGACGTTGGGAAAGAGTGCGGTTTCAGGGTCAGTTTCCGGTCGCGCGGTTCCGTCGCGATGGACGTTTCTGACGAATCACGCTCATGTGTTGATATTGTTATCGCAGGATGATTCGATGGTGCTGCGCGATGTGGCAATGCGAATTGGAATCACCGAACGAGCCGTTCAGCGAATCATCGCAGACCTAGAAGAGGGCGGTTTCATCGAGCGAGAGAAAGTTGGCCGCCAGAACCGTTATCGGATCTCCGCGTCGCAGACGCTTCGTCATCCGATTGAATCGCACCGAACCATCGGCGATCTGTTGGGGATGATCAACGACTAAGTCGAGGGTTTTTAATTGCCTCCACGGAATACGATTGGCGAATCGGGCGAACATTGCGACCTGAAGTGCCGACCGCCTTCACCCCAGTCCAATCGGTGCCATCCCCGCATGTCGCTAAACACTCAGCATGTCACCAAACGCTATGTTATGAGGTTCTTCTTGGATTTTAGTGGCAAGGGTGAGGTTCGATTTCGGTCTTTCGACCTCGGAACAGGGCGGTGGATTTTTGCAGGCATCCGCTCCTGCGTCCAATGATTTGGCAGCAGACGTTG
>Ga0105050_10007533_pt1 | contig 12955 bp, 14 predicted proteins | sample FRY01_FD_78088 | JGI IMG/M metagenome (GOLD analysis project Ga0105050, IMG submission 78088) | Freshwater microbial communities from Lake Fryxell liftoff mats and glacier meltwater in Antarctica - FRY-01 | ecosystem: Environmental > Aquatic > Freshwater > Ice > Glacier meltwater ... | reverse complement strand
TTGGCGGGCTTTTGTTGCTCGCGGCCTGCGCAGAGCCTGACCCGCGTATAATGAGATATGATGGACCCGAAGTGACACAGCTTATCCTGTTCAAGGAGGACCGGATGATGCACCTGTTGCACAGTGATCAGGTGCTGCGGTCTTATGATTTTGAACTCGGATTTGAACCGGTCGGGCCAAAGCGTGTAGAGGGGGACGGACGGACTCCGGAAGGCGTCTATCTGGTCAACCGACGCAATCCGAATAGCGAGTACCACCTTTCATTGGGAATTTCGTATCCCGACACCAATGATGTCGACGTTGCGCGCGCCATGGGGATGCGTGCGGGTGGTGATATCTTTATCCACGGCACGCCGCACCGGTTTCGCAATACCGAAGACTGGACTGCCGGGTGTATCGCTGTGACCAATGCAGAAATCGAAGAAATCTATGCGATGGTCCGCGACGGCACGCCGATCATCATAATGCCCTGATCCGGTCAGTTGCCGAGGATCATCGTCCACCAGATCTTGCCCGCCGGTTCCTGAAACCAGGACAGACCCATCCGGGTGGCAGAGGGGTCAAGGATGACCTGCCGCGTGCTTGGCAGTTGCATCCAAGCAGCAAGAGTCTCGAGCTCGGTCTCGTAGGTTTCCGAAATCGTTTCGCCCACCAGATCGCCGGGATAACCGACACGCCGGATCCGGTCGAGTGGCGAGGATCCGTCCGAGCCGAAATGCCATGGCCGGTTCTGGACAGACATATCGCGCGAATGCGTGGCAGCAGCGGCGTTCAGCTGTGCATCCAGCTGAAGCTGGGTCGCACCGGCAGCCTGCCGCAACGTATTGATCCCATCCAGCATCCGGAACGGGATTTCTGCGGCGTCGCGTTCCGTTATGCGATATATTTGTGGCAAAGGCAGCCCGTCCGGCCCGATCTGCGCCCTGTTGCGAGGCGCACAGGCCGCCACTGAAGCGGCCACAAGACCAAGAATCATCGAACGACGCAGCATTTTTCACCTCTTTTGCACTCAAACACTCTCTAACGGCTTGAGTCGGCCACTTCAAATCGGATCGGCAGGCTTTGGCCGATACGCAGGTTTGATTTGCAGTTGACGCCTCTGCCTTCTAGTAACTGGCATCGAGTTTCACATTGCGAAGTATTGGAGAAAACCCATGGCGCAGAATGACACGACATCTTTCAATCGCCGGGTGTTTCTGGCCGGATCGGCCGCTGTGCTCGGCTCCGGGGCGATGGCTCAATCTGATCCTTCGACAGAGCTTGAAGGTGAAATCTCTGGCTCCGTCAGCCGAAATATCTCGAGTTTCCGTTCTCTCGACTGGCAGCCCTACTTTACCAACTTGAATGGCGGGGCTGTGCTGGTGGATATCCAGTCACGCGCGCTGCATTACTGGTCGGCGGATGAGAGGGTGTACAAGCTTTACCCTACCAGCGTGCCGCTGACAGACGATCTGACGCGACTTGGTAGGACTGAAGTCACGCAAAAGGTTGTTAATCCGACCTGGCGTCCGACCCCGTCGATGCGCGAACGCAATCCGGAATGGCCGGAAGTCGTCGAAGGCGGTGACCCGAACAATCCGCTCGGCCCGCTTGCCCTGTATCTGTCATGGACCTATTACCGTATCCACGGCACCCATGACACGCGCAAGATTGGCCGCCGGTCATCGAACGGCTGTATCGGGCTTTTTAACGAACATATCGCTGAACTCTTTGACCTGACCGAAGTCGGAACACAGGTTCTGTTGATCTGAGATGGTCGATGACCGCTTTGCAAAGAGGCTGCCCGCGGCAACGCGGGCGGCTCTTTTTGTTTCAGGTCTAGTCCAGCCAGCCCTTGAGATTGTCCATGATGACCCCGCTCAGCGCGCTGATATGTGCGGCATCGTCATTGAGACAGGGGACATAGGTAAACTGCTCTCCCCCGGCATGTTCAAAACTCTCTCGGATTTCTTCGTTGATCTCTTCGAGGGTCTCGATGCAATCGGCCGAAAATGCGGGGGCGCAGACCGCAATCCGTTTTACTCCGGATTTGGCAAGCCGCGCCACTTCTTCGACGGTGTAGGGCTTGAGCCATTCCTCCGGGCCAAAGCGACTTTGAAATGTCGTCGTGATCTGGGTCTTGTCCCAACCCAGACGCTCGCCTAACAGGCGCGTGGTTTTCTGGCATTGGCAGTGGTAGGGATCGCCTTCGCGCAGATACCGCTCTGGCACACCGTGGTAGGAGCATACCAGAACCTCGGGTTTATCTTCCGCCGCCGTATAAGCACGCTCGATCGACTGCGCCAATGCCGCGATGTAGGCGGGTTGGTCGAAATAGGGCGGCACGATCCGCGCGACCGGCTGCCATTTTTCCTCCATGAGCGCGCGAAAAAACTGGTCATTCGCAGTGGCCGAAGTGGCCCCGGCGTAGTGCGGATAAAGGGGAAAGAACAGGATGCGGGTGCAGCCTGCATCGACCATTTCGCGCACTTTTGCCTTGGTAGAAGGATTGCCGTAACGCATGCAGAAATCGACCATGACATCATCGCCATAGCGTGCCTGCATCCGGGCGCGGATCATGTCGGTTTGATCGCGAGTGATTGTGCGCAGCGGGCTTTCGTTCTTTTCGTTGTTCCAGATTGAGCGGTAGTTCGCGCCGGAGGAAAATGGCCGTTTGCTCAGAATGACAAGTTGTAGCAACGGTTGCCACAGCCAGGGTGAATAATCCACCACGCGGCGGTCCGAGAGGAACTCGCTCAGATAGCGTCGCATTGACCAATAGTCGGTTGCGTCCGGCGTGCCGAGATTCGAGAGCAGGATACCGATACGCGCGGGTTTGATCGCGGGATGGTCGGCGGGCGCATGGACCGGACAAACGGCCACGGTTTCCGTGTTGCGCGATGATTTAGCGTCAAGCATCGGTGATTGTCCGGCAGGTTGCGACATTGAAACTCTCAAATAGACCCTTTGGGCATGTGGTCAATTGCCCTCGGACGCAAGTGGAGATTCTATCCCGCCAAGCACCTGTGCGAGACGATGTGTCGCAGAACCGGGTCGCAGCGGTTGTTGTTGATCGGCCGAAGGCGACCATCCTGTCAACGAAATCACTTCGAACGTGGCGGGCAGTCGGCCGTCCGGCAGTGAATAAAGGCTTCTGTAGGTATCGGCAGTCCTGTCAAACACTTGGCGCAGGGTCGGGCGTCGCAGTCGGCCCGCGAGTGCGTTGCCCTCACCCATTCCGCGCAGATCATGCATGAGGGCATGAAGGCCGGGATAAGTCACCTTGAAGGTCTGACTATCGGCGACAGGCAGCGCAAACCCCGCTCTTTGCAGCAACCCGCCGAGGTCTCGCAACTCACCCATCGGGGCCACACGAGGCGAAAGGCCACCAGTCACCGCCACTTCGGCCTGTGAGAGTGCGATCCGCAGTTCCTGCAAGGTTTGGCCGCCCAGCAATGCACAGATCAGCATACCGTCGGACCGCAACGCGTGGCGACATTGCACCAGTTGCCCGACCGGGTCATTGGCCCAATGCAAGGCCAGAGCGTGGATCACCAGGTCATGTGCCCCGGATTCCAGCGCAAGCATTTCATCATCGGCCACAATCCGGGCCTCGGGGAACCGTTCCCGCCAGAAATCAACAAAACCGGTGACGATCGCCACGGATTTAAAGGATCTGTTAACCTCGATCAGTCTCTCCTGAATATCGTCAGCCACCTGCTGCATGAGAAAATGCACCGGTGCGCGGGCGGCACGTCGCCGGTTGCGCGCGAGGGCAGTCGTATCGGTCAAGGTGGGCGCTGTTTGCATGGCGGAGATGTAGGGGACTGGCGTGAACTTGCAAAGCGCACTTCGGATCGTCTATCCACCCCAGTGCATTTCCTGCGGGGCACTGACCGAGAGTGACTTTGGCCTCTGTGGTTCCTGTTGGCGCGAAACGCCGTTCATCAGCGGGCTGGTCTGCGACACATGCGGCACGCCCTTGCCCGGAGAGGACACTGACAACGCGGTGCATTGTGACGACTGCATGTCGATCGCGCGACCGTGGAAGCGTGGGCGAGCTGTGCTGCTCTATCGCGACAATGGTCGCAAAATCGTGCTGGCGATCAAACATGGGGACCGGACGGATCTGGCCAGGCCTGCAGGCGGCTGGATGGCGGCGGCGGCGGCTCCATTGATCCGGGAGGATACAGTGCTCGTACCGGTGCCGCTCCACTGGTCTCGTCTGTTCCGGCGCCGCTATAACCAGTCTGCCATGCTGGCACAGTGGATGAGCCGGAGTCTGAATGTACCGGTTTGTCCCGATGCGCTATTGCGACCACGCAAGACGCAGTCGTTAGGCGGACAGGGTAGGGACGGCAGATTCGCATTGATGCAGGGCGCCGTCACGCCGCATCCGGGCCGACTTTCGAACATTCGCGGGAAATCGGTTCTGCTCGTCGATGACGTGATGACCTCAGGTGCCACCCTCGCTGCCTGTGCCGAGGCCGCACATGCGGCAGGAGCAAAAGAGGTATGCGTGCTGCTACTGGCCCGCGCCGCAAAAGAGGCTTAGATCAGAAGGACAAGATGATCTGAGGTAGCTTTCCAATGCAAACCGTCGAAATCTATACCACGCCCTTCTGCGGCTTTTGCCACGCGGCAAAACGGCTGCTCACTCAGAAGGGCGTGACTTTTTCCGAGGTCGATCTGTCTATCCAGCCGGAACGCAGGGCGGAGATGATGCAGCGATCGAACGGGGGCCGCACCGTGCCCCAGATATTTATCGGCGCGACGCATGTTGGCGGATGTGACGATCTTTACGCGCTTGACAGCCAGGGCAGGCTCGATGGGCTTCTGAACGCATGAAGGTAGCCCTGCTGCAGATGACATCGGGTGAGGACCCGGCCGTCAATCTTGCTGTCACCCGCGACATGATTCGCGAGGCGGCCGCTGGTGGCGCCGGGTTTGTTCTGACGCCTGAAGTGACCAATTGCCTGTCCGGTAACCGGATTCATCAGATGGATGTGCTGCGGTCCGAAGCCGAGGACGCAACGCTCGCAGTTCTGCGCACCGAGGCAGCCGCCTTGGGCATCTGGCTTTCCATCGGGTCGCTTGCGCTCAAGACTGAGGATTCAGATGGGCGGTTTGCCAATCGTTCATTCCTGATCGAACCGAATGGCGGCATCGTGGCCTCTTATGACAAGATCCATATGTTCGATGTGACGGTATCTCCGACTGAAACCTATCGCGAATCCGCCGCTTACCGGCCCGGCGAGCGGGCTGTTGTGCATCAGACTTCGTTTGGCGCCTTGGGTCTGACCATTTGCTACGATGTCCGCTTTGCCTATCTGCACCGCGCGCTGGCGCAGGCGGGTGCGGAAGTACTTCTGATCCCCGCCGCGTTCTCGTCAGTTACCGGAGCGGCGCATTGGGAGCCGCTCTTGCGGGCCCGCGCAATTGAAACCGGGTCCTATGTCCTCGCTGCCGCGCAAACCGGGGTCCATTATGTTTCCGATGGCAAGGAACGGCGAACCCATGGGCACAGCATGGCGATTTCGCCTTGGGGCGAGGTTCTTTGTGATGCTGGCACAGATCGTGGCATAAGCTTTGCTGAAATCGATATGGCGGAAGTGGCAAAGGCGCGGGGACGTATCGCAGCCCTGACCCATGATCGTCCGTTTATGGGGCCCTGATGGACAAGTCGAATGATAGTCTGGCCGTATCGCTGTTCAGCGAGATTCTGACTGTCGATCAACTTGCCCGCAGCACAGTGGCAAAGGCCCTCCCAAAGGGGATGGAACTGTCGCATTTTTCTGTTCTCAATCATTTGGCGCATACCGCTACGGAAAAGACCCCAGCACAGCTAGCAAAGGTGTTTCATCTGACACGTGGGGCAATGACCAATACATTGGGCAAACTGGAATGGGCGGGTTGGGTCCATATTCGCCCTGACTGGGACGATGCGCGCCGCAAACTGGTGTCGATTAGCCCGACTGGACTGTCTGTGCGCAACGCCGCTGTGGCCGCGATGACCCCACTGATTGCCGATGTGGTCGAAAAGGTTGGCGCTGAGCGGGTGCGCGCCGCTTTGCCGGTGCTGCGAGAGTTGCGTATCAGGTTGTCCGAGGCTGACTGATCAGGGCTTGAGACTCGCCGTAACGTAATTGACCGAAAGGTCGCGGTCAGACAGGCGCCAATCCCATGTGAGCGGGTTGAAAACCATCCCCTTGCGATCCACCGGATCAAGGCCCGCCCGCTGCAGCAAGGTAAAAAGCTCATCCGGCCTGATGAACTTGGCCCAGTCATGCGTCCCTTTAGGCAGCCAGCGCATCACATGTTCGGCGCCGATGATAGCGAATACATAGCTCTTTGGATTGCGGTTGAGGGTCGAACAGACGTGCTGGCCGCCAGACCGCAACAACTGACGGCAGGCCGTCAAATAACCCAGCGGATCGGCCACATGTTCGACAACTTCCATGTTGAGGACGATATCGAATTGCTCACCTGCTGCTGCAAGGGCCTCTGCCGTGCCGACGCGGTAGTCAATCTGCAGGCCCGACTGTTCCGCATGGACCTGTGCGACCGGAATATTGCGCGGGGCCGCATCGACGCCCACAACTTCAGCACCAAGTCGCGCCATCGGTTCGCACAACAAGCCCCCACCGCAGCCGATGTCGAGGATGCGCAGCCCCTTGAACGGCAGGGCCTCGCTCATATCGCGGGCAAACTCTCCAGCAATCTGCTGCGTGATATAGCCGAGCCTGCACGGGTTAAGCATATGCAGCGGCTTGAACTTGCCGTTCAGATCCCACCATTCGGCTGCCATCGCCTCGAATTTGGCAATTTCGGCGGTATCGACAGTGTTGGTGACCGTTTGCATTGTCTGTTCCAAAATGGCACCCCTTGATGAAGTAATGGCCTTGGTGATGTCAAGCCGTCGCCAGACGCTATATAGGACGGACATGGACAAGGTCTCTGGACAAAAGCGCACGTCTGCACATCTCTACCCGCCGATTGATCCGTTCGATCAGCGGATGATCGACGTAGGAGATGGTCACCGTGTCTACATGGAGCAATGCGGCCGCCCAGACGGAATTCCTGTCGTGGTTCTGCATGGCGGTCCGGGTGGCGGCTGTAGCCCAGCCATGCGCCGCTATTTTGATCCGTCAGTTTACCGTGTCATACTGTTCGATCAGCGCGGCTGCGGCAGGTCGCGCCCCCATGCCAGTGTCGAGGCGAACACCACATGGCATCTTGTGAACGATATCGAACTGATCCGCGAGACTTTGGAAATTTCTGACTGGATGGTATTTGGCGGAAGCTGGGGTGCCACGCTGGCGCTCATCTATGCGCAAGAACATGTCGCCCGGTGCCGGGCACTGATCCTGCGTGGCGTGTTTCTGATGACCCAAGCCGAGTTGGACTGGTTCTACGGTGGCGGCGCTGGCAAATTCTGGCCCGATCTGTGGGAGCGGTTTGTGTCGCCCATCCCAGAGGATGAACGCGGCGACATCGTGGGTGCCTACCATCGCCGGCTTTTCTCTGGCGATATGGTTCAGGAAATGCGCTATGCCCGGACATGGGCGGCCTGGGAGAACGCGCTGGCTTCCATTGAAAACGACGGTGCGTTGGGCGACGGTCCAGGTGATTACGCCCGTGCGTTTGCACGGCTCGAGAACCACTATTTCAAGAATGACGGGTTTTTGGGTGCGGATCAGCAGATCATGGCGCGCATGGACCGGATCGCGCATATTCCGGGCGTCATCGTCCAAGGCCGCTACGACATGATTTGTCCGCCTGCTGCAGCCTATCGGCTTGCTTCAGTCTGGCCGGCGGCACGCCTCGCTTTGATCGCGCGTGCTGGTCATGCTTTGTCAGAGCCGGGGATCAGTGCAGAACTGGTGCGGACCATGGATGAGCTGGGACGGCAATGATCGGACGCCGCGCCACAGCCAGACCGATCCAGCGGATCAGCAGGCGGGGCCTTATCGGGTCGGGTATGCTGGCTGGCGTGTTGACCGCGACTGGTGTGCCGGTCTTGGCGCAGTCGCGCGGAGGTCTGCTGCGATTGGGGCTGGGCGGCGCGTTTGCGACCGATGGCTGGGACACGCGTGGGCGGCAAAGCGCCTTTATGCGTGTGCTGGGGCAGGGCGCGGTCTATGATTGCCTTACCGAGATTTCGGCAACGGGAGAGTTGACCGGAGAGTTGGCCGAAAGCTGGGACGCTGGCCCCGATGCAATGGTCTGGCGCTTCAATCTGCGCCGTGATGTGCAGTTCCATGATGGAAGGCCATTTGGTGCAGAAGATGTTATTGCGTCGCTCGCCGCACATCTTGGGCCTGAGTCCTTGTCGCCTGTCCGGCCAGTTTTGGCGCAGATCGCGCGGATGGAAGTTCTGAGCCCCTATCGGGTGCAGTTCACGCTTGTCGCACCCAACGTGGATTTTCCGCTGCTTTTGGCAGACCCCCATCTGGTCATTGCGCCCTCAGGCCATTTGGATAGTGGCATCGGCACCGGTCTTTACCGGGTTGCGCGATTTGTACCGGGAGAATCTGCCCGCCTGATCCGGGTAGTGTCACATTACAAAGACGGCCGAGCAGGTTGGTTTGATGCGGTAGAGGTGACGGCGACAAACCATGGGCCAACACGCATGCGAATGTTGCTCGAGGGGAAGGCCGACCTGGTGAACCGGGTCGTTCTGCCGATGATTCCGCAAATTCAGGCAACGCGTGGCATCCGTATCGCCGAGGTTACTGGAACTCAGCATCTTATCGCCACACTCCCCGGTCAGCCTGATCTGCTTACGCAGCAGGCGCTGGCGGCGTTGATCGACAGGCAGGCGGTCGTTGACGCGCTTTTGGCTGGCCATGGCAGCGTGGCGCAGGATCATCCGCTCGGTCCGTTCAATCAGCATCTGATTACAGCGCCGGTTGCGCATGATCCAGACCATGCGCTCTGGGCGGCGTCGGTTTTGGGGGTCAATACTGATCCTGCAAAACTGGTCTGGCAATTGTCGGCAGGACGGTTGACCGAGGATTGGGCGCTTTCAGTGGCGACAGGTCCGGGCGGTGCATGGGGTGGCAGGCTTGGTACTGACGCGCGGTTCATGGAACTGTTGCACCAAGCGCGTGCCACGTTCGACAGCGCGCTGCGACGTGAAATTCATCAAACCCTGCAGTTCATTTGCCAGACCGAAGGCGGCGTCTGCGTTCCTGCCTTTGTGAACCATGTCGATGCCCATTCTGTGCGACTGGCGCATTCGGATGCGCTGGGCAACCTTTACGGGCTGGATTCGGGTCGCATAATCGAGCGGTGGTGGTTCGCCTGAGCCATCCCCCGATTGGCCTTGCAGACTCGGCGGCACTGGCCTATATCGCAGATCAATAGCGGCGCCTTGGCCTCCACCCCCATGGTTCCACCGGGAAAGATCGACGGGCCGCGCGCCCGTTTTTTGTGCTTGTTCGACTGCATGCTGCCAAGGAAATCTATGTCTGACCTTATCGCCAAAGCGGCCATTGATCGCCGCATAGCCGAAATCATCGAACCTGTGATCGCCGATCTGGGGTTTGAACTGGTGCGCGTGCGGTTGATGGTCGGCAAGGAATCGACCCTGCAGATCATGGCCCAGCGGCCTGACGGCAGCATTGATGTGGATGAGTGTGGCGCGATCTCCACTGCGGTGAGCGCCGTGCTGGATGTCGAGGACCCGATTGTTGACGGATACACACTCGAAGTATCAAGCCCCGGCATCGACAGACCGCTGACCCGGCTCAAGGATTTTGACCGCTGGATCGGGTTTGAGGCCAAGATCGAAACAGAAGAACTCATCGACGGACGCCGCCGCTTCAAAGGTGAACTGGCCGGTATCGAGGGTGATGAAGTGCTTATCGAGATCGAGGAAGGTACGATCGGACTCAAGTTCGATTGGCTCAGTGATGCCAAGCTGGTCCTGACTGACGAGTTGATCCGCGACGTGTTGCGCGGTCGCCGAGATGCAGGTCAGATCGACGAGGCACAGTTTGACGAAATTCAGACCATCATTGATGGCGATGACGAGGATGGCCCCTTTGCGGGTGCCGGTGACGATGAAGAAAAGCCCCAGCGGCGTGACGAGGAGATGAACTGATGGCCATTACATCTGCCAACCAGCTTGAGCTGTTGCAGACCGCCGAAGCGGTTGCGCGCGAAAAGATGATCGACCCCGGTCTGGTCGTCGAGGCGATGGAGGAAAGCCTCGCCCGTGCTGCCAAGAGCCGCTACGGCGCGGAAATGGATATCAGGGTCAATATCGACCGCAAGACCGGCCGGGCCAAATTCACCCGCGTCCGCACAGTCGTGGCCGATGACGGCGTTGAGAATTATCAGGCGCAGATGACGGTCGATCAGGCAAAGCTTTATCTACCGGAACCCAAGGTCGGCGACACCTTTGTCGAGGAAGTGCCTCCGGTTGAACTGGGCCGGATCGCGGCACAATCGGCCAAGCAGGTGATCCTGCAGAAGGTCCGCGAAGCCGAGCGTGATCGCCAATACGAAGAATTCAAAGACCGTGCTGGCACGATCATCAACGCGGTGGTCAAGCGCGAAGAATATGGCAATGTCATCGTCGATGTCGGCTCTGGCGAGGCTATCCTGCGTCGCAATGAAAAGATCGGCCGCGAAGCCTATCGCCCGAATGACCGGATTCGTTGCTACATCAAGGAAGTGCGGCGCGAACAGCGTGGCCCACAGATTTTCCTGAGCCGGACCGCGCCGGAATTCATGGCCGAGTTGTTCAAGATGGAAGTGCCGGAAATCTACGAAGGCATCATCGAGATCAAGGCCGTGGCCCGCGATCCCGGTTCGCGCGCCAAGATCGCAGTTGTCAGCTATGACAGCAGCATTGACCCGGTTGGTGCTTGCGTCGGCATGCGCGGCAGCCGGGTGCAGGCCGTGGTCAACGAACTGCAGGGCGAAAAGATCGACATCATCCCTTGGAACGAGGATATTCCTACTTTCCTCGTTAACGCCTTGCAGCCTGCAGAAGTCACCAAGGTGGTTCTGGACGAAGAGGCAGAGCGAATCGAAGTTGTGGTGCCCGAAGAGCAACTTTCGCTGGCGATTGGCCGCCGTGGCCAGAACGTCCGTCTGGCTTCGATGCTGACCGGCCTCAACATCGACATCATGACCGAGGAAGAAGAGAGCAAGCGCCGTCAGGCCGAATTTGAAAGCCGCACCCGTCTGTTCATGGATACGCTCGATCTGGACGAATTTTTTGCCCAGTTGCTCGTTTCGGAAGGTTTCACCAATCTCGAAGAAGTCGCCTATGTCGATCTTGATGAATTGCTGGTGATCGAGGGTGTGGATGACAGCACTGCAGCCGAATTGCAGGCGCGGGCCCGTGACCATCTGGAAGCCCAGAGCAAGCGCGCGCTCGATCATGCCCGCGAGTTGGGTGTCGAAGATTCGCTGGTCAATTTCCCCGGACTCTCGCCGCAGATGATCGAGGCGCTGGCGATGGACGACGTCAAGACGCTCGAAGATTTTGCAACCTGCGCAGATTGGGAACTGGCTGGCGGCTGGACTACGGTCAAGGGCGAGCGGGTCAAGGATGTAGGCGTGCTCGAGAAATTCGATGTTAGTCTGGAAGAGGCGCAGACTTTGGTAATGACCGCTCGGGTCATGCTGGGCTGGGTTGATCCCGAGGAGCTTGAATCGGCCGACGACGAGGAGGCTGAGGCCTGAGACCGGGCCTCTGACGCGCAGCGATGACCAAAGAAGATGATCAAATTGGCAACGATGACAGCGGTGGACCCGAGCGTCGCTGCATTGTCACAGGGGAAACACAGCCCAAGGCCGGTTTGATACGATTTGTCATCGGTCCCGAAGGGCAGGTCGTGCCAGATATTCTTGGCAAGTTGCCGGGGCGCGGCATGTGGGTAACCGCTGATCGCGAAGTGCTCGACAAGGCGACGAAAGGGCACTTCGCCCGTGCCGCCAAAAGTGCTGTGACCGTTCCGGAAGGTTTGGTCGCCGAGATAGAGCGGCAGCTTGCACGCCGGGTCGTCGATTTGGTGGCGCTGGCCCGCAAGGCAGGGCTGGCAGTGGCGGGGTTTGAAAAGGTAAAGAACTGGCTCGCGAACGATCAAGTGCGGGTCCTGCTTCAGGCCAGCGATGGGTCGGTGCGGGGCAAGACCAAACTCTGGACACCGCAAGGTGCGCGGTTTTTTGGGTGCTTGACGTCGCAGGAATTGGGTTTGGCATTCGGACGCCAAAGTGTGATACATGGCGTTCTCGCGTCTGGCGGACTCAGTATCCGTGTTGTAGAGGAAGCCGCGAAGCTTCGCGGCTTGCGAGAAAATGACGGCGGTCAGGGGACCGTCGGGAAGGATAAAGTAGCTACATGAACGATACCGACGGCAAAAAACCTCTTGGCCTGCAGGGCACGCGTCCCGGAAGCGTGAAGCAAAGCTTCAGCCATGGCCGCACCAAGAGCGTCGTGGTGGAGACCAAGCGCAAACGCGTTGTGGTGGCGAAGCCTGGTGTTCCAACTGGTGCGGGCAGTGGCCCTGCGACCGGCGGCGACCCATCCAAGCGTCCCGCAGGCATTTCAGATGCGGAACTCGAACGCCGGATGAAGGCGTTGGCGATGTCGCGAGTCCGCGAAGCGGAAGATGCGATCAAGCGCGAGGCCGAAGACAAGGCACGTGCAGAAGAGCGTGAGCGTCGCCGCGCCGAGACTGAAGCGAAAGAACGCGAAGATCGCGAGCGCGAGGAACTGGCCAAGGAAAAGGCTGAAGAGGAAGAGCGTGCGCGTGCCAAGGTCGCCGAAACGGCGCGCCGGGCTGCAGTTGCAGCTGCGCCTGCGCCGGCCGCCGCACCCGCCGAGGATGACCGCGGCGGACCGCGCCCCGTATCCGCACCACGTAAACCCGACCGCGAAAAGGATGCCCGCGACAAGGTCGTCAAGGTCAAGCCGACCCGCGAAGAAGATGTGCGCCGCGCTGGTAAACTGACT
>Ga0105050_10007530_pt1 | contig 12961 bp, 11 predicted proteins | sample FRY01_FD_78088 | JGI IMG/M metagenome (GOLD analysis project Ga0105050, IMG submission 78088) | Freshwater microbial communities from Lake Fryxell liftoff mats and glacier meltwater in Antarctica - FRY-01 | ecosystem: Environmental > Aquatic > Freshwater > Ice > Glacier meltwater ... | reverse complement strand
GAGCGGCAGGTCGCCGGCGGCGAAGCGGGCGAGCAGGGTGGAGAGGCTTTGCAGGAGGTGGGCGATGTGGGCTGCCTGGGGGTTGATGAGGCGGCCGAGGAAGCCGAGGCGGGCGAGGAAGCGGAGCATGGTGGCGAGAATGCCGTCGACGCACGTGGCGAGGGCGCGCGCTGGATGGAGCGCGGGGCCGGGAGCGGCCAGGGGTGACGGGGGCGCGTTGTTCATGGAATGTTCTTAGCATTGTCGTCGGATGGGTGCAAGGAAAATTATCCGTGATGACCCGCGTCTTCATCAACCATCCGTTGCGCGATGCTGCGCTGGCACGCGTGGTCGTTGCCGCGATCCGCGCAGGCAGATGACGCCGCGGAAGTGCGCTATGCATTTTTGCTGTAGCAGAAATTCGTAATGCGTGTTACATTCGATCCTGCCAAGAATGCGAAGAATATCGCCGAACGTGGGTTGTCGTTCGAGCGGGTTGCAGAGCTGGATTGGGAGACCGCACTCGCCATCGAAGATTTGCGCCATGACTATGGCGAAAGGCGGCTCCAGGTCATGGCGCTGCTCGGACGCCGGCTACATGTCGCGGTCATCACGTATCGGGGCGAGGCGGTGCACGTCATCAGCTTTCGCAAGGCCAACAGCAAGGAGGTGGCGTGGTATGGCAAAGTGCCAGCAAGACCCGGCGGCGCGGCCGGATGAGGACAACCCGGCCTGGACGGCAGCGCAGATGCGACGTGCCCGGCCGGCGTTGCAGGTGATCGCCGAGACGTTTGGAACCGATGCCGCTGTGATGCTGACACGCAGCCGCGGTCGCCCGGCCAAACCCGACCGGAAGATCAACCAGACCTTGCGGCTGGATGCCGATGTCCTGGACGCCTACCGGCAATCAGGACCGGGGTGGCAAACGCGGATCAATCAGGTGCTGCGGGACCATATGGGCGAGGCGAAGAAGCAGGCGTGACCGGGTGGGCGATCACACCCGCCCGACCGAGGCCGGCGCGTTGTGCAAGAGGCTGGCGGGCGCGACGCGGGGCTTGTGCGGCTCGGCGCAAGCGTGGTGGCGGGGAGGGGCGCTGCGGGGAGCGGCAGGTCGCCGGCGGCGAAGCGGGCGAGCAGGGCGGAGAGGCTTTGCAGGAGGTGGGCGATGTGGGCTGCCTGGGGGTTGATGAGGCGGCCGAGGACGCCGAGGCGGGCGAGGAAACGGAGCAAGGTGGCGAGAATTCCGTCGATGCACGTGGCGAGGGCGCGCGCTGGATGGAGCGCGGGGCCGGGAGCGGCCAGGGGTGCGGGAGGTGCTACGTTCATGATACGTTCTTAGCGGCATCGTCGGATGGATGCAAGGAAATTTATCCTCGATGGCGACCAGCGGTGGGTATGGGCTGGTTGGGGGGTGGGAGAACGGGATGGGTGCGGCGGCGCGAGTTGATCGCGAGCTTCCGTGATCACTTTTTTCAGGGCGAAATCGTCCATCATTTTTCCCGATGTTCCGCCACTATCGCCGCCCGCACTGCGTCCGGAGGGGACTTGATCGCCCCGAGTTGCAGCGCGGCGAAGAATCGCCGCTTATCGCTTCCCTGATAAGTGAGGACCACGCATAGGCGGGGGTGGCCGTAGGGTGGTGTTCTAGACCGAAGACATACGCGACGCCTCCCACACGGGCTGGCCGTGGAAGGTCTCCCGGACTGGCGCCGTCTGGGCAAGCATGGCGCGGCAGGAGTGCATGGACTCCACGGCTCGTTGTAGCTCCATTGTACACCCCTTGGGCGCATTACTCATATCGGCCAAGCCTTCAAAGCAAGAGAGGAAAGGACCACCTGACGTTCGGTTATCCCGATCGTGGTCCAATTCACTGCTTGTGCCACCTGACTTGTTAGTACGTAGGGGCACTTTCCATAAATAACCTTCTTGTCAGCAAAGGATATATTTTTCAGACCAGAATTCTCGCTGGCGCGCAGCAGAGCCAGATTGCCGATGCGGTTTTTATACAGTTTGACTTCGTCATCGGAAAACAGCGGCCAGTTCCCCTCTGGTTTCTCCGGCAGAATGTGCTCTAGGTTAATTACGCTTCTGTCATTGTTTGGTATATGCCAAGGTTTGGATTCTCCTTTCGCCGCCATCTCCAACGACCGTAGGTAATATCTACAAAGTTTCGTTTTGGTTTCCGTGGCAATTGCGAATTGGGCCTTGAATTGCCCATCTGTCGGCGTCAATGGCTTAAGATGCGCAATGAGTTCCCTTGCGCCGCCGATGACCTCACTAAATATCTTGTGCGCCGCGTCTGCCAACCCTTCTTCGACGCTTCCAGTGCGGTTTCTGTTGGCGATCATCAGACGAACGCCAAGAGAGACACAAAATGTGAAAGCGTTCTCTGCATCTTTCCCCTTAAGCTTCTGCGCGATCGATAAGATCAGGGCGCGCATAGGCTTTATCTCAAACAAATTAAGGACTTCTAGGGCGCTGCGGGTGGAGTCGGTATAGGCATTCCACTTTTCATGGTCCGAGCTAAATGTGGCTACGAAAACGTTCGCCAACGATTCCAGACCGTTGGTAAAGGTGACGACGGACTGTGGGCCCTTGGCGTGGTTTTGAACAGCTTCATATACGTCGGCCTCTCGCACAAACCCGCGGATTATAGTCAGTGAGTGCCGTAAAAATGTGATAGTGATGTCTTCGTCTTCTAGGGTCTCCAGAGCGCCGCGCATAAAAGCCCATTTCTGCTGAACTTCTTCTAGGCGCTCGCCCGCTCTGCCAAAAAGATAATTCTTTACCAGATCAGACTGTGACGTGCGCTTGCCTCGATCATTGAGAGTTTCGAACATTCTAAAGGCGTTTGCCGCGTTCGGCACTCGTAGTAGAATGACAAGGGATTTCAACTCAATGAAATCCACCCATTTGTTTAGAGTGTCGCCGTGGTCCTTGACATCAAACCCGCTAACTATATTTTTGACTTGCCGACTAGCCTCGGTGAACGCTTCGTCCAATAGGCGATGGGACGATTTTGTTGGCGTCCGCGCTGGTGCCTCGGACGTGAGCCGCGCGCGGAAATAATCATTGTCATCCAGATTGAGGCGCAAGCGTGGAACGCGTGCCCTGTTGGCTCTGTTGATCCCAGTCAGAAATTCAGTATCGATCGACTCAGCCAACACAGGTTCAGACTCGCGCAGATAGTCTCTGATGGCCGCGAGTAGGATCGTGGTTGTAGCCAATCTCTGCTGGCCATCCACTACTTCGAGGATGCCCCCCGGCTTAGGAATGGTCACGATAGTGCCCAGAAAATAGCTGCGTTCGCCTTCCGAGATGGATCTGGCAAAATCCTGAAATAGGGTCTTCACCTGCTTATTCTCCCAGGCATATTCGCGCTGGTTTGGTGGCACGGCGAGTTGGTTCTGCTTAAGCACACTACCAAGCCCAAGTTGGGCGAAGCCGATTTCAGTCTCACTATCGGACATTTGTCGGCTCCCTCAAAGAGATGGCGCGAACGAATGGAACGGACTGTCCAGCGCTCTCAAGGTCCCGGATCGCAGATAACCTGAGCCTCTCCCGCATCCAGGCCGAGAGAGGAATGCCGGAGAGATCAGCAGCTTGTTGAAACGCCTCTTTTTCGAGAGGGGTAAGCCGCATCTTCACTAATTCAGATTTCATTGATAGATGCTCTTTCGCACATGGCACAGGAAAAACGTAGGCTCCATGTGCCCACAATTCAAGTTTTTTGTTGACACAAGGCCACAATAGGACCACAAATTATGGTAACTTAGAGGCCCTTGTGGTGTAAAGTATACAATTCCGTTTTATTTCAATATTATGAGGTCCAGGGGCTCGGCCTCTGGCGGGGTGCGGGGCAGCGCCCTGCGCTTGCTTCGGATCGGCCATTCATTTCGGTGGTTGGTATGAGCGGTAGGTTGCTGTTATGTCCTGGCGCGCGACGGTCACAGCTTGGGCGCGCGGCATCAAGCGGGATGTCGTGGCGTTGTGGCTGGCTGCGCGCGACCGGCGGGTGCCGTTTCATGCCAAGGCGGTTGCCGCGGCGGTGGCCGCCTATGCGCTCAGCCCGATCGATCTCATCCCGGATTTCATTCCGGTCATCGGCTATCTCGACGACCTGCTGATTGTGCCGCTGGGCATTATGCTGGCGGTGCGGATGGTTCCGCCGGTGCTGATGGCCGAATTCCGCGCGGCGGCCACGGCGATTTTGCAGCGTCCGGTCAGCCGTGCCGGCGCCGCGGCGATCCTGGCCCTGTGGTGCGCCGGTGCGGGAGCGATGCTGTGGTGGGCGGTGGGGTAGGCCTCGGACGCCGCGCCACAAAAAAGACCGGGGCACCCCTGCGGATGCCCCGGTCCCGATCTAGACGATCAAGCAAGCGTCAGGCCGGTTCGAAGCACGGCACCTTGTTGGCGTCGGTCTGCACCCAGGCCAGCTTCACCTTGCCGCCGATTTTCAGCTGTTCCGGATCGGCCTTGACGATGTTGGTCATCATCGTCGGGCCCTCCTTCAGGGTGACGTAGGCCATGGTGAAGTTGGAGCGCAGCATGGTCGAGAAGCTGTAGATCGTGCCCTCGCCCGAAGCCTGCTCCCACTCGGTGGCGCCGAAGCAGAACGGGCAGACGGCGCGCGGATACCAGTGCGCCTTTTTGCACGAGGTGCAGCGCCGGATCATGAACTTGCCTTCCTCGGCGGCCGCGTAGAACGCGTCGCTCTCGGGGTTGGTGCAGTTCGGCGGTATCTTGCGATCTTCCATGATGGCCATGTTCGACTACTCCCTTTCCATGATCAGCGTGGAGGAACCGTGCCGGCTGCCGAGCAGGCCGCCGGTGCCGTGTGCGAGTGCCACATCGCAGTTCGGCACCTGCACCTTCGGATGCGCCTCGCCGCGCAGCTGGCGCACGGCCTCGATCACCTTGGTGATGCCGCCGCGGTTGGCGGGGTGGTTGTTGCACAGCCCGCCGCCATCGGTGTTGAACGGCAGCTTGCCGACGCCCGAGATCAGGTTGCCGTCGCTGACGAACTTGCCGCCCTGGCCCTTTTCGCAGAAGCCGAGATCCTCAAGCTGCATCAGCACGGTGATGGTGAAGCTGTCGTAGATGGAGGCGTATTTGATGTCGGCTTGCTTGACGCCGGCCTCAGCGAAGGCGGAAGCCCCCGACCAGCGCGCGGCGGAATAGCTGAGGTCGACGTCGCCGCCCATCTGGCCTTTCCAGCTTTCGCCATGGCCCATGACCTTGACCAGCGGCCGCTTCAAAGTCTTGGCGATCTCTGGCCGGGTGACGATCAGGGCGCCGCCGCCGTCGGAGATGATGCAGCAATCAAGGCGATGCAGCGGGGTGGAGACCATCGGGGAGTTCACGACCTCCTCGACGGTGACGACGTTGCGCAGCATCGCATGCTCGTTCCACTGGGCATGGTGGCTGGCGGCCACCTTGATCCAGGCGAGCTGCTCGCTGGTGGTGCCGTATTCGTACATGTGGCGGGCCGCCACCATGCCGTAGACGTTGGTGGTGGCCGGGGAGAAATGCGTCTCCCACGGGCTGTCGGCGACCTGGGGGTTCCCAGGACGCTGGCCGGTGCCGGTCTGCACGCCCTCGGAGCGCGGACGGCCCGAGAGGGTGATCAGCGCCACGTTGCACTTGCCGGCCTCGATCGCCGCGATGGCATGGCCGACGGCGCCGATATAGGAGGTGCCGCCGACGTCCGTGCTGTCGAGGTAGCGCAGGCGCAGGTTCATGTAGTCGACGATATTGATCGGGCCCATGCCCGCCGCGTCGCCGGCGCAGAAATATCCGTCCACGTCGTCCTTGGTCAGGCCCGCATCGGCAAGGGCGCCGGCGGCGCACTCGGCATGCAGCTGCGCCACTGATTTGTCAGGGGCCTTGCGCGTGGGGTGCTCGAAGGCACCCACGATGTACCCTTTTCCCTTGATGCTCATCCTGTTTCCACACCCTGTTCATGTTGCGTTGTCGTGGGCACCAGAGGCACCGACGCGCGGGCGCAGTGTGCGCGTTCGGGCGCTTGGAGACAACCCTGGGAGGCGTTTTGACACGGCGCGGCGCAGACCCGATCCTGGCAGATGGACGCGGCAGGCGAGGGCGGCATGGAAGGTCTTGCGGGGAAATCGGCGGTCGTCACCGAGGCGGCCACGACCAATCTGAGGACATCGCCGCCGCGTTCCTGTTGTCCGTCGACGCCGGCTTCATCTCTGGCCAAAGGCTGGTGGTGGATGACGGCTGGATTGCCGCCCGCTACCGCGCGCAGCCCGAGGGCTGAGCGGAGCGCCATTTTCCTGCGACCCGACCAAGGAGTTTGCCATGGCCGACCTGTTCGTCTGCCTGACCTTCGACCACGACAACACATCGTCCGCGATCTCGCGCGGGCAAACCTCGCCAACCATGATCAGCCGGGGTGATTTCGGCATCCCGGCGGCGCAGCGCATCCTGCGTCTGCTGAACGAGCAGCGGATTCCGACGACGTGGTTCATTCCGGGCCACACGATCGACAGCTATCCGTCCTGCGTCGCCGCGGTGCATGCCGCCGGCCACGAGATCGGCAACCATGGCTGGACGCACCGGGTGCCCTCCACGCTCGGGCCCGAGGGCGAGGAGCAGGAGCTGATCCGCGGCAACGAATCGATCCTGCGGCTGACCGGGCGGGCGCCGCGCGGCTACCGCTCGCCGGCGTGGGACCTGTCCGACGTTTCGGTCGACCTGTTGATGAAGCACGGCTTCATCTATGACAGCTCGATGATGGGGCATGACTACATCCCGTATCAGGCACGCAAGGGCGACCGGATCGAGCTGTTGGAGCCGATGGAGTTCGGGCCCGACACCAAGCTGGTGGAAATGCCGATCTCCTGGGCGCTGGACGACCATCCGCATTTCGAATACTCGCGCTCGCCGCAGGGCATCCTGCCGGGGAACATGAATGCGCGGCTGGTGTTCGAGAATTTCATCAATGAGTTCCGCTACATGAAGAAATACTACGACTGGGGCGTCTTGACCTACACCTTCCATCCGCATGTGATCGGGCGTGGACACCGGATGTTCATGCTGGAGCATATGGTTGACGTGCTGAAGGCCGAGGGCGCGAAGTTCGTGACGATGGAGACGGCGGTCGGCGAGTACAAGGCACGCTATCCGAACGGGGTGAGCCTGCGCGGGCGGTGAGGGGCGGCGGCGGGAATCCTCCGCCGCCTTCCTTCCGGGATGCAGGGCGGTGGGGAGGCCCGCCGCCCTGTTTAGTGATGTCCGCCGATATTAATTGCGATATCGTAATAAATTAGGCGCAGTTCGACGCGAGGCTTTGTTGCCCGATTTTGCGAGATCGGCCCGTGACGAGGATGGATGCGTGGGTGGCGGCGGGCGGGATGGGGTGCTGCCACGGCGGCGCGGCGGATGGCCGGTATGGCGCGGGGGCGTGGCGGCGCGATGGCTCGGCGCCGCCGACGGGCGCGACAGCATGCACGGCGCGCGCGGGGGCGCCGAGGGCATGGCGCGGCAGATGGGTACCGGCGTCGGCCTGCTGGCGCGACGGGGCTGGACGGGCGGTGTGGGCGCCGACGGGCGCGGCTGATGCGGTTCCAGGGGCAGCGGGGGTGGGGAGTTGGCCGGACCGCCAGAGTTCGAACATCTGTTCGAGGCGGGCGAGCAGGCGGGCCAGGGTTGCCAGGATGAGGGCGCTCAGCGCCGCGCGCACGGCGGCCTCGGCGGCCTGGAGGGCTGCCTCGGCGCGCAATTCGGCCAGGAAAGCGGCCAGCTTCCGGTTTGGGGGTGCGGGTGAATGATCTAACACGAAGGTGTTTTATCTAACTTTCTCCGCCGCCGCAAGGAAATTTTTCCGCGCGCCGCTTGGGACCCGCGTGCCGCCGAGTGGCGGTCTGGCGATGGGCGACCGCCCTGCCCCGCCGCGGCGCGGGAGGCCGGGTTGGGGGCAGGACCCTGGCTGCTGCCGGCTAACCCGGCAGCACGATTTCCGTCATCACGCCGCGGCAATCCACCTCGAACTCCAGGTCCACCACCGGGGGGCGGCAGAACTGCCAGGTGGCGCCGTGGCGGGCCGCGCCGCGCGCCACGATCTCCTCGGCGAAATGGGGGAAGATGTCGTGCACGGTATAGACCTGGGTGGCGGTGGTGTCGGCCCAGCCGAAGCCGAGTGCGGTCATCCGCCGCTCCATCTCGCCCATCACGTGCCGCACCTTGGCGCGCATGCCGGACGCCGACAGGTCGCGAAAGGCCACGGTGTGGTCGCGGTAGTTGCCCTTGCCCTCGGTGCTCTCGCCGCTGCCGGCGATCACGAAGGAGGGCGCGGCACCGGCGGCCGGCACCGCGTAGCTGAAGGCATGGAAACTCGGGCTGGCCGGCTTGTGCAGTTCCGGGCACACGTTCGAGCGCGCCACTGGGTTGAGCCCGCCGACGATGACGCCCCATTTTTCCAGCACGCCGAAATAGGCGCGGTTGAAGGTGATGAAGCCATCTTCGGTGAAGGGCTCCGGCGAGCGCAGTTCGCAGGCGGCGAAGCTGGTGGGCGGCAGGCCGAGGGCGGCCAGGTGGGCTTCTACTCGCTGGAAGCCTTCGTGCAGCGGCACGGGGTTGGCGAAGCGGGCGCGCTCGATGCGATGGCCGGCGATGGCGGCGATGCCGGCGGAATACTGGAACACGCCTTCGATGAAGCGGAATCCGCGGTCGGGGAGGTCGAGGACGTTGGCCATGGGTCGGGAACCTTTGGGCTTGGCGTGAAGAAAAAAGAAGCAGAAAAGACTTCATCCATTGGTGCTGTTGATTACCTGTCGGGCGCAGAGGATGAAAGTTTTTTGGTTCTTTTTTTCAAAAAAGAACTGCTTTCTATTCTATTCCAGCCGGATACCCGTCCCGCTGCGGATCGGCGCCGCCTTCGAGCGTGCCATCCCACATCGTGATGCCATGGACACCGGCGAAGGCGAAGGTGAGCGGGGAGCGTACGACGTCGTAGCCCATTGCCTCCAGCGCGCGCTGGGTGGCGCGGGGGATTCGGTTGGAGATGTCGATCTTGTCCGACGTGGCGGAGAAGCGGGGGGCCTGGACGGCTTCCTGCATGGTCATGCCGAAATCGAGCACGTTGACGATGCCTTGCAGGATGGCGATGCCGATCCAGGCGCCGCCGGGGGCGCCGATGGTCATGACGGGGGTGTCGTTCTCGAAGACGATGGTGGGGGCCATGGTGGAGAAGCGGCGCTTGCCGGGGGCGATCGAGCTGGGGTGGCCGGGGCGCGGGTCGTACCAGTTCATGGCGCCGTTCAGCATGAAGCCGGTTCCGGGCGGGATGACGCCGGAGGGGGTGGCCAGGGTGTGGGTGACGGAGACGACCATGCCGTTCGCATCCACCGCCGAGACGGTGGTGGTGTGCGGCGCGTCGGCCAGGGCGCGGGTGAGGCTGGCCTTCTCGCCGGCGCGGATGTGGGCGGCCTGGTCGTCGGCCCAGTCGTTGGACAGCATGCGGGCGAGCGGCGGGGTGAAGAAATCGGGGTCGCCGATGTTCTCGTCCTTGTCCCGCCCTGCGATCTTCATCGCCTCGGCCAGGACGCGGATGTATTCGGGGGAGTTGTGGCCGAGGGCGGCGAGGTCGAAGCGTTCCAGGATGCGCAGGATCTGGGCCACCGTGATGCCGCCGGCCGGGGGTGGTGGGACGGCGACCTTGCGGCCGCGATAGTCGATCATGATGGGGGAGTTCACGCGGGGGGCGAAGCCGGCGAGGTCGGCGGCGGAGAGGAGGCCGCCATGCGCCTGTTGGTCGACGACGATGCGGGCGGCGATTTCGCCGGTGTAGAAGGCCTCCGCGCCGTCGCGGGCGAGGATGGCGAGGGTGTCGGCGAGGTCGGGGTTGTGGATGATGTCGCCGAGTTTCTTGGTGGTGCCGTCGAGGCGGAGGTAGAGGCGGGTGCCGTCGGGCGTGAGGCGCAGTTTGTCGATGTAGGGCAGGCGGCGATAGGGGGATTCGTTGGTGGCGAACACGCCGGCCACGTGTGGGCGGACCGGCCAGCCCTCGCGCGCCACGCGGATCGCCGGGGCGAAGAGATCGGCCCAGGGCAGCTTGCCGAACTGGCGGTGGGCGAGGGCGAAGGCGCGGACGATGCCGGGCGTGGTGACGGCGCGGCGGCCGATTTCGTTCACGTTGCCCTTCACGACGAAGCCGAAGCCGTCTGGGCATTCGCCGAGGAAATCCTTCGCCCAGAGGTCGGGCGTGGCGGCGGCCGGGCAGGTGCCCATGCCGTCGATCACCTGGTGGCGGCCGGTGGCGGGGTCGTAGACCTGGATGGTGCCGAGGCCGCCGATGCCGCACATCAGCGGATCGACTACGCCCTGGGTGAAGGCGCAGGCGAGCATGGCATCCACCGCCGAGCCGCCGGCGCGCAGGATGTCGGCACCGGCCTCCACCGCTTCGGGCTGCGGGGCGGTGATCATCGAGCGGGCGGGCGGCAGGCGGCGGACGGGGCGGGGCATGGCGGTCTCCTCGGCTGGGCGATTGTGCGCGCCGGCGGCGCGGGGCCGTCAAGTGGCAGGATTTCGGTTGTGTGGCGGGAGGGCTGCGCGCAGTCTCGCCGCAGCGCAACATTGTTCGAAGGTCCGCACGACATGGCCCCGCTTCGCGTCAACGGAAAGCGTCTGTGGTCCGATCTCATGGCCTCCGGCTCCATCGCCCAGTTGCCGCATGGCGGGGTGGACCGGATGAGCCTGACGGACGGGGACCGCGATGTGCGCAACCTGTTCGGGTATTGGTGCGAGGCGGCCGGGCTGACGCTGACGGTGGATGCGATGGGCAACATGTTCGCTCGGCGGGAAGGGACCGACCCGTTGCTGGCGCCGGTGATGCTGGGGTCGCATCTCGATAGCCAGTCGCCGGGCGGGAAGTTCGACGGGCCGCTGGGGGTGATCGGGGCGCTGGAGGCAATGCGGTCGATCGCGGAGGCGGGGATTGCGACGAAGCGGGCGCTGGAGGTGGTGAACTGGACCAACGAGGAGGGCGCGCGGTTCTCGCCGGGGCTGATGGGCTCGGCGGTGTTCGCCGGAGTGGTGCCGCTGGCGGAGGCGTATGCGTCGGTGGATCGGGACGGCAAGCGGTTCGGGGATGAGCTTCGGCGCATCCGCTATTGCGGCGAGGCGCCGGTGGGCGGGCGGGAGGTGGATGCGTATTTCGAGTTGCACATCGAGCAGGGGCCGCTGCTGGAGGAGGCCGGCATCGTCATCGGCGCGGTGACGCATAGCCACCACTCGGTGTTCTGCGACATGGAGGTGCTGGGCGAGAACGCGCATATCCAGTCGATGCCGATGATGCGGCGGCGCAATGCGCTGGTGGGCGCGGCCAGGCTGATCGATGCGATCGACCAGGTGGGGCGGGGCTATGCGCCGGCGGGGTCGGCGAGTGCGGTGGTGATGGATTGCTGGCCGAACAACCGCATCATCATTCCGCATCGGGCGACGTTCAGCTACGGCATCATGCACCCCGACGCGGACGGTGCCACGGCGATGGCGCGCGAAGTGGAGGCGGCCGAGGCGCGCATTGCTGCGGAGACCGGGCTGGTTTTCAACACGCTGGTGAAGCGCCAGCGGGCGCCGGTGCATTTCGATGAGGGGATGATCCGGCTGGCGGAAGAGGCGGCGGGCGCGCTGGGGTATTCCTGCACGCGGATGCGTACGCGGCCGGGGCACGATGCGTTCAACATGACGCGCATTTGCCCGACCGAATTGATTTTCGTGCCCTGCCGCGATGGCATGAGCCATAGCGAGAAGGAATGGTGCGAGCCCGAGCATTGCACCGCTGGGGTCGAAGTTTTGGCCAACGCGGTGCTGGCGCGGGCCAATCGAGAGTGATACCAACCGCCTGATGATTGACCGATATGAAAAGGCAAGGCCTGACCCAGGTCGTTCTTTACGAGGGTTGGTCCTGGGCGCCGGCTCCCCCGTTGCCGCCTACCGCGAAGGACTGTCGGATTTCGTATCTTGTAATTTTTTGTTGGCCAAGTTGACTTTGCGTGTCTCAGCGGCTTTCCGCCCGGCAGCTCGCCATTTGCGGGTTTTTGCCGCCTTTGGACCTGCATCCTTCATGCGCGCCGAATGGTCTGTGCTATCTTTGTTATTCTGCCAGTGCTTACGAAGCAATTTGATTGCTGCCGCTGGGTACATGCCGGCGTTCTACATCCAGTGGTGGGTCCGGCAAAGATAGACCAAATCGTCCGGCGCGTTGTTGGCCGAATCCTGATCCATATGCAATGTCTCGACTTGCAACGATTTGCAGGCCGTACACAATGCAGCACTTGAATGGGTACTCAATTTTTGCAATTCGGCGGGCTTCATTAGTATTACGACGGCGCAAGACGCTCGTTGTTACCGTGACAATCAGGCGTCCCACACCCCGACCATCACGGGATCATTGGCTGCGTTTCTGAAACCCCATGCTGGCCTCGGGCTCCGCATCGGTGCTGGGGAGATAGGGCTTGATGTCGATCAGCTTGGTGCCGTCGAGGCAGTCGAGGTAGCGGACGCGCAGCACTCCGGGGCGTTCGATGCCTTCCAGCTTCACCACCGACAGGCCGATCGGGTTGGGGCGGCGGGGGGTGCGGGTGGCGAACAGGCCGCGCGGCTCGGTGTCGTTGGGGGGCGTGAACTGCATCTCGGGCGTGCCGGCGCGGTCGAGCCAGTAGAGCAGGATGAGGTGGCTGTAGCCCTCCAGGTCCTTGAGGCCATCGACATAGGCGGGGTCGATCTCGGCGGTGCAGATCGGCGTGTCGCCGCGGCGGCCGTTGCGCGGGCATTCCGATGTCGTTTGCCAGGGTGTGCGCAGCCGGCCGATCGGGGAGACGGTGAAGGTGTCGGGCATGGTCACCACTCCACGGCAGGGCGATGCTGCGCCCAGGGCAGGGCGAGCTCGAAGGCCTGGGCGGCCTGGAGCACACCGAGGTCGTCGAAGCGGCGGCCGACGATTTGCAGCCCGACCGGCAGG
>Ga0105050_10007529_pt1 | contig 12961 bp, 16 predicted proteins | sample FRY01_FD_78088 | JGI IMG/M metagenome (GOLD analysis project Ga0105050, IMG submission 78088) | Freshwater microbial communities from Lake Fryxell liftoff mats and glacier meltwater in Antarctica - FRY-01 | ecosystem: Environmental > Aquatic > Freshwater > Ice > Glacier meltwater ... | reverse complement strand
GTGTTAGATTTTGGATTTGTTCAATATGTTTCTCACATGGGTTCAGACCTTACCGTTGCATCAGCTGCCCGGGTATCCTTCTCAAAGGAAAGTGTGTGGGATGAGGGTGAGGTTCTTTCAGACAAAGACAAAAAACTCGTTTCGTATCTGGCAAAGCACAACCACTGGACACCTTTTGCTCATCCGCAAATAACCCTTCGGGTCAAGGCACCCATTTCTATTCGTACTCAACTTTTCAAACATAAAGTTGGTTTTGTCGAAAACGAGATATCACGAAGATATGTGTCAGACCCTCCAGAGTTTTACCATCCACGATGGAGATCTAAACCAGCAAATGCCAAACAAGGTAGTGAAGAATTTCTTCCTGTTGGTGCAGAATCTGTCATTCACGACGAGCAATATAAGGCATCTACCATCCTTGCGTTCGATACATATAGAGACCTGATAAATTCTGGTATTGCTCCAGAACAAGCACGATTTGTGTTGCCACAGGGGGCGTATACCGAATGGTGCTGGACAGGAAGTTTGAGTGCATATGCTCGTGTGTGTAATTTGAGGTCTGACACTCACGCTCAATGGGAGGTTCGGGAATATGCTGCGGCAATTTCAAAAATTATTGGTGGGCATTTTCCCTATTGTTGGTCTGTTCTGGTCCCTTCTCAATGAAATACATATGATGTATGGATAGTTTTGACACTTTTGATACACCCAAGCCACCAAGGACTCTGATATTTTCAGAGGGCAAATATCCACTTGGTTCTATATTTACACTAAAGAAATTAATAAAAGGCACCAATTACTCTATTGGGGAGACCTTTACACAAATTAGTGAATCAGACTGTGGAAAAATTCCAGGATACATCCTAAAAATAGGGAATAATATTGGAGAATATTTCTTTTCAGATTCAAAGGGTCGTGGAGTTCGCCTGCATACAGACACATTGGTTTTAGATTCTATATTTGAGATTTATTCTGTACCAAAACCAAAAACTAGTGTGATGAACCTTTCGGAGACCGAGGTTTATGCACCAAAATCAAAACCAGTAACACAAGAAGAATTCACACAATTTCGAAAAGGAATTGCAGATGTTCTTACAGAAATATCAAATACCAAAGCAGAACCACAACGAGGCAAGGATGGTTCAAGAGGATGGGATGGAACGGATGGCAAAGATGGTATTGCTGGGGTGGACGGCATAGATGGAGTCGCTGGTTCTGATGGAAAAGATGGTGTAGTTGGGCCAGATGGTAAAGATGGAGTCGCTGGCGTAGATGGGAAAGACGGCAAAGATGGAGTCGCTGGTTCTGATGGAAAAGATGGGGTGGATGGCGTTGCAGGTGAAGACGGTGCTGCGGGAGAAGATGGGGTAACCGGGAAAGACGGCAAAGATGGTGTTGCGGGTGAAGACGGTGCTGCGGGAGAAGATGGGGTAACCGGGAAAGACGGCAAAGATGGTGTTGCAGGTGAAGATGGTGTTGCAGGTGAAGATGGGGCGGATGGCATTGCAGGAGAAGATGGGAAAGACGGCAAAGATGGTATCGATGGGAAAACCGGCAAAGTAGGAAAACAAGGACTAAAAGGTGATAGTGGTCTATTGGAAGCAAAGTTTCCATTAGTCTATGACAAAGAAGAAAAAACCATCAGCATAGACGAAGACCGGCTCGACAAGATACTAAAAAATATTCTTGGTGGGGGAAGAGTTTCTGCGCAAGATATGGGTTGGTTTGCTTCTACGGGTGGTGGTGGAAAAGTTGCAGTCTATCGAGACGGTGTAAAAATTACTCCAGATGTGAGGGGACTAGATTTTACAGGCAGTGGTGTTGCCTCTGTTACAAAAGTTGGCGGCAAGGTCACGATTACTATCACAGGTGGCGGTGGTGGAGGTGCAACAGGTGCAACAGGTGATGATGGTCCTCAAGGCATTCAAGGTTTCGTTGGTGCAACAGGTGCAACAGGTGATGATGGTCCTCAAGGCATTCAAGGGATTCAAGGCATTCCTGGACCAGTCGGTGATTATGTGGAATCGTTCAACGGTCTCACTGGTGCAGTTATCGGTCTTACTGCCGGTAAGTATCTGTCTTCTTTAAATAATGTTATAAAATTAGATTTGCAAACAGGGGCAACTACCGATGGTATTATTTTTGCCAATAAATATGACTTTTTACCAATTCTGCAAAATCATATTTATTGGATGTCACAAGGATTTAGTGGGCCAACAAAACTTATATCTGCTAATGATTTGTTGAGACATTCGTTTCCATCTTTCGGAGCAGTTGCCAGTTATTCGTCTGATGGGACTGAGTTCAACGATCCACAATCTCTTGTTTTGGGTATGGGTCAAGGTCTTCCAAATGCATTAACTTTTAATGTTATTGGAGCGACGAGTGGAAAGAGCACGATAATATATAATATAGATACATCGGATGCCAACGAACCACTAATAACTCTTGGTGCAAATACTTTAATTAGTGCCGGTAATGATTTAACAATTAGTAAGGATTTACTTGTATATGGGAATGTTCTCGGATCAACTGCTACATTTAGTAATATTATTGCAGAAAATGGGATATCTCTCGGAGGACTTCTGTATTTTTCTCCAACATCTACAATAGGTTTAACTCATGGGGGGATGATTATCAATGGAAACCTATATGTTACAGGAAATATCATTTCGGACGGTCTTGTTACCTCAAAGGCTGGTTTTAGAGGATATACGGGGGATGGAGATATAGAAACATTAGAAGATGTTTCAGTAGATGGTGGAGAATATTAAAAGAAAATAACAAATGGCAACGCAAGTAAAAATTAAACGCACAACAGGGTCCACAGTTCCAACTGTGGCATTTGGTGAACTCGGATTCATGCAGGGGTCTGCTACTGGTGTTACCGCATCGCAATTCTTTGTAGGAAATTCTGGTGGAGTTGCTATATGGGTTGGCGCTCAAATCAGTAACACTGGTTCTTGGACAGATGATCCTGCAAAGACAACACTTGCAACTCAATACGCCACAGATCAAAGATTTAGTACAAAAACTGGTGCTGTTTCATCAATAGTAGCTGGCACTGGTATTTCCGTATCAGGTGCAACTGGTGGTGTTACTGTTTCAATAGACAGTACTGTTGCAACACGTACTGGCACACAGACTCTTACAAACAAGACTCTGACGACTCCTCAGATTAGTACACTTATTCCAGGAGTTGCAAGTGGTTATGTGATAACATTCCCAAATACTGCCAGTGCAACAATTGCAACTTTGACTCTCACTGAAACTCTTACAAACAAGACTTTGACCTCACCAACTCTTACTACACCTGTACTTGGCACCCCTACTAGTGGTACTTTGACCAATTGTACTTTCCCAACACTCAATCAAAATACATCTGGTAATGCAGCAACAGTTACTACCAATGCTAATCTAACAGGTCATATCACATCTACTGGTAATGCGGCAGTACTTGGTTCCTTTACTTCTGCCCAATTGGCAACAGCACTCACTGATGAAACTGGATCTGGTGTAAATGTGTTTGCCACTAGTCCTACTTTAGTGACACCAGTACTTGGCACTCCCTCTAGTGGCTCGCTGGAGAGTTGTACAAACTACAGCGGAAACTTGTTGGCAGGCATAACCCTTGCGAGCAATGTCGTCGCGTCTAGTCTGACGAGCGTGGGGGCGCTGACAACGTTGTTCGTCGTCGGCCAATTGCGTACCAATAGTAATTTGCGTGTTGACGCCGAGGCAGTGATTGCAGGCGATTCGATTTTCAACGGCGACATGACCGTTAACGGCACGATCACGACATTCGGCGGCGACATGACCGTTAACGGCACGATCACGGCTACATCACCAGCAATCACAACATCTATAACAACTCCAAGTACCACCTTCAGTATTGCAAATACAACTGCGACTACTGGCAATCTATTTGGGGCAGCAACTACCCTTACCGTCGGTGCAATAACTGGTACTGCGGCTATTAGAAACCCATCACTAAAATTGGGCAATACATCAGCAACTATTACAACAAATAATGGAAGTTTGAGTCTTAGTCCAATTCAAGGCAATCTGATATTGTCCCCTACCGCTTCTTCTTTTGGAGATAGTGTATTTCCTGTTCTTACGGTGACTGCTCTGGATGATGCACTGGGTCAAGTACAAATAAATAGTGGAGATTTATATCTTGGAACAAAAAATGATGCTACGCCAGTCAACATTATTTTTGAAGGTGCGGCAGCAGATGCCCACGAAACAACCCTAACAGTTGCAGATCCTACTGCCGATAGAACAATTACTTTACCAAATGCATCTGGTACGATTGCACTATTGACGGCAAATACCTTTACAGGAGCACAGTCATTCTCTGGTGCGGTAACCATATTGGGTGGTTATTCAGAAGCAAAGGGAACTGCCACTCAGGCAACAACAGTTATCACCTTAAACAATCAACTTGGAAATGTGCAAACTCTGGTGCCATCGCAAGCGTTTACTACCCTCAACATTACAAACTTGGATGCAACAGCAACTAATTCCACCGCAATAACTCTTGTTCTTGCACAAGGAGGAACAGGATATGGAATCACAGGCACCTTCGCAATTCAAGTCGGAGGTGTTGGCAAGACTCTCAAATGGGCAGGAGCAACCCAACCCACAATCACGACCACTGCAAACAAAACAGATATATTGAATTTTATCACTTATGATGGTGGTACTACTTGGTATGGTCTGGTTGTAGGACAGAACTTCTAATGCCATTTTCTTCCACAGCAGCAACACACGGATCTGTTGGATCAATAGGAACAATAGACACCAGTGGTTGGACAAATTTAGGATCAGGTGGTACAGGAGTCACCAAATGGAACTACACTCAAGTTAAGGGAATCAATAAAAAAAGTAATTATTTTATCGTATCCTCTCTTACCACAACAGCAAATATATCAGCAACTGTAACCTCTAGTGCAACTCAACCTTCCTTCACATCTCCAGTTGCTTCTACTACGGTTCTAGCAGGAAATGGAGAATATATTCATATTCTATCCACCAACAGCACAACAAATGGAACAGCGACTATTAGTCTAAAAAGAGAGAACACAAATGGAATATTATTAGGATCTTTTACTGCCACTAGATCTGGAAAATAAAAAGAAGTAACAATGCCTATATTAATCACCAAAACCGCATCCCGCGAAATCGACACCATCATTCACAATCAAGAACTAGATGCAGTAAAGACTTGTATGCGCGTCGGTGTGAAGGGCGGGGGATGTTCTGGTTTTTCCTACATCCTCGATCTCACCGAAAATCAAAAAGAAAACGATGAGTGCTGGGATTATTCGTATACACGGCGCAATGATGAACCATTCACTGTGCGTATTATTTGTGATCCCAAATCATATCTTTATTTAAATGGCACCACAATAGATTTCAAGAATGAAATAATGGGGATGGGATTTGTTTTTAATAATCCAAACGCCTCAACATCATGTGGCTGTGGTTCGAGTTTCAGCGCGTAACATTCCTGATTATAGTATTGATAATGAGTGGTTGTTTGGTCCATCGACCCTACATACTCTTACCCAAGGAGTGATTGCATTATATGAGAACCCTTCCTACCCTTCCTACCCTTCCTACCCTGTATCAACAATTCATTCATCTTAGTCGTTACTCAAGATGGATCGAGGAAAAAGGTCGCAGAGAAACATGGGAAGAAACAGTTGACAGATATTTTGAATTCTTTGATGACCACTTCGCAGATCAAAATATAAAAATACCAAAGACTGTGCGTGAAGAATTACGCCAGGCAGTTCTTGAATTGGAAGATATGCCTTCTATGAGAGCATTGATGACGGCAGGAGAAGCACTACAGAGAGATAACACTGCCGGTTACAATTGTGCCTATGTTGCAGTCAATAAGGTTCGTGTGTTCGATGAAATTCTCCACGTTTTAATGTGTGGTACCGGGGTTGGCTTTAGTGTAGAAAAGAAGTACACTGATAGATTACCTACAATTACAGAGCAATTCACAAATAGTGATACTGTTATTATGGTGAAAGATTCCAAAGAAGGATGGGCAAAGGCATACAGAGAATTGGTCTCACTATTAATTGGTGGGCAAGTTCCAAAGTGGGATACCACTAGAATTAGACCCGCTGGTGCAAGACTAAAAACATTTGGTGGAAGAGCGAGTGGACCAGGACCTCTCGAAGAACTCTTTGTGTTCACTGTTGCAACATTCAAAAGAGCCGCTGGAAGAAAACTTACGAGCATAGAGTGTCATGATATTATTTGCAAAATTGGGGAGGTAGTTGTTGTGGGCGGCGTTCGTCGCGCCGCTTTGATCTCTCTCTCTGATCTCTCTGACTCAAAGATGCGTGATGCAAAGACTGGTCAATGGTGGTTAGAAAATCCACAAAGGGCTCTTGCAAACAATAGTGTTACCTATGCCGAGAGACCTGACATTGGAGTCTTCATGGAAGAGTGGTTGTCCCTCTACAAATCAAAGAGTGGTGAGAGAGGAATTTTTAATCGTGATGCCGCAAGAAGAACTATTTCTAAATTAGGTGATCGTCGTGATCCAAATTATGAGTGGGGGTGCAATCCATGTTGTTTGGATGGCAATACTCTTTTACAAACGAATTTGGGAAAAATACCAATATCCACCATTGTCAAGAACATAAAGGATTATCTTGTTCTAACTTATAATCACAAATCACAAGAAGTAGAGTATACAAAAATTATCTCTGGTGGTATGACCAGACCAAATGCCGAAATAATACAGTTGCAATTCGTGACTATAGCAACATCAGAAGTCATAACGATATCGATGACCCCCGACCATAGAGTCTGGACGGAAAATAGGGGGTATATTATGGCAAAAGACTTATTAGAATCGGATAATATATTACTAATATCTGACCAATTATGTGTGTATGTGCTTTATGGAATACAACTCGTAAAAATAAACGATACTGTTGATACATATGATATTCAAACGGTCAATCATAATTTTTTCGCTAATGGGATCTTAGTCCATAATTCAGAAATTTTGCTAAGAGACAAAGAATTTTGTAATCTTTCAGAAGTTATTGTCAGATCAACTGATACAAAAGAATCATTGAAAAGAAAAATTCGTGTTGCTACTATTCTAGGAACCTGGCAGGCATCTCTAACAAATTTTCCATATCTCAGTTCTGATTGGAAAAGAAATTGTGAAGAAGAAGCACTGCTTGGTGTTTCACTCACCGGAATCCTTGATAATGTAATGATGAGAACTTTGGGACCAGAGTTGGATGCAACACTAGAAGAACTAAAGGCATATGCAGTCGAAGTAAACAAGGAATGGGCAAAGAAGATTGGTATCAATCCATCCGCAGCCATCACTTGCTGCAAACCCTCAGGCACGGTTTCTGCCTTGGTCAATTGTGCATCAGGGATCCATGCACAACACAATGACTATTACATTCGTACTGTTCGCGCAGACAAGAAAGATCCACTATGTGCATTTATGATCGCAAAGGGATTTCCAAGTGAACCATGTGTATTGCGACCAGATCATACTGTTGTGTTTTCATTTCCAATGACTGCTCAGGGTTCTATTACAAGAAATGATATGACGGCAATTCAACATCTCGAATTGTGGCTGACATATCAACGGCACTGGACTGAACATAAGCCAAGCATCACTGTCACCGTTCGTGAAGAAGAATGGATAGAAGTGGGTGCGTGGGTCTACAAGCACTTCGACGAGATTTCTGGAATCAGTTTCTTGCCACACACACTTCACACGTATCAGCAGGCCCCATATCAGGATTGCACTAAAGAACAATATGATGCTGCATTAGCAGCACTGCCGACAGATGTAGATTGGTCTGGTCTGTCCGCCTATGAAACTGAAGACAATACGGTAGGAAGTCAGACTTTTGCATGCGGTCCGGGTGGATCGTGTGAAGTCGTAGACCTCACACAGTAACTTTTTGTTTTCTTTCGGCGGACAACCATAGCCCTTTGGTCACCCCAATATGTCGGCCGGTCTGGTATCCTCGTTCATAACCGAATGAGTACAGTTTCATAACACCTATTGCGATTATTGAAGCGATAGAGATACCCCAACAAAAATTGACGATTTGATCTGTTTGCATCCCTTATTTATCCGGGATGTGTTATGGTTGTGTTCACAAAAAGAATTTTTCACAATCTTTCAATTTTTGAATTATCGTGTATAAGTAATAGTATGAGAAGGCATTTTGTTTTAGCTCTTTTCTCCATTCTGGTATTAGGTTTAATAAACTGTGCCACGGATGTTTCTCCCAGATTAATAAAAATACAAGATTCGGCACCTGCGTTCATGCGTGGGTTCTACCGCATTACTCCCAATGACTCTCCTGCCGTTGGTTCTTTACTAGAGGAAGACGGCAGACTCATTGGCAGTGCTGTTCTGATATCACCCAATTGTTTTATTACTGCGGGGCATGTCGTTGACGACACAGGGGCTTATTGGTTTTCTGCTGCCGGTGAAAAATATCGCATAGAAAAAACAATTGATCATCCATTGTTTCGTATCGGCACCATAATCTTTATAGATCTCTCCATTGGAGTATTGGATCGAGATTGCCCTGTTGTTCCTATTCCATTTGCCGACAAAGACTACAGATACTGGAGAGGTCAACCACTAGATGTAGTTGGACATGGTGGTGGAATCAGGAAACGAAGTTTTCCATATACATTCTTTTATTACGGAACTCTGGTAGAAGAACCACAACTGATAAAAATGCTGCCGTTAGAGGGAACCATCTTTTTTGGGGATTCTGGGGGAGCGATACTTGACTCAAACGGTATTTTAGTCGGGATAATATCCTCCCTCGGAGTATCCCCTAATGGTAAGTTGTGTGAAAACTCTGCGACGAGGATTCCTAATTTTTCTGGATGGATACAGAAGGTGATAAAAGAAAACACACCCCTAAGTGCGGGTGTGTTATGAATAAGCTTCAGAAATATCTCACCGCATGCCTTGGTCTAGGCATCGGCATCATGCTTGCTCGTATGTGCGGGCTTTAGTTTGTACTAGAATATTCTGGTTCCTGAATGTCTTCAGGTGTATTCGTTGGAACTGGAGCATTTTTGAAACTCTCCAATTCACGAGTCAGTTCGACGATCTTCTTTTCGGCGATTTCTGCTTTTGCCTCAAGAAGAATTGTTTGACTTGTTAATGCATGGACTCTCTTTTCGAGCAAAGGGAGCAAAACGGTCTCGTTATAATTTTCGATTTCTGCCATAACTAATATCTCCTATAGATGTTTAATAAAAAGAACGGATACCATTTATGTAGTCTAAATGATTGTGACTTTGCTAAAGCAAATATTCAATTCAATCTACATAATAGTGATGGAATCCAAAGTAGCAATAATATATCTTGTCCGGCTATTCGGGCTGGCGAAATACACTGGATGTACTACGCAAGGCATAGAAAAACGATGGAAAGATCATTGTAATGAGGCAAAGCGTAGTAATGGGGGATTTGTTCTTCATAATGCCATACGAAAATATGGTATTGCGAATTTTACCATTTCAGAAATTTACCGGTCGGCAGATATAGAGCACACCCTGAATGTGAAAGAAAAGGAATTTATTGTGGAACATAAAACTCATGTGAGTCAGGGCGGTTATAATTTAACAATGGGTGGGGAAGGTACTATTGGTCTTTCTGAAGAAACAAAACGAAAAATATCTGAGTCCCTAAAGGGGCATGTTCATTCGATAGAAACTCGTCGAAAAATGTCTGATTCGCAAAAAGGACACAAAAACGGTGTTGGTCGTGTTCATTTTGAAGCAACTAAACGAAAAATGTCTGCGTCAGGGATGGGGAGGGTTTGCTCGGACGAAACTAGACAAAAACTATCGTTGGCGCAAAAGGGTAAAGTTGCTTCTGACGAAACCCGCAGAAAAATGTCTGCGGCGAAGATGGGGAATAGATGTTCGGTTGGTCATATTGCGTCTGATGAAACTCGCAGAAAAATGTCTGCGGCGAAGATGGGGAATAAAAACTGCCTTGGTCATCGCCCCTCTGACAAAACCCGTAGAAAAATGTCTGAATCTCAGAAGGGGAGAGTTTGTTCTGAAGAGACTAGACGAAAAATTTCGTCGGCGAAGATGGGGAACAAAAAACTAAGTGAAAGTCTAAAATGGTAATTGCCGGCATCGACTATAGCCTCCGGGGCCCATCAATTTGTCTGTACAACAATCCTGATGGCATATTTTCATACAAATATTGTTCGTTTTTCTATTTGACTGAGAATAAGCGTCAATCAGAAATAATAGAGTCAAATATTTTTGGTGAACGTTTGAGTGATTGGGATTCTGACGAGGAAAGATATGAAACACTTGCCCAATGGGCTACGGACATCGTGATGGGATGCTCTCAGGTTGCGTTGGAAGGTTATGCATACGGAGCAATGGGCCGGGTTTTCAATATTGCAGAAAATACTGGAATTTTAAAATTTCAATTGTACCGTTTGGGCATACCAGTAACAATATTTCCACCTACAGATATTAAAAAGTTTGCTACTTCAAAAGGCAATGCAGACAAGAACATGATGTATGATGCCTTCATCACGGAGACAGGGATAAATCTAAAGAACATATTGACACCTAAAAAATCAGATTCGGTTAGTCCAGTATCTGATATTGTAGATTCCTATTACATTTGCAAACGATTGTTTGGTACGATGGCAATCAATACAGATTAGACAGGTTTATTGGATTTGGATTTCAGTGATGGCGAAATCCACTCTTTCCATGCCCAACCAAGCACCAGTACCAAGATTGGAACATACCAAAAAATCCATCCCCAACTACAAACCAGTTCGCTGTTCAAAATATCATAATCTAATTTTTTAGCAATTATATTGTGTCCTATCGTAGGGTCTGGGAGGATCATCGGTGCGGTATTACAAGCAGCAATAAACAGAGTAGACAAGATGTATATTAGTGTTTTCATAGTGCCCTTTATGATTTGTTGCTCGCCGCTGCGGACCCAAAATAAAATCCTACTATGGCAAGCAATATTTGCCTGTTCTCTGATGTGAACAGGAACCCGTTTACCTCCACGAAGAACTTCTTGGTGGACTCTGGAAACAGACCGAACAATCCTTCTGGTGTAACTGCGTCCACTTCGACAAATGTTGGGATCCCGAAGAACGGGGCGATAAATGGGGCAAGTAGAGTTGCGAAGAGAATTGCCAAGACAATGACCCTTCTGACACCCGCTCCGACATCCGCAGAAATTCGTTTGATCGCGCGATCTTGATTGTCGGTGGTCTGCTTATTCGCAGACATTGCTTGCTGAAATAATTCTTTTTGATCTTGTGCCTTTTGTGCCCAAAATCGAAATAGAAAACCAACGGCAGATCCAGCAATTAACGTGACCAGTTCAGTAGAGAACATATATTTCCTTTCAAATTACCCGATTATTTATATCTGTAACGATCTTCCTTCGTCGTCTTATTTTTGATTTTCTAATATTTGAAACCGGTGGGATCTCTGGAAGACCCGCAATGCCGGCAATATTTGAACCACCGACAACATTGACTGGTGCTTCTTCTCTGAATGCCTTGAAAGTCTTCCTTACCATGTCCTCTACAACCTCCTGAGAACCCCTTTAGAGGGAATCTGTTCAAGAACGGTTCCAGCGGTCGCCAGGATCGATTGGTGACCAATGGTGATTAGCCTGGATACTGATATTTTGCCTGAAATGATTCTCTTTTTCGCCGCCATAGACATTTTTCGTCGGGACTCTTCAGAATGAACAAAACCCATTTTTCTTTTCGCCTCTTCGGTATGTCGCCTTCCCATGTTCCCCGCAGACATTTTTTGTTTAGCTTCTTCAGAATGACGATGACCAATCAACCCCTCACCACCCATTGTCAAATTATATCCGCCTTCGGACACATGAGTTTTGTGTTCCACAATAAATTCCTTTTCTTTTACATTTAGGTGTGCTCATGGTCTGCCGACTGGTAAATCTCTTCGATTGTAAATGCGTCGGCACCATATTTTCGTATGCCGGAATGAAGAATTTTTCCCCTGCCGGCATTTGCAGTCCTACAATGCTCTTTCCATCGACATTCTAATGTCTTGGTCGTAAACCCGGTGTATTTGCCATCGCCATTTAGTCGGACTAGGTAGATTCTACCCACCGTTGATTCGTTTACTATACTATTCATCATCTATTATTTAGGATTTGCTAATTTTCGTCACTTTATTTGATGTAAAACTATAACTTCCGCAAAAGTTCTGCCAGCCGCAAATCCATAGGAATTGTGTCTAGGTTTAACCCATCCAAAATTATGCTTTCTTCGACTGCGTTCAAATACAAAAGTGTGGTCTTCAACTGAGGGTACAGGTCAGGTTCTAGTTTGAAAAATAGCATTCTGGACGCGGATCTTTGACCAAAAACGTTCCCCAAAATCATCATATGATTTAATAATAATATTGGTCTTATCTTTCCACTCTTTGTGTATTTTTTAAATAATCTCTTGATATATTTGATTCTGTTCATATCCTCCATGAATTCAGCCATACCCATGCATTGAGGATTGGTGTACGACCCCATTGCATACAGCTGATAATTTTGAGAATTTAGTTTTAGAAAATCCATACCACCTAGTATGTATTCTCAATAGGAGGCACTCCATTATTTTCAGGGTCAGGTGGAACAGGAGGTAGTTCAAAAAATACTCTGGCTTCATCTTCAGTATCAAACCAATACCACCCTTGCACAGGGTAGGTGTAGGTGTCCTTTTGATCTATGTGTAAATTAAGATCAAGACCTGATATGCAAGTTTCAGCAATTTGTAATTCTGTGTTGTCTAGTTTGTAGAATGGCATGGGGGGGTTATCCTGTGACTGCCCAACCCTTGAGCAATGCAGTTTGTGTTTTTAATGTTCTGAACGATAGAGCGGATGAGGT
>Ga0105050_10007528_pt1 | contig 12961 bp, 9 predicted proteins | sample FRY01_FD_78088 | JGI IMG/M metagenome (GOLD analysis project Ga0105050, IMG submission 78088) | Freshwater microbial communities from Lake Fryxell liftoff mats and glacier meltwater in Antarctica - FRY-01 | ecosystem: Environmental > Aquatic > Freshwater > Ice > Glacier meltwater ... | reverse complement strand
CATTTTTTCGTTGTAAAGCGAAAGGGTGGCTCGGGGGTTTCGATCCAGCACGCTTTTGGGTGCCTCGGGGGCAAACGCAGTGCTGACTCGTCCTCCGTTTGCCACCGCTTATTCCGGCTGCGAGGCCGCGATCGTGTAATATGATCATCCCAGCAAATTGCTCCCATCTGGCAAGCTCTTCGTACTTTCCTGGCCCCAAAAAAATCTCCTGGTCCCAAAAATGATGCCGCCTTCCTTCCGTGGTTTTGTTCTGGCACTTCCGCTTTGCCTTTGCTCGCTCGCGATCGCTGATGACTTTCCGGTACTGCGAAATTCGGAGAAAGATACCTCCGCGGAACCGATGCCAGCGCGAGAAGCGGCCGCGTTGATTGATTTGCCCAATGGCTTCCAAGCAACGCTCTTCGCCTCTGAGCCTGAGGTACAAAACCCCATTGCGATGACCTGGGACACTCGTGGACGACTCTGGGTCGCCGAGAACTTTACGTATGCCGAACGTCAGCAGCGATTCGATCTTTCGTTCCGCGATCGTGTGCTCGTGTTTGAGGATTCCGATGGGGACGGTGTCTCGGATTCACGCACTGTCTTTACCGATCAAGTGCAGATGCTAACCAGCGTCGAGGTCGGACATGGTGGCGTGTGGTTGATGTGTCCGCCGCAGGTATTGTTCATTCCTGACGCGGACCAAGATCTTGTTCCCGATGGTCCGGCGCAAGTGGTGCTCGACGGCTTCGAAGTCGCTCAGGCAAACTATCACAACTACGCCAATGGCCTTCGCTTTGGCCCCGACGGTTGGCTTTATGGACGATGTGGCGGTTCATGTCCCGGGCGCATCGGTTTGCCAGGAACGCCTGAGGCACAACGCGTCGCACTCGAAGGCGGAATCTGGCGATATCATCCCGTCCGCAAGACGGTCGAAACCATTTGCGCCGGAACCACGAATCCATGGGGCCATGATTGGAACGAGTTTGGCGAGTTGTTTTTCACCAACACCGTCAACGGTCATTTCTGGCACGCGACCCCAGGAGCTCACTTCAAACGTCCGTTCAATCTCGACCCTAATCCCCAGACCTATGAGACGATCGATCAGCATGCCGATCACTACCATTTTGACACCGGCAAGAGCTGGACGGCCTCACGTGATGGTGCCGCGAATTCGCTTGGCGGCGGACATGCTCACTGCGGCGGGATGTTTTATCTCGGCACCGCATGGCCCGAAAAGTATCGCGGGAAATTCTTCACATCCAACTTTCACGGTCGTCGTTTGAATCAAGAAACGGTATCGCGAAACGGCAGCGGCTACGTCGCCACTCATGATCCCGACTTTTGCATCATGGGGGATCCGTTCTATCGTGGCATGGATATGTCCGTAGGGCCCGACGGCGGTGTTTTTGTGATCGACTGGAGCGATACAGGCGAATGTCATGACCACACCGGAGTGCACCGAACTAGTGGCCGTATTTTCAAGATCACTCATTCATCTTATCCGGCATCACCGACGCTTTCGGACGTTGCATCTTTGGCAAATCAAGAGCTCGTTGATCTGCATACGACTGAAAACGAATGGGCAATCCGAAGAGCTCGATTGGTGCTCCAGGAGCGGAACGTCAAAGGCGTGGACATTGTCGAGGCTTGCGAACGACTTCGAGCACTGATTCAAGGCGAAGATCAACGAATCGCCACGGGGGCACTGATGACGCTTCTTGCTTGCGAGAAGACCGACGAGAAAGCGATGTTTCAACTTTTGAGCAGCCCACATGAGCATGTTCGTGTCTGGGCGATTCGATCGCTGTTTGATGCGATGCCGATCGACGATGTGTTTGGTCCACGAAATACGGTCCAGCGAATCGATGATGCGTTGGTGTCCAGGAGTGTCGAATTCGCAAAGTCAGAATCGTCAGGTTTGGTTAGGCTTGCGCTAGCGTCGACATTGCAGCGACTTCCGATTGACAGACGATGCGAACTCGCCAGGTCGCTGATGTCGCATGGCGGAGATGCCGATGACCACAATCTGCCTTTGATGGTTTGGTATGGCTTGATGCCGATCGCCGAAGAGGCTCCCGATACGCTTGTCGAGGTCGCGATCAACAGTCAGTGGCCCACGACACAGCGTTTGATCGTGCGAAGATTGGCGGAGTCGATGCAGGACCAATTAACGCCGATAGAACAATTGCTAGGCCGCATCACAACCATCGCGGATCCGGCGCTGCGACTCAATGTGTTGGGCGGAATCAGCGACGCGATGAAAGGTTGGGTCAGCACGCCACAACCGGCGAATTGGACAGCGTTCGTTCAATCGATCAAAAAAGACGAAATCTCTTTGGCCACGACTGCTCGCGAGCTTGGCGTTTTGTTTGGCGACGGAAGAGCGATCGATGAAATCCGAGCGTTGGTATTGGACGATGCTGCTGAGATTGGAATTCGTCGTTCCGCATTGATTGCCTTGGTGAACCAGCGGCCTGAGGATCTGAGTGCGGTTTGCGAAAAGTTGCTGGGCGATCAACGGCTCAGCGGCGTCGCGGCAAAGGGATTGGCTCTGGAGGATGCTTCCGAGAACGCCAATATGATCATCAAGTTCTACAATCGTTTTCGTGGAACGGATCGGCCAGCAATCATCGCTTCGCTTGTTGCACGTCCCTCCTTCGCTCGTGAATTGGTCAATGCGATTGGCACCGGAGCGATCGCCAAATCCGAATTGTCCGCCTTTGATGCTCGCCAGATTCGATCCTTTGGCGATGAAGAATTGAACCGCATGCTTGCCGAAGTGTGGGGTGAAACTCGCGAATCGCCGCAGGATCGTATCGATGCGATGGCAAAGCTCAAAGCAACCTTAACGAGCAACCATGACGTGGCGGCTGATCTCACTCAGGGAAGATTGGTCTACGCCGAGTTATGTGGAAAGTGTCACCGCATGTATGGCGAGGGACAGATGATCGGCCCAGACCTGACGGGGTCAAACCGGAACAATTTGGATTACTTGATTGAGAATGTGATTGATCCCAGCGCCGTGGTTTCGAATGACTATCGCGTCAGTGTGCTGATGATGGAAGACGGACGCGTGCTCAATGGTGTGGTGATTTCACAGAACGATCGCACGTTGACATTGCAAACGCAGACCGAGCAATTATCGATTGCCAAAGAATCGGTCGAAGCGATCAAACCAACCAGCCAGTCGCCGATGCCCGAAGGTCAGCTCACTCAATTAACGCCTGCGCAGATTCGCAACCTCTTTGCTTATCTACAGCACCCCAGCCAAGTGCCGCTTCCTTAATCGGCAGTGGCAACGATCGAGATCAGTCAACGCGTCTGGGCATCCGGACGTGAGATGGTTGGCTACAGCACCACCATGCGAGCGACGTTGATATAGATGACGATTCCAAGGATATCGACAATACCCGCGACGAAGGGATTGCTCATCAATGCCGGATCAAGCCCGAGGCGTTTAAAGATCATTGGTAACGCCGCACCGCAAACGCAGCCACAGATCACGATTGCGAGAAGCGTGATGGGGATGACGAGCGCATCGCGCGGCGTCGGTGCGATAAAGACAGCGACAATCAGCCCAAACGTTGCCAGAAAACTTCCTAGCAACAATGAAACCAACCATTCGCGAATCATGACCGTTGGCCAGTCTTTCAATCGGACTTGCCCGCCTGTCATCGCGGTAATCACGAGCGTCGCCGATTGGCTTCCCGAGTTTCCGCCGCTGCTGATGATCAGTGGTATGAACCAAACCAACCAAGCGAACCGTTCCAAGTCGTCTTCGTAATGACGCAACGCCAGCGCAGTAAGCAACGCGGCAAAAAACAAAATCGTTAACCAGATGCCACGCTTCCAGCTCAGCATTAGCAGGTTGATTCGCAGGAAGTCGTCTTCCAGCGGCGATACACCGGCCATCTGCTGGGCGTCCTGCGTCAGCTCTTCGCGAACAACATCGATGACGTCATCGTGCGTGATGATTCCCACGAGATGACGAGCTTCATCAACGACAGGAATGGCGAGCAGATTGTATTTTTCAACCTTCTCCGCGACCGATTCTTGGTGCTCCGTCGTCAGCACCGTCACAACATCGGTTTCGACAAGATCGCTCAGCGGCGTATTGGGACGGCGCAGCGCCGAAACGAGTTGCCGGGTCGAAACCACACCTCGCAATTGGCCATCATCGCGAACGATGTAGAGGTAATAGATTGTCTCGAAAAAATCGGATTGATTGCCGAGCTCGTCGAGTGCCTGGCGAACCGTCAACTTTTCATCAAGCTTCGCCATCTCCGTCGTCATCAGAGCCCCGGCGGTCCCATCGGGGTAGGCGCGAAGTCGTTGGATATCCCGCCGATCCGCTGCGGGCAAAAGCGGCAAAATCTGATTGACGCGTTCTTCGGGAAGTTCCTGAAGCAGGTCAACGCGATCGTCCGCGGCAAGTTCAACGACTAACTCGGCAACTTGTGCTGGGTCATGACTGGCGAGGATCGAAAGTTGCCGGCTTTGATCAAAGCTGATGAATATCTCGGCCCGTCGCGATGGTTCCGCATGTTGAAGCACCAACCACGCTTCGTCATCTGACAATCCTTCCATGAACTCAGCGGTGCGATTCGCATTCAGGGCCGAGCAAAATTCTTCTAACTCCGCCACATTGCCGTCAGCAAGCATCTCGCGAAGTTCAGGCAATAGAAGCGTGTTCACCATCAAGCATCAGCCATAAATTACGTGTCAATAATGCGACGAGTCTAAGGTCCAAGGAAGGAGGTTTACTTCGGCGCTTCCCATAGTCCCAATGCCGGATTGCGAATGAAATAAAACTCGCTCCCATCTTCATCGCGATTCCAGCCGTCGGATAACTTGGTGATGTCATAACGACGGGTCAACTCTTCGATGTCGCCGTAAGAATATCCCACCGATTCCACTTCTTCGCGCGTCAATGCACCTGCACCATAGATCACTTCGAACCGGTGTTCGGATGAACCGTGAATCAGGTGTGCTGCCGCGGACAGGTTGGCGGCCAGGTCTTCGTTGTCTTTGACCAATTGTAAAACTTCGGCGGACGTTCGATAGCCATACTTGCGAATCAGAAGATCGATCTGCTTGTCCTCACCGAACTCGCACACCGCGGGGGCGAGAATGGTCAGCTTGCCACCGGTTGCGATTGCCATCCGCGACCGGTAGATCGCTTTATTGCCAAGCCAAGTGCTTTTGAATTCAGACGGATCAAGATAGGCGACCACATGTTCTGGGGCGCGGTCCAGATGCGTAAAGTTCACTTCATAAGCAAGCGCTGCGGCCTGTTCAAAAATCGCGTGCTCATCGCCGATGAAAAGGCCACGCGTTCGAAGTTCGCCACCGTCGATTTGTTCCACGACCGTCAACGCATATAGCAGCGGCATGTCTTCACAGAAATGATCTTGCGCGTAATTCAGAATCTTTCGCAGCGGGGTGTCGGCTTGGCCCATCACCCGTTCCATCCCATACGCGGCGCTGAGGAAATGGCTTTCATTAATGCCGCGAACGCCACCAGTGCCCACAAAGACATTCTTGTTGTAGTTTGCCATGCCGATGACTTCGTGCGGCACGACCTGGCCGATCGAGAAGATCAAATCGTGGCCCCCATCAAGCAGAAGCTTGTTGACCTGTGCCGGCCAATCGCGATCCCAAATGCCTTCGGTGACTTCCTTCACAAACGCAGACGGCACTTCACCAATGGTGACCACATCGTCGCGCCACCGATGGACACGGAACAAATCGTGAGGAATGCCGGGGAACATATAATCAAGTTGCTGGGGCGTCATCGCATAATGCGTCCCCAGCGCCGGCATGATGTCAGTGACGGCGTCGCCGAGTAATTCGCGTGAGATCACGGTCAATTCGCCGGCGCGGCTGGGCAGACGAGACATGTCGGGCGGCAGCAAAAGTACCTTGTTTCGCGGACCAATCGCCGCAAACGTCTGGGCAAGTGCGTCACGAAAGTCGTCGGCTGTCAGCGACGTGGTGGGCGATCCGTTAGCGTAGTAAATCGTCATCGTGGTTGGCGTATGGCGGCGGATTGGGGAATTGGTTGCTGTAGCGTCGTTGATGAAGCGAACTTTGTCACCTCTAGTTGACGATTCGCTACAAAACAGTCTGCTATTTGGTCCGTTTCTAACCCCGAAAGCGAGTGCTATGACCGCAGAGCAAATCGAAGCCGCGATTCCCCACCGTCTGCCCATGCGGTTACTTGATGAGATCGTCAGCCAGGACGAAAAGCGGATCGTGTGCCGTAAGACGTTCTCCCCCGACGACTTCTTTGTCCAGGGGCATTTTCCGGAGTTTCCGATCGTACCCGGAGTGATTCAGTGCGAATGTTGCCTACAAGCGGGTGCGATTCTGCTCAGTCAATTCACACCCAATGAAGATGGTATCGTACCTGTGGCGACTCGGATGGATAACGTTAAGTTCAAACAAATGGTGCGCCCCGGCGACACGGTCGAAGTCGACGTGACGTTGAACGAGCGAGTGGGAACGGCGTATTTTTTGACGGGCAAAGTGCTGCTGGCCGGCAAAGTCGCCGCCCGTCTCGATTTTGCCTGCTCGGTCACCAAAACCAAGTGACAAGGTGACTTCATGTCTAGCTCGTTTGATTTCCTATCGTTGGCCGGTCGCACGATCTTGGTCATGGGGGTCGCCAACAAGAAAAGCGTCGCGTACCGAATCGCGTCGCTGCTCGAGTCCTCCGGGGCCGAAGTCGTCTATGCGGTGCGCAGTGAATCACGCCGCGAAAGCCTCGCGAAATTGCTCGCTGGTCGTCGCGTTTTTGTCTGCGACGTCGAGCACCAAGATCAAATCGACTCGCTCGCCAAAACGATCGCGGATGACGGCATGAAGCTTCACGGGCTGGTTCATTCGATCGCGTTCGCCGATTACAGCGATGGGATCAAACCGTTTCATGAGACCGACCGCGCGGCGTTTCTGCAGGCCGTCAACATTTCCGCGTTTTCTTTGACCGCAGTCTGCAACGCACTGAAAGCATCGCTTTCACCAGACGCTAGCGTTGTGACGATCGGCATCAGCACCACGCGAATGGCGAGCGAAAGCTACGGCTATATGGCACCAATCAAGGCGGCACTCGATTCTTCGCTCGCGTTTTTGACGAAATCATTCAGCCGTTTCAGCGAAGTTCGATTCAACGCCGTCTGTGCTGGTCTGCTCAAAACAAGTGCTTCGGCCGGCATTCCCGGCTACGTCGATTCCTATTTGTATGCCGAGCGAATCATCCCTCGCAAACGAGCCGTGGAGACCGATGAAGTTGCCTCGACGGCGGTGTTTCTTTTGAGTCCGCGATCGTCAGGCATCACCGCACAACAGATCGTTGTCGATGCGGGCATGGCAATCAACTACTTCGACGCGGATATTATCAAAGCCGCCATGCGCGAAGGTTGACCAGTGCTTTGGCTCCCATTCTTTCTTGCAAGATGCAAAGCTCTTGAAATGGGCCTGGCCCACTTGAGCTTTTTTGGCAAGAATTGATCAATCGTTTTAGGTAAACCTTCGGACATGATTGATCCGAATAAACATCCTGAGCGTCGAATCCGGAACTGCGATTGGTGGGGGGCCACCGGTCAATGGCTGTCTTGCACGGACCCGTCATGCGTTGTCGATCGATTCGGCGAAAGTTTATTCCTTCCACGGTTGCGGTCGCAATTGTGGCTGCGGCTTCTTTGATTGGGAATCCAAGCTGGGCTCAGCCTCCGCGGGAAACCGCCATAGCGACTCCGTCAGTTCAGGTTTCGCATGATGAACCGCCGGCTGCGCCTACGGGACAATCCTCTCGAGAACTCCGAACGGCTGCGATTGCTGCCATTCCTACCTCGCGTTTGACGCCGGCCGCAAAGCAACGAATCCATTCGATCGTCGAGCGGCCCACGCTTTTCCGTCATCTGCCCACTCAGTCCATCGACTGCGATCCGGAATTGTTCTTGTGCATTGCCCGCCAACCGGAACTGCTGGTCGGGATTTGGGAAGTGATGGGCATCACGCAGGTTCAGACCGAACGGCTCGACGAGTATCGATTGCTCGCTCGAGATGGTTCGGGCACGACCTGCACCGTCGATCTTGTGTACGGCGATCGAAACACTCACATCTTCGTCGCGGACGGGTTTTACGATGGAAAGCTCGTGGCATCCAAACTGACCGGCAAAGGCGTCTTCGTGTTGCGAACGAAATACGAAACCCGCGAAACTGGTTTAGTCGTCGTCGCGGGTACACTCGACTGCTTCGTGCATCTGGATAATCTTGGGGCCGACTTGATCGCAAGAACCTTTGGGCCGTTGATCGGAAAGACCGCGGACAACAACTTTGCGGAGACGGCAAAGTTCATTGGCCAAATCGGATTAACGGCGCGACAGAATCCCGAGGGCTTGCAAGACTTGGGCATGCGTTTGCCACAGGTGAACCAAGACACTCGGCGTAAGTTTGTCGATGTCGTCGGAGACGTTGACCGACGTAATCAAGCTCGCATGGAATCTCGCGCCCTCACCCGTTCCGCCGATCGCACCGATCCGATTCTTACGGTGCGATAGCGTGAAAGCTAAACACGATGCACTTAGCGATATTCGACGATCGGCTTAAAACAGTTCTCGCTGAGCCAAGTAGGTCAAGAAGCCAGCGACGTATCCGAGCAACGCATACGGTGCGATCCTCTTCAAGTACCAGACGAAGTTAATGTGCTCTAGACCCATTGCGGCGACGCCCGCGGCGGAGCCGATGATTAAGCAGCTACCACCCGTTCCGGCACAGAAGGCCAGTTTCATCCAAAAACTGTCGTCTGTCGGCATCTCGTACATTTCGATACCTGCGGCAACCAGTGGCACATTGTCGACGACGGCCGAGGCAAGTCCGATCACGAACGCGATCAAGCTCTTGTTGCCAATTGTACTGTCAAGCCACAGGGCCAATTCGCTCAGCATTCCCGTCGCAGCAAGTGAACCCACCGCGAGCAGAATTCCAAGGAAGAACAAGATACTGGACATGTCGACCTTGATCAGAGCGGCGAGAACGCCTGTCGATGATCGGATCGATGGCTCAAGCGAACGGCTAAAAATTTCAGAGACGATCCAAATGAAACCCAAGGCCAATGTCATCCCCATGAACGGAGGAAGATGCGTAATCGACTTGAAGATCGGAACGCTGATCAATCCACCAACTCCAAGCACCAAGAATAGAATCTGGTGTCGCACAGAGATATGAATCGCGTGCCCACCCTTCACTTCAGGTGCCGCGGCAAGTGGTCCCGCCATTTTGCGTGACAAGACGATCAGCGGTACCAGCAGACAAACCACGCTTGGAAGGAAAAGTTGCTTCATTACTTCCAATGTTGTGATCTTGTGCTTGATCCAGAGCATCGTCGTCGTCACGTCACCGATCACGGACCATGCACCACCGGCATTGGCTGCGACAACGACAAGCCCAGCAAACATCAATCGCTTCTCTTTTTCGTGAACCAGCTTCCGGAGAAGCGAGATCATCACGATCGTCGTGGTCAGGTTGTCCAGGATTGCCGAGAAGAAAAACGTCATGATGCCGACGATCCAAAGCAGCTTCGAGGTGCTCTTCGCATTAATGCGGCGAGTCACGACGGCGAAGCCTTCGTTCAAGTCGACGAGCTCCACGATCGTCATCGCGCCCATCAAGAAGAACAAGATGCCTGCGATTTCTCCGGTCAGTTTTAGTAGTTGTTCTTCAACCAGGTACAGCCGCTGTGCATGTTCGGATTCGCCAGCCGGTAACTCCTCAGAAAACCAACTTGGAATCGAATCCATTTGTACTAAATTGCTTGCATCGATCGCATAAAGCGTCCAGCACGCGACGCCAATGAACAAAGCCGATGCAGCTTTGTTGATGCCGATCGGGTGTTCAAGCGCAATGGCAAGATAGCCAAGGACGAAAACAATAACTATGAGGGTCAACATTGTGTTGGCTTGTTCGATGGTGGTTGCGTAAAGATCGCGACAACGTGACTGGCAATGCTAAAACTAACGCATCGCTCAACATGGCAAATCATTGAATTTCGTTCAATGACGGCACGCTGTCCTGCGAGTGGATAGTGGAATACAAAAGCCCCGTCAACGCCGATCGTATGCCCGATACGATCTTCGTCTTGCAGTGAATGTAGGTTTTGGTGCGGGACCGCAAAATCTCTGTGCACAATTTTGCAGTATCTGGTGCCGGGAGAACGAAATTACGTTGCTTGAAAAACTTACAACTCGACGCGTGAGCGAGGAATCTAAGGTATATTTCCTCGCTGACGTGTCGAAATACCAAGCAATTTCAATTACTTTCAGCGGCACTAGCAGGTGGTGGGGAACCTGCTAATCACTTCGCAGATTCCACTCAATGAATGTAGGACATGAGCAGACGCAAGGCCGCGATCACTGAAGAAAGTGAAGCCGTTTCACTAGTGGTGTGATACCCCGTCGTCGGGATTTGAAGGGTTGTGCCATTGATGAGGCCTCCGGTAGCCACGACGAGCCGTCCCAGTTCCGTTCGGCCGAGAGATAGCGGCTTGTCCCGATCGCGATTTAACGCCTCGACATAGGCATCCTTGTGACTGTAAGTGATCCCCAACTCTTCGCAGCGACGCTCTAAGTCGCTGGTGATCTCAGGTGCGAACGACCCGTTGGCATCTTTGCGACGCAACACAAGTTGTTGTTCCTCGGCTGATTCCGTGGTCGGATAGGGACTCGTGTCCAACACTAGCAAACGCTGAGTCGTTTTGTGGTTTCTCTGGAACCAAGCCAGTGCATATCGCCAGCTCCGACCCGCTTCTTCTTCCGCAGTGAACAAAGCCGTTCCCTGAAAACCTCGCCTGAAAAGGTAGACGAGAATGGCAATGGAAAGCACATTGTCTAGCTGTGCAGAGATATATCCGCCAGAAATCTGAAGCCGATCAACAAACGACACCGGCGTGCCGGGCTGCAAGAAACTCAATCCATCCACTTCAAAGATCAAATTGCGGCGTTCGGGACAGACGTACGAATTCGTGATAGTTCCTTGGCCCTGGTACGTTCCGACATAGGGAAGATGAGCCTGCACGCGTTGACCGTAAAAACGATGCTGGAGCGTCCCCATCATCTGCTCGGACACCGAATCACCAGTCAACTCACCCTGATTTGTGGTGATGAACGCAGCGTACTGAAACTCATTGGGGCCAGTGCATACCAGTCCGTGACGATCCATATGAGCGGACAATACCAAACTGTCTGGGTTGTTACCTTGGGCGACGAGCACACCCTTGTAATAACTCACATTGACGGAGACCTCTTCTAATTCACGACGGACCACCCGGAAGAATGAGTCCTCCGAACCAACGACCGCAGGCTCACGAATGAGCTGCCGCAGAATGTCGAGAAATTCATCAAGATCCGCGCTGGAAAATCCATGGGCTGCCGCGATAGGAGATGCCAAGCTCGCCAATCCATCGGTCAAAGTAACAAATTCACTCAATTCATTTGCCTAAAAAACTTGCACCGGTTTTGATGGACCGCCCAATCACGCCTGATTTTGCTTCAACGCCATCATTTTGCGATCGCTGTGCCGTCAATCGCTTCTACCAAGCTTTTGATATATCCCGACATCGTAAACGACGCCAAGGTGGATTTTTGCTTCAGGCCGTTTTTAACTTCTTTGATCCGGTAACTCGAATTCTGCCAAACTAGAATTGACAACGGCGCGAGCTGAGTGCTAATCGCTACTGGCCGACGTGGTAGTTCGAAAAACACGTCGCGACCTAAACCATACAAAAACAAAAAATTGAGAAAGTTCTGCCGTGGGCGGATGGTTGCGGGAATCATCCGTCGGCCTCCCTCCTGGGTCGAAGTAAACGTGTTCGAGACGGTTTCTGGGTCAATCGTCTTAAACACCGCTTTGCGGCGGAACTCTCTCTCTCTCTGTGCATCGGAGTGCCGTTCGCGACGCTCCGATGCCAGGATACAAGGGCGTCTGCTGGGAATTGAATGTCGAGCACACTTCCCGCCCCAGATGATGACGTGACCAACGGAAAAGAAAGGAGTGACATCGAATCCCCAGGCGTCGAAGATGCCAGTATCGGATTCAAGCAGCGCATTCTCCTCTTCATCCGATCGTTGCGAACGAGGCATCGACTCCTCGCACTTTTGTTTGGAATCGTCTTTGTCTTCGTGATTGCTCTTTACGCAATATTCTTCTCGCCGGCCGTCGCCCCAATCGCCACGGAACCGAAAGAGCCTAGCCACGCGGTGAGGTTCGAACAAATCTTCGAGCAACTTAGCAAATCCGAAGAAACGATCGCGAGATTGGACGCGTTTGTCATTACGGATGCCATGCTTCGCAAGCTGACAACGATCGATCGATTGACGACGATTCAAGTGAATACTGACTCGATCATTCTCCCCACGATCGAAAAACTTTCACAAATGCCAAAGCTGGAACAACTCCACATTCGCGGTGCATCCCTTGACGACGCGATGTTTATGGAACTGACGAAGTCCTTATCAATCTGGTTGTTGAATTTTCCGTCTGCCAATGTTTCGCCTGAAGCCATCGAGGGGCTGGGGAAAATGCCCGCTCTAAGGCAATTGCGTTTGGGAATTAAGGGCGGTGATAATCAACACGGACGAGCCATTTCGACATTATCTCGTCTTCGCTCCGTGCATTTGATTGGTATCGCCATCACCGACGAAGGCTTGCGGCCTCTAACCGAAATGCCACAACTGGAATCACTTTATCTTGACGATACCGCAGTGACGGATACGGGTTGGGAGTGGTTGGTTCAAGAAAACACGCACCTGCATGTTCATGTGAATCAAAAACACCATGACCGCGATCCACAAAAACATTGAACTGGTTCTTCTTGGATTTTAGTGGCAAGGGTGAGGTTCGATTTCGGTCTTTCGACCTCGGAACAGGGCGGTGGATTTTTGCAGGCATCCGCTCCTGCGTCCAATGATTTGGCAGCAGACGT
>Ga0105050_10007526_pt1 | contig 12963 bp, 16 predicted proteins | sample FRY01_FD_78088 | JGI IMG/M metagenome (GOLD analysis project Ga0105050, IMG submission 78088) | Freshwater microbial communities from Lake Fryxell liftoff mats and glacier meltwater in Antarctica - FRY-01 | ecosystem: Environmental > Aquatic > Freshwater > Ice > Glacier meltwater ... | reverse complement strand
TACGAGGATGAATACCTCGTAACCGGGGGCGCTCAGGGCGCCAGTTCCAAGACGCAGTGCGCCGTGCGGGGTGACATCTCCGCTGCTGTGAGGCTGCGACACGCGTCGGCTTTCGCCCTCGCCCTCTGGTTCTCCTTGTGCCTACCCCCGCAGCAGCGGCGCCGACAGCACCGCGGCGCTGGTCGCCGCATCCACCTCAGTGCCCACTTGGGTGGCCCGTTGGCGTGGCAACGGCGTCAGGTCATCGTCGAGCCAACCCGATGCCGGGGTGTCACAGGACATCGCGCGGCTGATATCCGGCCACTCGGCTGGCATGTCCGGGGGCACCAGCACCCCGGCCATCTCAGCGATGAGCATGGCCCATGCGCGCGGCGCGGCGTTGCACGGGTCGTAGCCCCCACTGGCAAGCGCGGCCCACCGCCCAGCACAGACATCGTCGGCGAGTTCACGGAGGTTGCGCCACAGCTCGGGGTACAGCGGCATGGTGGTGCGCAGATGGGAGAGCGGGTCGGCATGGTGATGATCCACGCCGTTCTGCGTGACGATCGCATCTGGGGCAAAGGCGCGAACCGCGGGGATGACGACCTCTGCCATGGCCCGGCGATAGGCGTCGTCCCCTGCGTCTAGTGGCATCGCGAGATTCACTGCCGTGCCGATCGCGTCGGGCCCGCCCACCTCAACGGCGAATCCAGTTCCCGGAAAGAGGAACTTGCCGCTCTCATGCACGGACACGGTCAGCACGTTCGGGTCGTTCCAGAAGATTCCCTGAGTACCGTCACCGTGATGGGTGTCGAGGTCGATGTAGGCCACGCGCTCGACACCGGCCGCACGCAGCGCGTGGATGGCCACGGCGGTGTCGTTGTACAGCCCGAATCCCCCGGCCTTGTTGGCGAGTCCATGGTGGGTGCCCCCCGCGGGGCTGAGGGCATGGCGTGCCCTCCCCTCCCCCACCGCCGTGCCAGCGTCCCATGCCACACCGCAGGTCCTCGCGGCATCGTGATGCATTCGTGGGTAGGGATGGATATCCCCGGTTATGCCCCACTGGCGGGCCTCGGGCGTAGCGGCGAGGGCTGACACCGAGCTGTAGGCCCGCATGGCCGCGATGAACGGCGGCGCGAACATGGTGCCCAACTGCTCGTCTGGCATCGGGTCGCCGGCCGCACGCACCTCGACGTGCGGTCCATCCATGAAGCCCGCCGCATTCGCGAGGGCAACCGCGAGCCGGTGTCGCCGTCGGTCGGTCGGGTGGTCGGCGTACGCCATGCCGAGGTCGTCATCGTGAATCACCAGAAGGCGGGTACCACTCGTGGCGGGATGATGACGCATCGTGGCGGTACGCTGTTGGCGTACGCATCTGGCGCACAAGGGAGTGTGGGATGTCGGTTGACGAGGCACTGCACGCAGCGATTCTCGATCACCTCCGGGCATCTGACGAACCGGTACGCGAGGCGTTCCTCTACGAGCGCATTACGGGCTCGAGCGCACCAACGCCTGATCATTTCGTTGCCGCGCTCGTGTTTCTCGAGGTCGAGGGCCGCGTGCATGTACATCCCGTCCATGATGAGGTGAAGGACCCGGCCCCGTTTCAACCCCGGTTCTGGCGAATCGCCACCTGACAAATCCCCGAGGAATGTTGATGGCCCGTACTGATGCGCCACCCCCTGACCCGCAGGGCGACAGCAGGATCGCTGAGCACGTGCGCCTGTACGTGTCGTCCGGCGGTAGGGGCACTTCTGGCAGCCGGGCGTACATATACTGATTCCATGGCCGATCGAAACGTCATAGGCGGAGAATTGGAGCCTTGCGGTACCGATCCCGTGACGGGGTTCTACCGCGACGGGTGTTGCAAGACCGGACTCGAAGACCATGGAAGCCACACCATCTGCGCGGTGGTCACTGCTGAGTTTCTCGAGCATCAATTGTCCATCGGCAACAATCTGAGTACCCCGATGCCGCAATACGGTTTTCCGGGTCTTGTGCCGGGCGATCGGTGGTGCGTCACCGCGGCAAATTGGCTCCGTTCTCATCGCGACGGGGCGGCGGCATTTGTGGTCTTGGCCTCGACACACGAACGTGCCCTCGAAATAGTTCCTCTGGAAGCCCTCCGCGAGCACGCCGTAGACGTTCCAGATGGACTCGGCGATCTCTAAGATTAGTCAGTGCAGGCGCTCGCTGTTGTACCAGCGTTCGATGAAGTCAAAGATCGCATGATGGGCGTCCGGGCGGGCCGGCCAGCGGTAGCGATTAATCAGGGCATTCGTGGGCGTCGCGAAGAAGCTCTCGGCGGCAGCGTTGTCCTCACAGGCACGCACCCGGCCCCGTTTCAACCCCGGTTCTGGCGGATCGCCGCCTGACCATTCCGCGAGGAGTTTTGATGGCCCTTATTGATGAGCGACCGCTTGACCCGCAGGGCGACGACTGGATCGCCGAGCACGTGCGTCTGTACGTGTCGTCCGGCGGCAAGGAGGGGCACTTCTGGCAGCCGGGTGTGCCGACGTTGCTGCTGACGACGCGGGGCAAGAAGTCGGGCACGGCGCGCCGCACCGCACTGATCTACGGCCGCGACGGCGACGAGTACGTGGTGATGGCCTCCTATGCCGGGGCACCCGCGCATCCGGACTGGTACCTGAACCTCGCTGCCGACCCCGAGGTGGTCATCCAGGTTGGCGAGAACACGATGACCGCAACGGCACACACCGTGGGCGACGGGGACCGGGATCGTGTGTGGAAGGTCATGACCGACATCTGGCCCGACTACGACCAGTACGCCACCAAGACCACCCGAACGATCCCGCTGGTTGCAATTACGGTCCCGTCATCTCACCCACGTTCTGACCACGGCTGATTGGAATGCGCCCGTGGTAGTTGGGTGGGTTGGTATGCACCTGCTGAGCGAGTGCTAGCATTGATAGCACTCTGGGAGGTGGGCTGTGGCCGATGTGAGCATCAGGAATCTGGATGATCGGGTGAAGGAGCGGCTTCGGATGCGTGCGGCTGCGCACGGCCGTTCGATGGAGTCGGAGATTCGGGCCATCTTGGCGGAGTCGGTGAGCGAACCTGATGACTCCCGTGGCCTGTTGGCCACCTTGCTGGATCGGTTTACTGCGATCGGAGGAGTGGAGTGGGAAGCGCCTGCACGTACCACTCCAACACGCTCGGCTGACCTGTCGGCATGATCGTCGTTGACACGAACGTGGTCTCCGAGTTGATGAGGCCGACGCCGCTGCCCGTTGTGCGGAACTGGGTTCTGGGGCACGACGGCCGTGAGTTATTCACGACGTCGATCACCCTCGCCGAAGTTCTCTACGGGATCGAGCGGCGACGGGCCGGGCAGCGCAGGGACCTGTTGCGCGGCACCGCTGTCGATGTCTTCGCCGCGTTCGAGGACCGGGTGCTGGCCTTTGATTCCCGGGCTGCCGCGATGTATGCCGAGATCGTCAGCGGACGCGATGCCCTGGGCCGCCCCATTGACGGCTTCGATGCGCAGATCGCATCCATCTGCCGGGTGCATGGGGCGTCCTTGGCCACGCGCAACGTGAAGGACTTCCACGACACGGGCGTCACCGTCATCGACCCATGGGCATGAGGACCGAGCGGAGTACCACCAGTTGCGCAGCTAATGCGAGGTACCGAGCCAACACGACCGCGTCCACGTCTGCAGCGCCTGGCCCGACCGCGCGCGGAGGGCGTCACGCGATCGAGGTGGATGGTCTCCAGACCACGACCCGCTCGGGGCCGAGCGCACCCGGGTCCCACCGCACGATGCAGGGCGCGTGCGCGATCTGACGACCATCGCCGTCGATTGCGAAGGGACCGATGAGGGTCACCGTGCGCAGCGCCCGAGCCGCCGCCCACAGCGCCCCGGGCTCCGACGACCCCGCGTGGGCCAAGGCGCGCTCGGCGACGATCCCCGCGGCTAGGGCCTGGGCGGCCGGGTAGTCGGACCCTCGCGGCAGGGAAAACGGCGGCTCGGGCGCGGTGCCGTCCCACTGCGCCGGCCCGAGCCATCCGATGACCGCGTCGCCGAGCTCGTCAAGGGCGACGGACACCCCGCAGACGACCAGCGCCGCCCGCAGGCCCACCCGGACGGCCGCGCGGGCGAGGGCGAGGTCGTCCTCCATCCTGCCGCCTCCGGCGATCCAGTCGGCGCCCTGTCGGCTCGCGCGCTCGGCGGCGAGGTCCGGCCCGCCGGGATCGAGATCGTGGATGAGGACCGGCGTGAGACCAACGGCCGCCAGCGCATCGACCGCCCCAGCCGCGATCGCCGCCCCGAACCCGCCCGGCGCCCGCACCACGGCGATCCGCGGTGGTCGCGACGCCTGCGCCGAGAGCGCCGCCGGCAGCCCCCTCCAGTAGCTCTCGGCGGGCCCGAGAACGTCGACCATGCGGGCTCCAGTACGGGGCACCGCCGCCGCGCCATGGTTCCAGATCACCTCGGGTCGTCCGGCCATGGCCTCGGCCACCGCCTGCCCCGGACCGCTCCCGTAGGGGCCAAAAACGAGGTCGGCACGCCGGCTGAGTTCTGCGACGAGCCGTGCGCTCTCGGATGGCACGCTGCGGTCGTCCTCGATGCGCAGGGAGATGCCGCGCGCGAGCGACCAGGCGCGTAGCCCGGCGGCGGCCTGACGACCGAACACCGCGAACCGCCCGGTGAGCGCCAGGGCGGCGGCGGCTCGGGTGGCATCAGCCGTCGGAGAAGCCCTCGGCGACGTGCGGCGCCTCGCCCCGCTCCACCAGCATCGCGAACCGGGACGCGGCGCGGCGGGTGATCTTCCCCCGAAAGGTGGCAGCAATGCCACGACGAGAGCGCAGGAGCTTCACTCTGGAGTTCAAGGCCCGAACCGTTGAATTGATCGAATCAAGGGGCAAGTCCATGGCTGAGGTCTGCTGGTAATTGGATCACACCCAGTCGGCGGTGCACGCCGGGTGGTACACAAAGATAGGGAGAGAGAGCCTGGGTTAGGGGCGTGTCTGGGACTGAATTCAGAAGAGGGGTGAATTGCGAGTGCGGCTACGCGGGGATGTTCCCCGCAAGCCTGATGACGTACATCAGCGGCCAGAGTTTCCCGGTGAGAATGGGTTGATGCGTAATTGGGTCGACCGCGATGCCGTTGAGCACGGCGTCGGGGTTGGCCATCGTCGGTGCGAGCGTGGACAGGTCAAGCCATGCGCGAACACGGCCGTCCGAAGGGTCAATCAGGGCGATCGTGCGTGTGGGCCAAACGTTGGCCCACAACACGCCGTTGATCATCTCCAGCTCATTCAGGCGGGCGATTGGCTGATCGCCGTCATGCACGCGGATGGAGCGGGTCACCCGCAATGTACGAGGGTTCATCCACCGCACTGTCGGCGTGCCATCGCTGGCGATGAGCGACCGCCCATCCGTGGTGAGTCCCCATCCCTCGTATGCGTAAGCGCGCTGCGCCTGCCGCCGGAGCGTGGTTGGGTGAAAGCCGAATATCAGACGGTCGCGCCATGTGAGCTGCCACGCGGTGCCGCGCAGGACGGTGAGCCCTTCCCCAAATACGCGGGATGGGTCGCGCACCTTCCGAATGACGCGCCCAGTCGCAGGGTTGACCCTGCGCACTGACGATGCCCCCTTAAGTCCGGTGCTCTCGAGCAGCACACTCCCGTGGGCGACCAAGCCCTGCGTGAAGGCCCGCGAGTCATGGGGGCGGGTGGCCACGGTGGTCCACCCCAAGCTCGGCGCCGCCCCAGCAGCGGTTGCGGCTCCGGCGAACCCCAAGACGAGGGCAGTCAGGGTGGTGATGCGCATCATTCGACCATAGACCGAGAATGTCTCGAGCCCCGCGATCCGGGGCCCGTATGCGCCAGACAGGATTCGAACCTGTGACCTCCGGTTTCGTAGACCGGCGCTCTATCCGACTGAGCTACTGGCGCCCGGAGCGAGGGGCACGGTATCAGAGGCCGGGGGGTGCCTCGGCGCTGCTCGTGCGGTCGGCCTGCAGCCGGACGATGCGCGAGCCATCCATCTCGAGCACCACGAATACGAACCCCGCGATGGTCACGCTGTCGCCCTCGGCCGGCACGCGCCCCGCCGCATCAAAGACCGCGCCGGCGACCGTGTGAAAGTCCTGATCGTCAATGGCCGTGCCAAAGCGTTCGTTGAAGTCCTCGAGGGGCAGCGACCCTGCCAGAAGGATGCGTCCGTTGCCCAGTTGCACAATGTCCACGCTGGGCACGTCGAACTCGTCATCAATCTCCCCCATCACCTCCTCCACCAGGTCCTCGAGTGTCACGACACCCGCGAGCGACCCGTACTCATCCACGACGATGGCGAGGTGATTCTTGGTGCGGCGGAACTCGTGCAGGAGGTCGTCGAGCTTCTTTGTCTCCGGCACCCTGGACACGGGCCGCACGAGTTCGTGCACCCAGCCGCCTTCCCCGCTCCGCGACGCCTCGAACAACTGGCGAATATGGATGACCCCCCGCACGTCGTCGGGGTCATCCCCGAACACCGGGTAGCGCGTGTAGGGGTGCGTCTCGGCGATAGCCGCCGCCTCGGCGACCGTCGCGGTGAACGGCAGCCCAACCACGTCTGGCCGTGGAACCATCACCTCCCGCGCCTCGGTATCGGCGAAGTCGAAGACCTTCGAGAGCATCTCTGTCTCCTCTGCCTCGAGCACGCCCTCCTCGTACGACGCGGCGAGGATCATCTTGAGTTCGTCCTCGCTATGGACGCGCCCGATGCGGATGTCGCCGTGCAGGCCGATCAGGCGAAGCGTGCCGGACGAGAGGCGCTCGAGCAGCAAGACGAACGGGTGCACGATCGCGCTGAACATCGAGACGGGACCCACGACGGCCATGGCGATGGCCTCGGTGCGCGCGAGGGCGAGGGCCTTTGGCACGATCTCCCCGAGCACGACGGTGATCGCGATGATGACGAGGAACCCGAGGATGACGCTGAGCACCGTGACCACCCCGGTGCCGATGGCCGATCCGAGGGGTTCGAGGGCACCGCCGACGAGTGCCCGCACAGCGGGCTCGCCAACGGCACCGATGGCTAGACCGCTGAAGGTGATTGCCACCTGAACCGACGAGATGAACCGCGTCGGATTCTGCTGCACCTTCAGCACCCGCGCGGCGCGCTTGCTCCCCGCCGCTGCCAACTCGCGCATGCGCGTGGGCCGGGAGATGACCAGGGCGTACTCGGCCGCGACGAAGAACGCCGACCACGCCACGAGTAGCAGGAAGAGGAGGATCGGCAGCCCGTTGTTCATCGCACGCGCCTACTGGGAGGTTGCGGATCCTCCTCGGCGGGGGCGGTACAGGCGCGCTCTGGCGCGGTATGTGCGGCGGTTCGTGCGTTCACGGACGGCGTGAGCGTATCCGATGGGATCGGGTGCGCGGCACGAAGGGCGCGCTGCCCCGTCAGGGACGGCGCGCCCAGAAGACGGAGAGGAAGGGATTTGAACCCTCGAACCAGGTTAACCCCGGTTAACCGCTTAGCAGGCGGCCCCTTTCGACCTCTCAGGCACCTCTCCGCGGAGCATCGTAGTCTGTGGCGCGGAGGGGTGGCAGAGCGGTCGAATGCGGCGGTCTTGAAAACCGTTGTCCGTCGTAAGGCGGACCGTGGGTTCAAATCCCACCCCCTCCGCTCAAGACGTGAGGTCCCTTTCTTGGAAAGGGACCTCACGCATGGCGGTTACTCCCGCAGCCAGGGAGTCTCTGCATCCGAGCCACAGTCAAACGAATCGACTTGGTGTGTGGCTTGGAGCGGCTCGACGGCGCTGCAACGCGCCGTCATGCCGTATCGAGGACCGTGGGCTCCTGCATCGGCGCGCGCAGGCGTGGAAGCTCGCGCTCCGGTCGATCCAGAGCATCGACGAAGGCCTCCCAGTTCTGAGGAAACAGCCGGAAGAGCCGGCGATCGGCCAAGACTTGCTCCGCAGCCCTCGTTGCGTGCTGAAGGACGAAGTCCGAGACGGTGGTGCCCTTGGCCCGGCTCGCATCCTGAAGAAGATCGTGCTGCCGCTGGCTCAGCCGGATGCCGAGTCGAAGGCCCTTGGGGGCAGAGTGAACCTGCCTAGACATTTCTGCGTCCCTTTCGAGTGACCGGCAAGACTGTGCGCCCGTTGTACACACAGAGCAACCATCGGAAGAGGGTCTCGTCCTCTTGAGTGATTGGAGCCCTCCGGCTCCATCAGACGCTTGGCGTCACTGGCCTTCATGCGCCCGTACTGCGACAATCATCGGTGCCAGGTCGACTCTGCGACCGTCAAGGCGTCGGCAGACCTCATCCAGCCCCTGGCTACCCGCGAGGAGCCTCTGGCCATCGGCGAGTTTGCGGATGATCTGATCCGGCGAATGCCACCACATCTTCGTTCCCCGGATGTCGTGCCTCCTTCGCCCAAACGTGCATCAGGGTCGCATAACGCCTAGACCACTTTGGGGGGCTCACCTCACCCGGCGGCGCACGGGACCCGGCCCCAACACCTCGCAGAAAACTCTACTGAGTCAGATTGACACTCCCTTAGCTGAGGATCGTGTTGCTGCGACCCGCGGCGTAGCAGCTTCCGGTCTGTACCTGCGAGAGCGTCACGCGGACGCGTAGGCCGGCTTTGATCGTCGAGCGGAACGCCGCCGCGGCGACGATGGTGGGTGCCACACCGGTCGAGTTCGGCCGCAGCAGAACGCTCTTGACGGCCACCCAGCGACGGAGGGTGCGGTTGTAGCGCTGGAAGCGGGCGTACTTTCCGGAGAAGCTCCGCGCCGCGAAGACGCGGAGCGAGTACCGGCGCGGTGCGACCTTCGCGAGCCGCAGCCGCGGGCGGACGGGTACCGTGACCGCGCTGCTCGTGATGTTCTTGGCCTTCGTCGTGTACGTGGTGTTCATCAGCGGCCGCGCCGTCGAGGTGTAGGCGCCGCCAGTCATCGTCTGCACCGTCCCGATCTTCGTGGCCGTCTTGGCACCGCACTGCTGTGCCAGGACGTCAACGTTCGCGCCGGTCTCTTGGGTCGAGAGGATTCCGGACAGTGTGGCCGTGACCCGGTAGATCGTGGGGAACGGCTTCGCCGCCAGGCTGATCGACTCGGGCGCGCCTGTGACCGTGATCGAGCCGCGGAAGGTCGCCCCCTTGACGTTCGGGTCGGAGTAGGTGTATGAGCCGCCGTTTTGGAACGTGCAGCTGCCGTTCGCGCCGGGCTGGAGCACGAGCAGATTCGGCGTGCACGTGACGCCCGCGGCGGACTTGAAGGTCACCTGGTGGGTGACCGCGTCGCTGTTCGTGAACTGCACCGTCCCGCCCTGAGCGATCGTGAGTGAGTTCGGCACATAGCCGTTCTTGTTGATCGTGACGGGCGCGGCCGTCGCCACGGCTGCGCCGGTGATGGCGAGCATCGCGGCAGCGGCGAGAAGGAGAAAAAACTTACGCATGTCGGGTAAGACCTCCTTGATGCGGTCCATCTGCGTCGACACGCGAAGCGCGTCTTCAGAGACATGTATTTATTTTGCCCGGGCCGCGTGTTGGCCGTGCGCCTCGTGCGTAAAATCTCTGTAATTCGGGCTCTTCCGGCATCGAAATGGGTAGCCGGGCAGCCTGAGCGAGCCGGGATCGCGCTGGCCATGCACACCGTTGAGCACCTCGTAGCCTCACGTCTTCTCACAGAAGCGAAGACGAGGTCCACAGATACGCGTGACAACGCTATTCAAGCGCCTGCTCGGGATGCGGCCATCGGCTCCGCAGACCCGGCGACCACACCAACGGGGGGCAGAATTCAACCGGCGAAAAAGGTCCACTTTCAACCGGCCTTGACAGGCCGGCCTCCGTCGTCCGGCGATCCACGCGGGTTCACGTGGCCCTCTCTCCACTCACACAGAGATCCCGACGCGCCCCGACGGGGGGCGGTAACGTGGGCCTATGAAAATCGTTATCGCAGGCGGGGGCATGGTTGGCTTGACGCTCGGACGGCTCCTCCGAGCACGTGGGTTCGAGCCGACGATCATCGAGCGTATGCCAGCGGGGACGTATATCCCGCGCGGTTACATGCTCGGTTTCCAGGGATACGAGCCCCTGAAGGAGATCGGGGTGCTCGAGGCGGTGTGGCCGGAGGGGCGCGAGATCGCCCCCCAGGAGGGCCAGACTGCCGTGGCGGTGTGCGTGGAGGTGGGCAAGGTCATCCACGCCATCGCCGATGGTCTGCCCGTTGAGTACGACCACTCGGTGGTGGACATCGTGAAAAACGAGGACGGCCGCGTGGTCGGTGTGGTGGTAGAAGGCCCTGAGGGTCAGCGCACGCTCGAGTGCGACCTCGTGGTCGCCTGCGACGGCATGAACTCCCGCGTTCGCGAGATGGCCGGCATGGCCGCGAACTACGACCCGCTCCCCGAGGCGAGCCTGGCTTGGATGAGCACCACGCCGTCGGAGACCTCGTTCTCAATGGCCTATACGTCGCACGGCCAGCACATCGGCATGATCTCGTGGCCTCAGGGGTCTGGCGGCTGGCGCAGTTGCGACAAGGTCGGTGCCGAGGCCGCCTTGGCGCCCGGACTCGACGCCATCAAAGAGATGTGGACACGCCTTCTGCCCCAGTCACGCCTCGGCGTTGAGGCGCTCGAGTCAATCGAGCAGGTGCGGTACGGCGAGCCGCAGTTGCTCACCACACCCGAGTGGTGGTGCCCAGGTCTGCTTCTGATCGGGGACTCCGCACACTTCTTCGGCCCCGAGACGGGTATCTCGTCCGGCATCGGTCTGGGCGATGCCCACGCCCTGTCGGAGGCGCTGCGCCAGCATCCCAACGACGCCGACGCGGCATGTATCTCGTTCGTCGGTTGGCGCGCCCCAGTCGTGCGTCCCTACGAAGCCATGGATCCGGGCCGGCTTCGCATGATCGTCGCCGGACAGACCCCGCCCGGTCCCGGCGAGGGCTGGCCACCCGAGGGCTGACCGACTTGAGGAGCGTTTAGCGGCGCGCGCGCGGGGTGAGCTCCGGCGGTGCCCCGAAGGCTTGCAGAACCTCGGGAATGCCTACCGATCCATCCCGTCGCTGGTGGTTCTCGAGCAATGCGATGAGCGTGCGACCAACCGCGATGGCCGTGCCGTTGAGTGTGTGTACCGGCAGGGTCTCCTTGCCGCGCTTAGTCCGACACCGCAGGCGGCGCGCCTGATAGTCGGTGCAGTTGGAGCATGACGTGACTTCGCGGTACCGCTGCTGCCCGGGCATCCAGGCCTCGCAGTCGAACTTGCGTGCGGCGGAGGCACCCAGATCACCCACCGCGACGTCCACCACCCGGTACGGGATGCCCAGATCCTGCAGGATGCGCTCCTCCAGACCCAGAATGCGCTGGTGCTCAGCATCGGACTGCTCGGGCGTGGTGAATGTGAACATCTCGACCTTGTCGAACTGGTGCACCCGAAAGATGCCCCGGTTGTCGCGACCGGCGGCACCGGCCTCGCGGCGAAAGCACGTGGAGATACCCGCGTAGCGAAGGGGCAGGTCCTCCTCACGGAGGATCTCGTCTTGGTGAAAAGCAGCCAGCGGCACTTCGGAGGTTCCGACGAGAAACAGGTCGTCGTCGGCCGTCTGGTAGATGGCCGAGCGATCGGTTGGGAAGAAGCCGGTGCCGACAAGAGCCTCTTCGCGTACGAGCACGGGCGGGATGACGGGCATGAAGCCCTCGTGCTCGAGCAGGTCCACGGCGTACGTGACGAGCGACAACTGCAGGCGAACCAGTGGCCCAAGGAGATAGGCGAAGCGCGCACCGGACGTGCGTGCGGCGCGCTCAAGATCGAGCCCGCCGAGGGCCTCGGCGATGGTCACGTGGTCGAGGGGCTCATAATCGAACGCCGGGATTGCCCCAACAGTCCGCACCTCGACGGCGTCATCCTCGCCCCCATCTGGGGCGTCGGGGTGCGCCAGATTAGGTAGCCCGAGCAGAACATGGTCGCGGTCGGCCTCGGCAGCCCTGAGCAGATCCTCCTTCGTGGTGGTCTGCTCACGCACCCCACGTGCGATGGCTTCGGTGGCGGGGGGCACGCTCTCCCCCGCCCTCTTGGCCTGCCCGATGGTCATGGCGATACGTGTGCTCTCGGCCCGCATCTCCTCGACCTCGGTGCGTAGTGCACGACACGACGCGTCAAGCAACAGCACGCGGTCGAGTTCCGCCCCGTCGCCACGCCGGGCGAGTGCGGCCCGCACCCTGTCGGGGTCCTTCCGGATGAGACGAAGATCGAGCAAGCGGTCAGTTCTCCAAAGTCGGTTGGTGCAAGACCCGAACTGAGGCACCGTTGAGGTGTCCAGATGACCGGTGACAGTGATGACGAGCAGGCCCCGCCGTGTGGTGCGCGAGGTGCATGGCCCTCTGGCTTACTGCTTGATGCTCAGGACGTAGGCGACGACGTTGTCCAAGTCGGCGCCGCTGGCGAGCCCGCCTGGCATCGCTCCCTTGCCGTTCTCTACCATTGTCTTGATCTGTGCCTCATCCTTCTTCGTGGCGGACAACTGCGGCCCAACCCCGGCGACCGTACCGGCGCTCGGGTGACAGCCCTGGCATGAGGCCAGGAAGACCGTCTTGCCCGCAGCAGCGCCACCTGAGTCCGCGGCACCGCCACTTGCTGCCCCCGAAGCCTCGCCATCCGCCGTATCACTGGCCGACGCGGCCCCCGACGATGCTCCCGGAGCCGGCACGGTCTTCCCATTGGAGTCCGTCTGCGCGGCGTTATTTGCGATGGTCGTCGCATCAGCCGGTGTGGATGCCGCACTCGGGTCGGAACCGCCGCATCCCGCGCCGATCCCGACGGCGGCGGCGGACAAGACGACAGCAACAGCAACGGTGATCCCTCGACGCATTGACCGCTCCTCGGCGATTCGTGTCCAATTGTCTGCGTGGCAACCCTACCATCGGCACCGGTCGCAGATGGGGGAGAATCTTCTCCGCCGCTCGGGCCCTTGGGGAGGTGTGGCACGTGATTCAGGCACTCGGCAGAGACACTCCGCAGATTG
>Ga0105050_10007523_pt1 | contig 12966 bp, 7 predicted proteins | sample FRY01_FD_78088 | JGI IMG/M metagenome (GOLD analysis project Ga0105050, IMG submission 78088) | Freshwater microbial communities from Lake Fryxell liftoff mats and glacier meltwater in Antarctica - FRY-01 | ecosystem: Environmental > Aquatic > Freshwater > Ice > Glacier meltwater ... | reverse complement strand
CAAAGCAAATCGAATTTTGCTATAGATTTTGGAATTGGATTAGAAAATACATTTCAGCATTTTATTTTTGCACCTGAAATTCGTTATTCTTTAGGACTGCTTAATATAAATTCAAACCCAATTATTAAATCACTGAATTATCATTCTATTTCAATCGTTTTGAATTTTAAGGATTGAAATTGCATTCGAATCTGTGCATTTGGTAAAAATTTTGAATCAAATTTGAATGCTTATTTGTATCTCACAATCGAAAATACGGTAATTATTTCCGATTTTAATCAAAAAGTATAGTTAGAAATTAAACAAAAAGTAAAAAAAATTGCGTGAATTAATAATTGACGATGAATTTTGTATTCAAAATTTTTATATTAAAAATATCACCCTAACAATGCCATTAAATCTTCTTTTGCCAGCGACTTTTTAGCGTTTTCATCAACTTTAATCAAATCTTCCACGAGTTCTTTTTTACCTTCTTGCAATTGAATTATTTTATCTTCAATTGTGTCAGGACAAATCAAGCGTATCGCTATAACATTTTTCTTTTGACCAATTCTGTAACAACGATCGATTGCTTGGTTTTCAACGGCTGGATTCCACCACGGATCAACGATAAACACGTAATCCGCCTCGGTTAAATTCAATCCTGTTCCACCAGCTTTCAAACTTATTAGGAATACACGTTTTTCTATATCTTCTTGAAAAGATTTTACGCGCGCCTGACGGTCTTTCGTCTTACCTGTCAAGTATTCGTAGGCAATCTCTTTCTCATCTAAACGTTTTCTAATAAGTTCTAACATGGTAACAAATTGGGAGAAAACAAGAATTTTGTGGTTGCTTACTTTTTCTTCAATTTGCGTTAACAGTTCGTCAATTTTACTAGATTCATTGCCATAATACGCTTCGTCATTCAGTAATTCTGGAGAGTTACAAATTTGGCGCAACTTCGTCAATCCTTGTAAAATATGCATGTTGTTATTGGTCAATTCTTCTTTATTTGAATTTTCCAAAAATTGCTTAAATTCATTGCGGTACGTTTCGTAAATGCGACGCTGATTTTCGCCCATAGGACAATGAATCACGATTTCTGTTTTGTCTGGAAGCTCGCTTGCCACTTGTTTTTTCGTTCTTCGCAATAAAAAAGGACTCAATTTCTGTTGTAATTCTTTCGCACGGCTACTGTCTTTGAATTTATCAATCGGAGTAGCGTAGTTATCTTTGAAATGTGATTGATTTCCTAATAATCCTGGATTTGCAAATGAAAATTGCGCATACAAATCAAAGGTATTATTCTCGATTGGTGTTCCCGTTAAGACAATTTTATTACGTGACTGCAACAAACGAACAGCTTTATAACGCTTTGATTCTGGATTTTTAATCGCTTGTGATTCGTCTAAGAAAATGTAGTCGAAATCAATTTTCTTTAAGAAAGTTATATCGCTCAACATCGTTCCATACGTGGTGATTATCAAGTCAAAATTTTCGATTTTCGCATGATCTTTCTCACGATTCAAGCCATAAATCACATGGTATTTCAAACTTGGAGCAAACTTATCTAATTCTGCTTTCCAGTTAAAAATTAAAGAAGTAGGTAAAATAATCAAATGAGTGCGCTTGCCATTTTTCTCCTTAAGCGAAAGAATAAAAGTAATGATTTGAATGGTTTTCCCCAAACCCATATCGTCTGCCAAACAACCACCAAAGTTGAATTCATCTAAAAAATGCAACCAGTTTAATCCATTTTTTTGATAATCACGGAGTTTTGCTTTCAATTTTTTTGGAACAGTGACCGCATCAATTGAGTTGAAATTTTCAAATTTATGCTTGAAAAGTTGAAGTTCTTGTTCGACTTCATAGGAAAGTACTTCGTCTTCAAATAAAGCATCAATCACGGTGAAATTTGCCTTAGAACTACGGATTTTGTTATCGTTAATTTCTCCTGAACGGAAGAATTTAGAGTATTTTTCCAACCATTCATCCGGCAACATTCCCATTGTTCCGTCTCCTAATTTTACGAATTTTGCTTGGTTATAAATTGCTTTTTGAATATCGCGTAACTTCACTTTTTCCGAACCAAACTTTATGTCCACTAGCGTATCGAACCAATTTATTCCACTAGCAATCGAAACGGAAGTTGAAATTTTATTTGGATTATAGTTGTTATTTTTTAGCTCATTAAAACCTAAAATTTCCACTCCTTCTTTTCGCCAAGATTCAAATGCATCCAAAAACCAACCTTCTTCTAGAAATCTCTGTTTGTGCAAATAATAAAAGTCAAATTCTGTTTCTTGCTCTTCAAAATGAGGATGCGAACTTTTTATAAGTTCAACAAAGCGGTACTCAAGAACTAGATCACGGGCAACTTCAAATTGAAGACCTTTAGAATCCAGAGCATATAGGCGCATTTTACTTCGAGCAGGAATTTCCCTTTCCGCATATTTTACGACAGGTGTAATCGTAACAAAATCCTCGCTATCTTTTAAATAAATAATTTTTCTCTTTTCTTGATCGAAGCCAGTTTCTTTTAATTGCTCGCTTGTTGCAGCTTTAAGATACGTGTATTGAATTTCAACCTTCCCTTCTAAGCTATCCAAAATCTTGGTTCTAAAAGCTGAAAATTGTGATTTGTGAATCATTAGTTTATTGCCCTTCGACTTAAAAAATTTAAGAATATGGAGCACTTTTGGATTCGAAATAGGAGTTAACTCTTTATTTTTCTCTAGGAAAAAGTCATACTTAAATTTAAAACCCGAAAAAGCAGCAGTGGAATTTTCTAAAACCACGTAAGGCGTAACATCAAAAAACCCTTCTTTTTTCGTTATTTTAAGTAATAAATTCACCTCTTGATTCTTAAGTACGACTAGATCAATTGACTTGATGGTAATATTATCCGAAACCTTTAAATTATGCTGATAAGTTGGATAATTTAAAGGGTTTTTAATAACCGTTTTTATAGAGTCGCTTAATTGATCTGGTGTTAGTTTATAACTGTAATAATCGTTTTTCTCTTCAAATGACGAAAGACACGAAAAGAATTTAATTTCAGCTCCATCCTCCGTTTCAAGCATCATTTGTTTGGTAGATACTTTCGAAATTGGATTTTTTATTAAACCGTCTTTCGTTAATTTTGCCGACATTAAACTAATGTAGAAATAGTCGTTATAAGGTTGTTTTCCAATTACCAAAAAGGAATGGAATTCGGGTTTTTCTACTGTTTTTTTTAGTTGTTTTGGTTGAAAATTTACTTCGGGAATTAGTGCTTCCAATAATTCTAATTCGCTTTCATTAATTGCTTGTAATCCTTTAATTTTTGGAGAAATTTTAATCTTTGAATTTACGAAAGACACTTCAAAATAATTTTCTAAATCCGCTTCGTTTTCCATTCCATACAACTTAGCAAATGCCATTAGTTGCTGTGATTTGAAATTTGGATCGAAATAAATACGCACTTCATCCAGATTTTTAACGATGTTCAAAGCATATTCTTGGTGAACACACAATTTTTTCTTTAGTATTTTGCAATCACATGAAACAGTTAATAATTTATCTTGCAAATGAATTTTAACCCTTTGACGTTGGTAAAAAGTAATCATTACACTTATTTGCACGAAGTTTTCTTCGATATGTTCAATGTCGTGATAGCGAAAATTATCCAAGCGCATTCCGCTTGAGTGTTGAAGAATAAAAGTGTTTGTAAGTTGATCGTAAGTGAAATCTCGAATGGGATAATCTGTAGGGTGTGCTTTTTCAATTATCTTTTTAACCACATTACCAAAAAGATCTGGTAATTCGCCAAATTCAAGGATATATAAAGATTGATTCAAAGTTGCAACGGTGTGTTTACAAACACCAGCGAAATTATAAGGACATGAACATTTTGTTTTTTTCACTACGTCTTCCTTGAATTCAACGACGATAGAATAAACTTCCGTACCAAATGCTGAAGCGGTAATTTTTTCGTTATCGATTTGCAAATTAGTGATGTTAACGGCTGTCGCACGTTGGCGTATTTGAGCAGTTGAGTAGTTTTTAATAAAGGATTTAATCTCTGAAATTTTCGACATGTGTTTAGAAAAAAGGCAAATATAAGCAAGCTGAAATGTTACTTAGCATCTTAAATCAAAAATTCAGTAATTTTTTCACAAATAATTTCCAGTTTTTGAGGTAATTGTTGTTTTACCCAAGGATGTGAAGCACCGAAAACATGATCTGCTTCAGGTATTGAAATAAGACTTGTTTTTATCCATTCTGCGATTTTTTCTCCTTCGATGATTGGAACACTCGTGTCTTTTTCTCCATGAATAACTAAGGCTGAAATTGATTTATTCGAACATGCTTTTTGTATGTTTAAACGTTCTTCGTTTATTTTAAAATCTTCATAAAGGGAGTAGAAATTTGGTAAATTTTGCTTCGTTCGTCCATTGGCAACGTAACGAACTCCTTTAGATTTCCATTCTTCTAATTCTTCCCCTTTCGGAAATCGAGAACTAATATCACAAATTGCAGCAAGAGTCACCACTTTTTGGATGCGTTTGTCTTCGTTAGCAGCTAAAAGCACAATCCCTCCCCCGCGCGAGTGACCAATTAAATTGATTTTAAAGGGAACTTCAATTTTCGTTTCGAGCCAATCCAAAACGGAGATTAAATCTTCTAATTCGTAGGTGTAAGTATTATTTCCAAAAGCTTGTTCATCCGAAAAATCGATTCCGTCTTCTACTGTTCCACCATTATGACTTGCATTGTATTTGCAAAAACCAAAACCAAGTTTAGTAAAATAATTCTGCATCAAATTCCAAGCACCCCAATCTTTGAAGCCCATAAACCCATGCACAAAGACAATCAATTGCCCGTTAAAATTAGTTGGAATTTCAAGGTCAATTAAACTTTGACGCTTGTTGGAACCAAGGTAGGTGGAGTTTGTCAAAATAGTTTTAATTTAGAATTGATAGCTGTTCGCATCGCAGTGTAAAAAGTTATGAGATATGGATGAGGGATTCAAAGTGTGCTATTTTTAATTTCTACTTTTCGTTTCAATTCATTTTGCTTCCTCGTAATCAAAACTTTTTCGTTTATAAGGAAATACATTCATGAGTTCGCCAGAATAATAAAATTCAAAAGCAACAGAACCAAATGTGTATTCAGTTTCGTGAATTTTATAATTGGAACCGCCTACTCCCGGACTTTTCTTTGGTTTGGATTTTTGGTAACCTAAATTAAATAGGGAAGCCAAAATTTCTGGGCGTTCATCAAGTGGAAATCCTGCACGTTCCCACTGCATTTTTATTTGCTTCAAGAAACAAGCTGTGTATAAGTAAGAATAATAGTGATTTTTAAATTGTACCAAGCGACGTAAACGCACGCTCATCGTATCGTTGATTGTATTGACATAACTACTCGATGAGTCGTAATCCAATAAATGTTCAAATTTCTCACCCATATAATACGGACTCATTTTGTCCTTCATGTAATATTCGATTTTAATTGCTGTACTTTCTTTTATTCCTGTCACACCATACGATAATTTGTTTTCAAGAACCAACACTTTCATCGGTCCAATATAACGTTTGTAAGACTCACGACTTGAATTAAACAAACGGATTTGTTCACCTACCAAACAAGCAACAATCAAACGTGGCTCAACGCCTGCAACTTTCGCAGCTGAATCAATGTAGTATTTATCTTTAGCAACCGCAATTTTGAAATCTTGCCATTCAGCAATATTCATCCATTCGAAAGCAGAAAGACCATTTGTTTTCTTTTTATTCTCTCTCATATCAGCGCGCATTTTCAACACTGCTTTTTTGTAAGCTCTATTTTTTAATAAGCGCAAATCAACAGCATCCAACATTCGAAGTGCCAATTTCTCATTTTTGTTATTGAGCAAAACTGTTAAAATATACTGTGCATTTACAGGATGAAATTCTTGCAAAACCAAAATTCGACTCATTGCTTCTTGACGGTAACGCACTAAAGAAGCACTGTCTACTTTAAATCCTTGGTTGTATTTATTGTGCATTTCTTGGAAGTAACGGTTATTTTCGTCTAAGCGACCTGCTTCGTCAGTCCAGCGAAAAGTTACAGCGAAATAAGTTGCAGTGAGGATGAATCCATAGATTGCAAATCCATACAAGAATACAGTAAATGGAATTTTAATCCACTTATTATTAAAAAACCTAGGCATTGGAAAAATTTGGCGCTAAAGTAATAATTAATTGAATTTGAGTGTCAGTTTTCGTAGGATTAGCAATAACTAAAAAAATTTAATCGAATTTTGCCTTTCTTTTTGCTTGATCAAAAAGAAACAAAAAATCAAGGCTTTGAATTTAATTTTGTTCGCAAAATGTTGTTCATCCCCTATTTACGATTCGTGGCGAACAATTTTTACTCCTTTCTGAAACTGGATTTTAGCGAATGTTCTTACAGAAATTCTCAAAATTCACCAGTTTCAGTGCAGTAGCAAAAACCATAAAATTCAATGCCAATCAATTTCGCTGATAGTTATGGATGAAAATTTTAAGCGTCTGATTTCGTAGGATTGTCATTTTCTTAAATATAAATAACCACAAGCCATTGAAAGAGAATTACTACTAAAATCCAAAGGCGAGTTGGTTCTGTAATTCCTTTTAAAATTTGAATAATTTTAAATTTTAGAATAGTTTCAAAAGTAATGTTTTCATTTTTTAAATCAACATCTGCAAGATACACTTGATCCAAGCAAAGCAGAATAATTTTTTTCATAAATCGTTTTTCCTTGCTTGATTTTATTTCTTCAATTAGCTTTAATTTAGTCATTGAAAAATTCGCTCCTTTTTGCATCAAATTTGGAAATTTTTGTTTTAATGAAGCTAACGATTTATCAAGAATGGGTTCAATTATTTTTTCTGAATTATCAGAAACAAGTTGGTGTATAATTTTATATGTTACGTATTCATTGCCTAAATAAATCAGCAACCAAATCGAATTGAACACAAGAAACAAAAGAAATGCCGAAAATAAATGTGAAGTAAAAACTTCAATTAAATTTGACCACCAATTATTTTCTGAGAACTCGCTCAGTCTAATACTTTTGAAGAAATAATAAATTCCGAATAAGAAACTTGAAACTGTACTAAAAACAGCCAATACTAAAATTCTTATCCAAGAAACCAATCCGATTCGCGCTAGGGTGCTTGTTTGTTTGAAGTAATTATTCATTTTCATAAGTTAATGATTGGGAAAATTATAAACCAAAAAAAAAGCGGGACAAGCCCGCTATAAATTTAGTTTTATTTATTACAATTTGTAGGTTAGACCAAAAGAAAATAAGGGACCCCCTACTCCAATTTCACCAACTATTCCTAAATAATAACTGAAATAATACCTATAACCATAACACACACGCATGGAAAAAGGAATTAAAATAGCCTCTCGTCCAGAAAAAGTTCTGTCCAAAACACCATTTCTATAATCTTTTACCCATCTATTATTCGTTCCAAAACCAATTCCGATGTAGGAATCTGCATTCGGTTGTGTAATTGGCAAGTGAAAATTTAATCTTCCCTGAACACGTAATCTAGTTTGAAATCTTACACCTGTATAAGAATACTGCCATGAGCCATTTTGAAATGTAGTATCTGTAGAGCCAAATTCTTGCTTGCTTCGTTGGTAAATAACATCAATTCCGCAGCTGATATCATCTGTTAACATATAAGAATATCTGAAACCTGAGGGTGGAAGTCCTTTATAACTCGTCACATTTGCGGGTTCTTCATTCAAAGAAATAAACGGAACATACTTAACGACGTTTGGAAATCCAATGTAAGGTTCGAACGTATGATTACCAACAAATAATACTTGCGTGGAAGCATTAAAACTTAGAAATACGATTAAAAATTTCAAAAAGCGCATTTTAGTTTTCCATTAACTTAATTAAATTCAATGCTGAACCTGCTTTAAACCATTCAATTTGAGATTGATTGTAAGTGTGGTTCAATGAGATATTTTCTAACGATCCATTAGCGTGTACTATTTCCAATGTCAATTGTATTCCTGGAGCAAAACCAACTAAATCTGTGAAATTGAAAGTGTCATCTTCTTGAATTTTATCGTAATCAGCTTCAGTAGCAAATGTCAAACCTAACATTCCTTGTTTTTTCAGGTTCGTTTCGTGGATACGTGCAAATGATTTAACAATAACTGCACGTACACCTAAATGTCTTGGCTCCATAGCAGCGTGCTCACGGGATGAACCTTCACCGTAATTGTGATCTCCTACAACGATTGAAGGAACTCCAGCAGCTTTATAAGCTCTTTGAACAGCAGGAACTTCTCCAAAAGCACCAGTCAATTGGTTTTTCACTTCGTTTGCCTTACCATTAAATGCGTTTTCAGCTCCGATAAGCATATTGTTTGAAATGTTATCTAAATGACCTCGGTAACGCAACCAAGGACCAGCCATTGAAATGTGATCAGTTGTACATTTTCCTTTAGCTTTGATAAGCAATTTCGCACCTATAATATTGTTTCCGTCCCAAATCGGGAAGTTTTCTAACAATTGCAAACGAGATGAATCTGGAGCAACAGTAATAATTACGTCACTTCCATCTTCAGCTGGAGCCTGATAACCGTTATCTTCAACTGCGAAACCTTTAGTTGGTAATTCGTCACCTTTTGGAGGTAATAATTTTACTTGCTCTCCTTTGTCATTTGTCAATGTATCTACCAATGGATTAAATCCTAGATCTCCTGAAATTGCAATTGCAGCAACCATTTCTGGTGAAGTTACAAACGCATGTGTATTTGGATTTCCATCTGCTCTTTTTGAGAAATTTCTGTTGAAAGAGTGAATGATTGTATTTTTTTCTTGTTTCTCAGCGCCTTCACGATCCCACTGACCTATACATGGGCCACACGCATTTGTAAAAATTTTCGTACCCATTTTTTCAAATGTTGCGATGATTCCATCACGTTCAATTGTAAAGCGCACTTGCTCAGAACCTGGATTGATTCCAAATTCTGCTTTTGGTGTAATCCCGTGTGCAACAGCCTGTTCGACGATAGATGCAGCACGTGCCATATCTTCATAAGATGAATTGGTACAAGAACCAATTAATCCCCATTCAACTTTCATTGGCCAGCCATTTTCTTCTGCTTCTGCTCTCATTTTAGAAACTGGCGTACCTCTATCTGGCGTAAATGGACCGTTAATTTGTGGTTCTAATTCACTTAAATTAATTTCAATCAATTGATCAAAATACTCATGAGGATTAGCATAAACCTCAGGATCTCCTGTTAAATGCCCAGAGATTTTATCCGCAGCATCTACCACTTCTTGACGACCAGTAGCTGCTAAATATCTTCTCATTGAATCATCGTAACCAAAAGTGGAGGTTGTTGCTCCAATTTCAGCACCCATGTTACAAATCGTTCCTTTTCCAGTTGCAGAAAGTGAAATAGCACCATCACCGAAATATTCAACGATTGCCCCGGTTCCGCCTTTGACAGTAAGAATATCGGCAACTTTCAAGATTACATCTTTTGCAGAAGTCCATCCGCTTAGGCGACCAGTCAATTTAATACCGATTAATTTAGGAAATTTCAACTCCCAAGCCATTCCAGCCATTACATCAACTGCATCAGCGCCACCAACACCAATTGCAATCATTCCAAGACCACCAGCGTTTACTGTATGAGAATCCGTTCCAATCATCATACCGCCAGGGAATGCATAATTTTCTAGTACTACTTGGTGAATAATCCCAGCTCCTGGTTTCCAAAATCCGATTCCGTATTTATTAGAAATCGAAGAAAGGAAATTAAATACTTCATTATTTTGATTCAACGATTCTTGCAAATCTTTTGATGCACCGACTTTCGCTTGAATCAAGTGGTCAGCATGGACTGTTGAAGGAACAGCCGCTTTTTTCTTTCCTGCTTGCATGAATTGCAAAAGAGCCATTTGTGCCGTTGCATCTTGCATGGCTACACGATCTGGGGCGAAATCCACGTAAGATTTTCCTCGCTCTTGCGCAACGGTTGCGTTGCCATCCCAAAGATGTGCGTAAAGAATTTTTTCAGCCAAAGTCAATGGTTTACCCACTACTTTTCTTGCTGCTTCGATGCGCTCAGGATATTGCGCATACACCTTTTTAATCATGTCAAGATCGAAAACCTTCATAGTCTAATTCTGTATTGTTACTAATGCGAAGCGAATTTAAGGAATTTGGGTGAAGGAATTGATTATTTATTTCAAAAAATCATTTTAGAACTAGAAAATTACTTAGAGTAGATTAACAATTGAATATTCACTTTTATACAAAGTTCAACGAAAAATAACTTTTTTGTCGAATTTTGCCGTTCTTTTTACTTGATAAAAAAGAAACACCAAATAGTAGCAGTTAAGCTAAAAACATAAAATTCAGTGCTAATCGATTCTGCTGTCATTTATAACTGAAAATTATTGGTGACATCAAAAAATTTAATCAAGCGAATAATTACTGATAATAAACGAATATTCAAATTAATAATAATTCAAATCGCATTAACAATTTCAAGTTTAAAATACGTTTTAACTTTTGCTGAATCCATCGGAATTTACTGAAGCATTTTAATTTAAAGAGTTAAAAAAAAACCTGCCACTTTTCTCTAAATAAATTACTAAAAATCTAAAGTTTAGTTACAGGTTCTATCTACATCGTAATTGTTTTTATTTCTTTTTTGAAAAATCGAGATTGTAAATAGTTGCAATTACTAAGGTATGATTTTTTTCCATTCTTATACCATCTGTTTTCACAATTATTTGATTCAAGTAACCAATTTGAACGTTAAAATTCTTGTTGCATCTCCAGCCAAGCGCCAAATTAAATCTATTTTGATCTAAAATATTTTTTCCAATTCCTTTTCCAAACCCAATAAAAACCTCATTATTAAGATTCATAAATAAAGTGTTATCGAGCATTTCTTTTCGGGACAGGGGAATTAAAACCATTGCCCTGTATCTTACGCGTTGACGAAATAAATCAGTAGCTTTAGTGAATGTCCCATCTTGATTTTTGGTATAGTTCTCTAAAAAACGCTGTTCAAACCGATACCGATGTTGTAATTCAATTCGACCGAATTTTGTTTTTGCATTCAATTGTTGCCAAATTCTATGTTCATTAAATTGGTGCGAGATTGGTTGATCCCCATATTGATAGGAAATAATCCAGCCATAACCAGCTGTTAGTGAAAGGTTTGGTAAAATCGAATAATCAACTCCAATTCTAGCCAAAGATTGTTGCCAACCATTAAATCCGTCGGCTCTCCTCCATTGATATTCAGTGTGTAAACTAAACCTATCATTTAATTTGTGATTTTCTAAATAGGTCACCCAAGCATGATTTTGGTTACTAATCATTTTTTGCGCAACGAGAAATTCAATTGATTCTATAAAAACCAATACCATAAGAAATATCACTTTCATTGAATTTTTCTTTTTGTTGCTAAGTGATGTTTTGAACGATAAGCGTTAGTGAATTCATCAATCCCTAGAATCGTCAAACTTCCACCTTCATTTTTGAAATCATCTTTTAAATGGTACAATGCTTCAATAACAGAATGGTCAACAAGAACACATTTACGGACGTCTAAAACAACATCTTTAGAATAAGGGAATTTCAATAGCTGTTTTTTAACTGGAATAAAATTACTGAATACTGCAGCACCTTGCACACTAACGACATTACCATTAACTTTTGATTTAGCTGTGAATAAACTTGAGATTGAAACACCGCGAGCGACATGTAAAATCATTTTCAGCAAGATACCTGCACCAATTCCAATTAATAAATCTGTTGCTAATGTAAACACGATTGTTACTACAAAAACTGCGATTTGATCAGCACCGATTTTAGCCATGTGGCCAAATTCTTTAGGATGAGCCAATTTCCAACCAACACCAATTAACATTGCTGCTAAAGCTGCTTTAGGAATCAAATCACTAAATTTCACTGCGAAAAGCAAGAACACAAGAATGAACACACCGTGGAAGAAATTAGCCCAACGAGTTTTACCGCCATTACTTACATTCGCTGAAGAACGAGCAACTTCACTAATCATTGGTAAACCACCTAATATACCTACGATTATGTTTCCAATTCCAACTGCGATTAAGTCTTTGTTATTGTTAGATTTTCTTTTGTAAGGATCTAACATATCAATTGCTTTCACAGTTAACAATGCTTCCAAGCTTCCAACAAGAGCAAACATGATAACAAATTTGATAAAGACACCAGTATTAGAAATACCATCAAAAGAAACTTTTACTCCGATAATCTCAATTAATCCTTCTTTAAAATCAAGTAGTGGTTTGAAACCTTTAATTATGATTTCACCAGCTTCATTTTTCACATCTGGTATGTTGTGTATGTTCAAGAGCATAGCGAGTGGTATTGAAACTATCAAAACAATCAATGCAGAGGGGATTTTTTTAAGTGCTTTAATTGGAATTATTGGCCAACCGAAAACAATACTTAAACTCACCAAACCAACCGTGGCTACCTCTCTGTGTTGGAAGAAATTAGCAAAAGTATTCTTCAATTCCATTAATAATTTAAGAGGTTCAACCATGGGTTTACCTTCTGGCGTTAAAGGACTATAACCAATTAAAGTATGTAATTGTTTACTTATAATAATGATTCCTATAGCAGCCAACATTCCATGAACAGCCGATAAAGGAAAGAAATCAGCTAATGAACCAAATTTTAAAATACCGAAGATTACTTGAATAACACCAGCAATAACAACGGCTCCAAGTGCTAATTTCCATCCTAACTCGGTATCTCCTTTTCCTAATTCAGCCACTGCGCCAGCTACAATTACTATTAATCCTGCCGCAGGACCTTTTATTGTTAGAGGTGAGCCAGCAATAAAACTTACAACAATCCCACCAATCATTGCTGTTATTAAACCATAAATCGGTGGAAAATCACTTGCTTTCGCAATGCCTAAACT
>Ga0105050_10007520_pt1 | contig 12968 bp, 12 predicted proteins | sample FRY01_FD_78088 | JGI IMG/M metagenome (GOLD analysis project Ga0105050, IMG submission 78088) | Freshwater microbial communities from Lake Fryxell liftoff mats and glacier meltwater in Antarctica - FRY-01 | ecosystem: Environmental > Aquatic > Freshwater > Ice > Glacier meltwater ... | reverse complement strand
GGCATTTTCGTGCACTGCGCTCACCGTGTTGTTCTTTGGCAGCATGTGCACAGCTGTGATGCTCAAGGACGTCACAAAGAAAGACGTGGCCAATATACATCGATGCCACTTTATTGTCGCTTGTAAAATGGTAAAAGACAGACAAGCAGGCGTGTCCTATTGTGCGTACCAGAATGACGCAGGCGACATGACATGTGTAGACACGGCATATATCGGTCTAGTGCCTGGTGTCACTGCAACTTCCACTGGGGTCGAGCAGTGTGCAGAAATGGTAAAGGCTATTACGGATGAAAAAGAACAGGACGAGTTTCTTTTTGCCACTGCCGCCGAGGTGGACACTATGAGCCTGGAGTGTCCGCTCCAGAAAAAAAGTGCGGCCGTTGCCCATTTTCCTCACACATCCACAGTTACATCAATAATTGTGGGCTGCACGGGGCTGCTGTCTGCCTCGTTTTTTTAACGACACTATGCCGGCGTATTTCAACATTCTATGCCCACGGAATGTCGTATGATTGTCGACATTGGCCTCTGAAATTTCACATAGTATATAAGTTATTGCATGTGAAGATATGTGGTTGGGTTGCTGTACTACCATCACGTTGACTTTTTTCCGCTGTGTTGTGATATCAAATGAAAAGGAAATGTGTGTTTGGGTGTGTGTGTTTCTTGTTGATGATTCGGATGCACTCGATTTTGGCACAATCACCCACTTGTATCCCGCAATATGCGTGGATGTATAATGTAAACCCGTTTGTAAGTACAACACTTGTCGGTGTTCAAGCGTCTAATTTCAACGTGGCAGAAATGATGTCGAAGCCAGAAACCACAGCATTTGCCCTATTTTTCCGTGCTGAAATCGACTTATCGTTCTTACATGTTCAAACAATAGTTACATGGGGAAGTTCGATTCATTTGTACAAGCTATGGTGCAATGCTCAAAGTTTGTTTCTGGAATACCGTACCAGTACGATAGACACTGTTGCTGTATCGTTCAGAGATGGTGCTATGCTAGATATCCTCATTGTACAGCCAACGTCAGACTCGAGAATTTTTGTTTACATCGATGGCCGTTTATTGATTACCACACAAGATAATATTGGCATCTCGGCTAGTGCTATCACAGAAATTATCTGGGGATCCACAAACAATATGGTGCTGAATTTGCAACATGTTTCGCTTTTCAATGTGATTGTGACACCGGACACCATTTGTACATCGTGCATACCAAACGCGGGGCAGGGGTTTTCTACAGATCCAACTTTCATAACAAATGCAGTGAGTCGGATTGACACTGGTATCCGTGCTGATGAAATTTTAGACTCGTCTTCATCTACGGCATTTGCTTTCTCTGCAAGAGTGAAAATCAACAAAATCGGGGCTGGGAGATATATTTTTGATTTTGGTGACAACGATGCAGGTCTCTCTTTTGGATTACAGATTTCTTACACTCAGTTAGTTCTCGTATGCCGAGATACATCAGGGCGAACTTTACAACTGTTTGGTGTAATTTCAGGCAGAACATTAGAAAAAGCCCTCGATTCGTCCAACGAAATTGACATCTTATGGGTATATCAGAAATCACCAGCAAATGTAATGTTTTGGGTGAATGGTAAGATGGTACAACACGCGAAAGCACTTATGGCGAAAATGTCGAATTTCAACAATGTGCAATGGCAGCCTCCAGGAACTATAATGAGCCTGAGTTTCTCAAATATCCAGCAAATATCAAATGTAGTGTTTTACGACAGAGTCGTCACGCCTCGAAATAAGTGTAATCTATGTGTTCCTGGCGAAATCGGACCATACTGCGTTATTTGCACCGCGGGAAAATATGGAGCGCCACAAGACCATGCTTGTTCTTCATGCCCGCAGAATTCGCACTCGCCTGCCAAAAGTCAATTCTTGACAAATTGCGTGTGCAATGCTGGGTACTTGCAAGAAAACAGTAGAACTTGCACGGCATGTCCGGCGGGAACATACAGTACACACAGTAGTGATCAGACATGTACGAGCTGCCCAGAGTTCTCGAATTCCGCTATGGGGAGCCCGTCACTCGCAGATTGTACATGCAATGGTGGATACAGCAAACAAAATGACGGCACCTGTACCGCTTGTCGCCCGGGAACGTACAGAGTTCAAGGTCATGCACAGACATGTGTAAACTGTCCAGAATTCACAGATTCGCTGGCAGCTAGTAGTTTGCCCTCAAACTGCGTGTGCAAGGCTGGATATCTCGATGCGAACGCCGGGACATGCATTCCTTTTTTTTGTTCCACTGGATTGAACGGAGTGCAGTGTACGTGCCATGTAGGATACTTTCCAAACACTACAACCCAGTCGTTGTCGTGTGAAGCATGTGCAGTGACATATAAAGCAGATGATTTGACAAAAGCACATGCCAACGGCATAGCCAGCGATTGTATAGAATTTTATTAGAACTACAAGTGTACTGTGCACAGGAAATGTAGTTGCATTGCATATTCAATTGATTTGTTGTGACATGCCAGCAGATGTGGAATGCGCGGCACAGATATATGAACAGTGTTGGTGATGCGAGACTGGTATGGGCCGTCCAAAGAAAAACAAATGTGTGCAATGATACATGAGAATGCTACACGGCTGCTTTTGACAGTACTTTTGCTGGAATACACGCAATTGCACGAACACAGTGGTATATATTGACTGGCAACATGGTGTAATCTATATACACAGAGAGGCGTTCAGAGCCCTCAACGTGCGCCAACCACAGTACATCTGCACGCCGGCACTTGGCACGGAAAAAACACCCAGCCATGCAGGGCGACACGTGGGAGTCACACGCGTATCGATGCCCCATCTGCATGCAGATTTTCTCAGACGAGTGCACCTCCAACATGACGCCGCTGATTGTGTGCCAAAACATCCACACCGTGTGTCGGGGGTGCTGTGTCGCACTCAAAGACCTGCAGCAGCGCAACGGAAACGATGCAAAGTGTCCGCAATGCCGCGTCGACGTCTGGAAACACGAGGTGCTCAACCGTGAAAAGATCTACTTCCTCTCCAAGTCCATGCTGGTGTGTGGCAGCTGCGACAGTGCAGTGGCCATGTCGTGCAGCACAGCGCAGCAGCACTCTAAAGAGTGTGTCGAGAACCACATCACGTGCCCGCTGCTGAATAGCGACGTGACGCTCTCGCGGTGCACACATGCCATGAACATCAGCGCATTGTGGGAGCATTGTCAGAAGTTTCACATCCTGGAGGGCGCACCCGCAACCATGCAGATCAAGGCGCTGAAAACCACAGACACCAACAACAACGGGACACTGACGGCCACCCTTTCCATGTCGGTGAATTTCGACAAGAACAACTATTTTTTCTTCACAATGACGACGGAGAAAAAGTCGTACAATTTGTGCCTGCACCTCACCAAAGAGATGCCCCGCGACAGCACCGACCCCCACTACAACGGGATTGCCTCGGACAGCGAGTCAGTTTTCGTGGTATTACGCCGTTTTTTCCCGGAGTTGGAGCTCACGTTCGGCACCATGCTGCTATCCATCGAGGTGGGCACCACGTGCGGCATGCTGCTGCGCGTGCCAACAGTAATCTCCTCTTACGAAGACACCACGGTACTCAAAGACCTCCCTCTGCACGAGCGCAGGCATAAAATCATACAAGTGCCAATTGCACTATTGCGCCAAATGTGTCCTGTGAGCAGCGCATCGACGGACGAGACTTCGAGCTTAAAAATGACACTCTCTCTGCAAATGTATTTTAGTGAGACGTGAGACAGCGTGTGTAGTGTGTGCAAATCTTTGCAGGAAAAAAGCCCGAGGTTCAGCCAGTGTTGGCACACTGGCCGTTTTTTGGGCGTGTGGCTATTAAATGTATTTAAGAACCATTGCAAAGGTCTCGCGCCTACACTTACAAACATGAATCTCCCCGATGCGATTGATCTTCACAACATGCCGGAGATGCATCTGCAACTGCACTGCATGGCGTTGTTCGACAAGAAGAAAGAGCAGTATGACTCCATGCTGCCGGAGCTGCAGCTGGAGGCGGCCGGTGTGCGTACCATGCAAGAGCTGACCATGCTTGCGCTGCGCTTCATTGAGCACGTTGGCCTGCACCCTGGGGTCGTAGAGAGTATTCTGCAGCACAACGCAGTGGTAGAGGTAGTCGAGCTGTGGCATACGCGCATGCCGGTGCTGCTAAACGACGGCAACGACTCAGACGATATGTTTGCACACACAGAACTTTCGTGTTGCTCGTGGGGTGAGCTCTTGACTTTCCCGTCTGTGCCGCCTGGCGTCTCGAGTGACGAGTTCCAGCAGCGCGCGCAATTCCTGTGTTTTTCGGCGGTCATGTCGTGCAAGCTGCACTTGTGTGCCGAGATGTTTGAAGTAGCGACGGCGGATGCTGTCTTTGCGTCGCACAAAATTGCGCCGGCCGAGCGCGACAGAATTGAGCACAATGCCATGGACTTTTGGGTGCATGCAATTACTTTTATGTACACAAGGCGAGATGGCGCGCTCGTGCCAACGGAAGGCGCAGAGCGAGTCGCGCTTGGACATGCACACGAGCACGCACAGGACGAAATCCAGCATGACATCAACATGATATCCGACCAGATGACGTTGGCAGAAATCGGATTTGAGCCTGTGTTGTTTAACATTGCGCGCGAGCTGAAGTGTCTTGATCTGGTGCTCATGTCGTGGGACAACCCGATTCCTACGGTGATCTCGGGCCCTGGCGCACACGGTGGTGTATTCAAAATCATGCAAGGTGAGGGTAGCTCTCGCGTCATTACGATTGGCGACGTGTTTATCTGGCCGCATTTGCAAATCATCCGCATCCCAGATGGCGCAGACAACCAGACCGAACTGGGCCGATACAACATTCGCATACAGCCAGAGAGGGTGCGAAAATTGCGGCACAAGGCCATGCTCATGCTGGCACACGCACACTACCCCCCCTTTCTCACAGATACTGCTGGCACAGCCGAAATGGTCACAGAGGCCGAATTTGCAGACGTGAGTCGCGAAAGCAACCGCAAATTCTACGAAAAGTGCCATCGCACTCTCATGATGGTGATGGTGCAGATGCACGCAAGCGAGAACCTGTAAGTCGCTGTCGTGTCTCCGCATGGTGTCGCAGGCAACGATGTGGCACAAAACACGACGCCACGCCCTATATTGCCACTACTTGTGTCCAGAACTGGCAGAGTGTATTGGCACAGTGCGCATCGGGTCTTTTTTGGTGTGTTTTGAAACTATATAAAGCGACCGCGGAAAAATGACTGCACAGTCCATGTCTGTGTGTAGCAAGTATGTATCGGTCGGAAGCATAGGCAATTCAGTTTCACAACGGATCAACAGTGCTTTCCTCATGGCCGTTCCACTATCCGGGCTGGACCCGCGATCGCCGGACAATGTGCGGGATGTGAGGCACATGGTCGACACACTCGAATCCATCGGCATCACTCTGGTCAGCCAGCTTTTTGAATTTGAAGGCGGCATGTTGTTTATTTTTTTAGAGGAGCTGACGAACCCACATGTCTTGCCTACATTGAAAAATGTTATCCACCTGATTCGAGGCGGACCGAAACTGGATGCCGATTTTTTTAACAGTATACAACGCCCTGACTTGGAATTCTATGCACATCGTAAAAGAGTGTATCGCATGATCAGGCAGGCACTGATTCGCATGGGCATTTTATATACAAATCAATTCATTGGCAGAGACAACTATTTACTTTATACACAGCTCTGTCTCGAAATGAAGAAGATTCCCAAACACCGTGTGCTGTATTTCTTTGAAACAATACTTGATACTGCGAGAGAAGGTTACTAGTTATATCGCGCACTGCGGGGAGCGACCCGTTGTCTCAAAAGTCACATATTTTGGGCCGCCGCCCTTTTTTACCACGGAAACTTGTTGCAAGGACAGTATATAAGACACAGCAAACTGTCATGGTGTCGGCGCTAGTGTTGCCAGGACGCCATGCTACTACACAAATCAGCACTCAGGACGCTGCTGTCGGATGAAGAGACCGTTGTGCTTGCCAGCTGGAAGAAGCGCATCCACACATCAATGAGCGACGAGCGTCCGCAAAATACCTTGGATTTCTTAGAGCATGAGGTGCGCCCGTCAAGTATTTTCCGGACGGCGTACATGACGTGTAGCAACTGCGACCTAGGGCACTATGCAGCGCAATGCGCCATCCACAGCAGCAACATCAAAGTGCTTGTTTTCCTGATCGAGCACAGCTTTATGATGCTCAAGCAGGGCAGTATTGTACTCTGCCCTGCAAAATTGCCAGGCAGCATGGGCACCACCAGCAATGTCTATGAAGAGGACGAACCATACATGTTCACTGCCATCATGTACGGCAACTATGCCGCCGTTGCGACCCTTCTTGAGCACGGCGTGGCCGCCAACGGCATATGCCAAAACACAACGTTCCTCTCTTTAGCGGTGCGGCGTTGGTGTGAATGTAAACACGACCACGCAGATGCTGTTGCCAAGATTCAGCTGTTGCTCATGTATGCAGCAGATCCGCTTGCCACCGATGCTCTTGGCTGTACATCATTCACTGTGCTGTGCAGCAATGCATATAGTGTCCCACTACACTGCACACTGACAGGCACGCCTTGCAATATGCAGCGCAGTATACAGAAGCAGACCGGTCTATTGCGCCTGCTTGATCAACTCATTTTGCACATCATGAAGCCTTGGATTGACCTGGGCGAGAGCGCTGCATGGCATGCCTCGGTACGCACAAATCCACTACAAACACCGGCAAACAACGGCAACACCTGGCTGATGTGGCTGCTTTTCAAGAGGGGGGTGTGTATCGACACTGTGAACGACTTCGGACAAAACGCCCTGTTCGTCGGGAAGAGTGCGCACAAACGCACATCGCGCGGTGCGCGCGGTAGCTCGCACGGCCACCGCGCCACCACGGCAACAACAGCAACCCCGAAAAGACCACACACTCTCGCCACACAGCAGGCGGCAGAACACGTGTTTTACACCACCACGCCAATTGCCAGCCTGCAGTTCCTCGTAACGCACGGCATCGACGTGGCCAGAAATGACATCTATGATCGCACGCCAATTATCCACCTGCTCTTGCAGTATCCATACTCGGACAAGCTCTGCGAGAAGCTGTGCTTCTTGTTCAAAAGCGGCGTGGACATCAAGCACACATGCACGCAGAAAAACTCTGCGCTCTCGCTATCAGAGGCCTTGGCACGCCAGAACACAAGGTTGTTTGAACCTATTGCTGCTCTTGTTCGTACCATGCTCACACTGCATCAACAGAACCAGTAATGCCACCAACCCCAAAAAACACCATCATTTGCAACACCAATCTCATCTCGCCGACCTCACTAGGCAATAAGATACATACATAGATATAGAAACGTTTATTATAAGACAGCCACCAAAAGCGAAAAAGATGGCTATGATAGTAAAAACTCCTGGATCTCAGATAGGCTCCTCAACCGTAGCAAAAAAAGCAGAATAGCAGATGCGAGGTGAAAAGTGTGTGAGTGCACACAAAAGTCAAGAGCAAGCGCGATCGACAGTGGCATCAACGGTATCAAAGGCCAAATACATTTTGACAGATTAGTGTTTTTTTTAAGATGCCCGAAATAGAATAGAATGCCCAATACAGTCTAGCTACGCCGCCGTTCTCTACGCCCACCCTTTTTTCTGGCATTGGCAATATAAGCACACAGCCAAGAGATTACACACGGAAAACACCTCCAAACTACCCAAATGGCCGACATCATCGGCATAACTGTGGTTTGCACTGGCGAGGACGAGATGGTGTTTAATGTTCGGAAAACCACCACCCTCGAGAAAATCGTCACGGCGTATTGTGCACGCAAGAGCCTGGATCGGGCACACTTCGGCTTCTTGTTTGACGGCGACCGTTTTTTGAAGGAGGACACCATGGAGTCACTGGATCTGGAAGATAATGACAGGTGCCAACCATGAACCGTTGTACGGCATGTGCATTTGTGCAGCCTGCTGATACTTTTGTGTGTTGGTTGCAGAATCGAAGGCTTCGTCGTTCAAACAGGGGGTGGCGTGGTGCCCGTCTAGGGACAGAGGCCGTGAGCGCCATTTTTACGCAATCTGTTGGCAATAAAACACATCCACATGCGTATTCCTTGTTCTTTTGTGGCGTTCTGCCAGGTGTGTGCTGGCATGCAAGACAGCGATTATTTAGACCAGCACGACGCCTTCTGAAGGTGCAGGTCAAGAAATAACGTCCCAGAGCAATGGCCAGAATGCTAAAAACGCATGTGTATATGTTCACTGGCGACATCGTGTATTAGGCCACTGGGGCAGTATTGTTAACGAATGTTTTGTCAGAGTCTATGGTGCCCTGGGGTTCAGAGTCCTCGTCTGATTTCGATTCATGCTTCAGCGCCTTCATTGCTTTTTCCTCCACGGCAATGACACCTTTTTTGGCCGACTTTGCAGCAGCAACCACTGATTTCTGTGCCGCCTTTTCCGCCTTTACCGTCACGTTCGCCACTGCTTTACCCGCAACCATGGCGCCTTTACCGGCAACCACGGCGGCTTTACCCGCAAGCTTCGCCGTGCCAATGGCAGCCTTTGCAATACCACTTGATAATGCTGCTGCTGCGGCACCAATGCCTTCTGTCTGCACTGTCCTTGTGTAGCGCGCCTCCGGGTTGGCACGATCTTGTGCCGCCACCGTGGCGGCACAATGCTGCTCATACATTGACTGGAATTTTTTTTTATGCCGCTGGCGCTGGCTCCTGCGTGGCACTGCTTTGAGCTCACTCTTATTTTGTTCGGCTTGCATCATCTCGGCATGAAGTATGTCATACAACAACTCCAATCTTACATTCTGGTGTATTTTTTGTGAATCTGCATATTGAGGTCTGTCCAACATGTTCACACACCCTTTGAATTTTTGATCACATTGTAATGAAACCTGTTTATATATAAATAGAAACACAAACACAAAAAAAAAATGTAGTAAATCAGAACCTCAAACACACCAAACGCCTTAGTATTGTAGGGTTTCCGCCCTGTACAGGAAACAACACTCCCTCCCTGTTCAAAATTAGTTTTACGATAAAAGTACAGGTTTGTCAAAAAAATATGCCCAGAAAAAAAACAGTGCCGGTGTGGATGGTTGGTTTGCTCCATACGAGGCTTGAACTCGTGACCTCACGGTTATAAGCCGTACGCCTTAACCAACTTAGCCAATGGAGCAATTCGAATTTCATAAGGACATCACTAACTTGTATAAATTAAGAAATTATTCGACAGAGATTGGCTGTCTGGCTCAAGGTATAACCAGAAAACACAGAACAGCATTATTGTGCTGATATCATGTGTTTTGTGTGCATTTCACCGGGTATACCTGGCGCTGTTTTGTTAAGAAGATACGACGAATGCTCGCGAGAGCACGAGGGCTGCAAGCACCTGCAACAAAATGTTATTTTGTATTTTTCCGTGGGTCGTAACCGTTTTGCCCACAGGGGTGCAAAACCCCATTTTGGCTATTTTGGGCAATTTTCGTGAGGGAAAAACCGCAGGCGTAACACGTTGACAATTACGGGCCATGGCTGGAAGCGCGGCGGAATCGATGCATGTGACGCAATGCTGCAACTCCGCGTGTCTGGCGATGGCGAGCGGTAAGCTCAAGGAGTGTGGTGGTTGCCGCATGGTGCAATATTGCAGCCGTGCCTGCCAGAAGACACACTGGAAGGAGCACAAGAAGCACTGCAAGCAGCCAGCACCAGGCATGGACCTTTTCTTGTTACGGGCGTCGATGGAGGCAGGGGAGGCAAGCGGGCTTCCACGGGTGTATTTCCCTGCATGCATTTTTAACAGCGAGTGTTCTGGTGAAGACGTTGCAGAGACGGAGCAATTTTTGCGGACGTGCAAGAAAAGTCTCAAAGAGAGCTTGCTGCAGGGCGCGGAGGGCATGTGGCAGGCTGCAGTGCAATGTGTGTCGATGGCGGCGGCCGACACCAAGCTGAACCGTTTCCTGCACGCCAAGGGCCACATTGACAAATTCTTCGAGTTTGTGCAAGCGTTCAAGTCGTCCGAGCCTGCACCAACCAAGGCGCGCTGCGATGTGCTGCTGGTGGAGTCGTACATTCTGTGCATGAAGGTGAACCGGACCGAGAACAACAAGATCATCCTGAATGCCCACAACACCGCGAGGGCAGACAATCTGGCACTGCGCGCGGCTGGTAGTGACCGCCGGGGCGAAACACATGCACTCGTCGCCAGCTTCATTGCAGAGCAGCGCGAGTGGGAAAAACAGGGCAACTGGTGGCAGTGCATGCGCATCGACTGGCTATGCATTGATTTGATGTTTGACATCTTCATTTCGAGTGCAACGCACGCCCACACAACCGCCGACCTTGACCTCGCGCACACTCTGCTTGAGCACGCACACCGTGTGCTCACTGTGCACAAAGAAGAAGCCTCCTCCGAATATCTGCACCAGCTTTCCTCGCTTGTGAGACTTCGGGCAGCGCTTGCCAAGATTGCACGTGAGTAAGAATGCCTGTATCAATATAGGTTTGGTTGTGCTGGCGCAATTTTTACCGTTTTATTTCGTAATAAACACAAATGTGCCACAGTTCAGGGTGTGCGGGCTTCGCCTCTCAATATACATTTAAACTCTTGCTTCCAATAGGATACCGTGTCCTGATGCCATTGCTTGAATATTTTCAACTCATCTCCGAGTGGAATCAAAATTTCGTGATAAATTATGCGTCGTTGGGTGCATATAGCTTCCACCTCAGAGTTATGGTCTGCCAGATAATCATTTGCCGACAAAATTTCGTTAGGGTCCAGTTCTCTAGTCAGTTGCTTGCGTACTTGCAAAGAACTCAATAATATGCCAGCGCATTACGTACTCGAAAGAGGCGAATCGACGCTCTGTTGGCTGTATACCGACCAAAAATATGTATTCATGGATGTTTATTGGTAACAAAACTCGTGTATCGCGCATTTATGCCGCCGATTCATGCAGCAGCATCATCGCGTACTGCTACGCCACACCAAGTACCTGTTATAACCTGTGTTGCGCGCTACTCACTCTACCAGTTGGTGTGCATCATTGTTGCTGCAATTTTTTTGATGATTTGTTGATCAATTTCTGGAAACAACAACAGATCCCGCACCAGTCCCACGTACAGAGCGCATTTGTAATTTTTTACAAAATCAAGTTGCCATTTCCTAAAATCCAATGGTAAATGACAGTGGATCCAGAAAGCACTTTGAATGTCAATCAGTATTCCACCACACTCGAGTGCCTTCTCGACAACACGTTGGGCACAGACACATCTAAGTATCCCTACGTCTGCGTCAATTGTATAGTGCTCATGCACTTTGGGAAAAATCTCATAGTTGGCATAAATACCCCTGCTGCACACTTTGCGTGAAATGTCCTCAGGTAGCTGGAGACACATGTAATGGAGCCGTAGGACGCAATTTTGTAGTTGCAAAATTTCATATGCGCTGAATATTGGTGCAATTGGCAACTCTAGGATTCTTTTTTCTTCCTGCAATTCCATATCAATGAGCATGTCCATTACAGTGTTTTCAGTACGGTTGGTCCAATAGACACAATCACCCGATACACTTTCAAGAGAAATGTCGTGTTCAACGTCTGCTAGTACTTTCGCCCAGATGTAGTGCTGGACGTACGAATATGGTATATCATACCGTATGTGTATTTTCAATGACAGATTCTGCACCACTAGTTCATTCATGTGCACCTGGCGGTATAACGTTTTTGTGAAATTGCGGTATTTTTGCACAATGCCACCAATATGAGCGCAACATTTGTACAATGTAAATGCCTTTGCACACTTTCCAACATAAACACGATCGATCGCGTTCAGCACGGAAGCACTGGACATTTTTTGCACCAAGAACTCCGCCGCCTCCACATCTTGTATCATATGACAGACTCGATTGATGCACAGTCCCTGTGTGGTGTTATTTTTATGAAAGACTTGACGCAGCAAAAAACACAGTTTGCAGTGAAATTTTTCTGTCATGTACATTTTTTTCTGAAAATCTGTGGCGTGTTTTAATAAAAACAAATTTCAACACTTATATACGTTTGCAACCATCATATTGACACTGTTTTGACACCTCAAATGGTAAGCCCCGGAATATCCACCATATGCTGCGGTAGATCAAGATACCTTTCGAAGTGGCTTGGCAGGCTTGTGAGTGTGGTGCCGGGTGCCGTGTTTCTTGCTGTCAACAATGCACAAACGCATGCTGCCAGTGTCGTCAAAGTCGTATACTGTGAGCACATAAGGGAAAACGGTGGAGAAACGCGGGTTGATGCGGCGGATGTTGGTGGCAACACGTTGCGCATGCGCACGGCACTGCGGCATGTGCTTGACATTGTCGCAGACCACGATAGCGTAAACATGGCGTTTCTTGGCGTGGAATGCAATCACATCACAGTGCACAATGTGTTTCTGGTTGCCCATCCGGTCTGGTGCAGATATGTCGCAGGGAGACAGTGGAGGCGGCGCGGCATCTGTCTCTAACATGGCAACATTACGGGCCGATATGTATATTCCGCGCTCGAGCAGCTTGAACACCAGGAACAGAACGAATTCGCGGTTCCTGTGTATTTTTGCCTGCAGACGCGCATAGTGAAAAAGGGTATAGGGGAGGCACAGCGCAGAAATATCAAGCCGCACTTGCGAATTGAGGGTAGATTTGGATATGTACTTTTGTTTTACAGGGTCGAGTTTGAAGACGGAAGGGTGGTGTAACATCTCATTCAGGTATGAAAGGCTCTTGTCTACTGTCAACATGCACCACGAGACAATGCGCCCTTGCACACGTTTGCATGCAATGTATCTTTATATACTAAACTCCAACAAACGCTGGTAATGCCCGTGCTCGTGTGCGGTCCAATATTTTCTCATGCGACGTCCACACTGGCG
>Ga0105050_10007510_pt1 | contig 12978 bp, 8 predicted proteins | sample FRY01_FD_78088 | JGI IMG/M metagenome (GOLD analysis project Ga0105050, IMG submission 78088) | Freshwater microbial communities from Lake Fryxell liftoff mats and glacier meltwater in Antarctica - FRY-01 | ecosystem: Environmental > Aquatic > Freshwater > Ice > Glacier meltwater ... | reverse complement strand
GCTTGCGTACGGGATTGCATAATGGGCGCTTAATAGCAGCGCACGATTTGGCCCAAGCACCGCAACCCGGTCACCTGGGGCAACATCGTGGGCGATAAGAACTCCGGCAAGACGTTGCGCCGCGTCATAAAAATCGGCGTAAGTCCACACCATGTCGCCATCAACCACCGCCGGCCGGTGTGCCCATACGCGTGCCGACCGTTGCAAAAATGCGGTCGGCGTCAACGGCTCATACGCCACGCTTTGCTCGCGATGCTCCCCCACAGCCACCCCCTCCCTAGCGCCTTACACCCTAGAGGTTTCTCTCCGCTTGCGCTGTTACTGCTTCACCGTTCACTTGACGGCTTGGTGACACGCACCACGAGATCGGCCAGCAAACCAATGGCAATCACTTGGAAGGCGGCAAACAGCAGCAGCAAAGTGTTAGTGGCAATCCGAAAATCTTTCGTGACAATGTCAAACACCATCTTAAAAACGCCAAACCCGAGCAAGCTGATACCCAGGGGCATAAATACCCGCAAAGGTTCATAACTAAGCATCACGCGCACAACCTGCAACAGATACCTACGGGTGTCGCGATACCAGTGAAATTTGGATGACCCGCGGCGCGTTGCGTAGGTGATAGGCAGATAGATGACACTCAGCCCATCACTCAAAAAAGACATCGTCATGGTTGTGACACATGAAAAACCATTTGGTAGACGATCCAGATAGCGAACACCGCGGTCACGTCTAAACGCGCGAAATCCGGAGTTCAAATCAGGAATCGGCGTTTGGGCCAGATACTGAGCCAGACGGCGAATCAGCCATTTTGCCGGAACCCGTAACGCTTTAGCCGTGCCCTGTTCACTCTGCCTTGCACCCACAATCTGGTCATGTTCACCTAAAGCCGTAACCAACCCGGCAATCTCATGATTCGGATAGGTCATGTCAACGTCAGTCCACACAACAATCCGGCCGGCAGCACGTCTGGTTCCGGTCCGCCGCGCCCCGCCGGAACCTAAATTGCGTTGATGCAAGATCACGTGCACCCGCGGATTAGCCGCACTGATCTGCTGCAACGCGTCACGTGAACCGTCGGTGGAACAGTCATCGACAGCAATGATCTCAAACGTGTAGCCGCTCGCGTCTAAACCGGCACTGATCCGGCTGATTTCTTCGCCCAAATGTCCAACTTCGTTGAACACAGGCAACACAACCGAGACATCTAGCGCGTCGTTCACAGTTGCACTCATCGGTGGCCTTTCAGACGACCACGACCGATGCCGTAGTAGTGCAACCCGGCATTCATTACCGCCTCAGGGTCAAGTGCGTTGCGTCCATCAATGACGACCGGGTAGTCCAAAGCCGCATGCAGCGCCTCAAGGTCGATTGCGACAATTTCGGGCCATTCGGTTGCGATTACTGCCGCGTGCGCACCAACGCAGGCTGCGATTGGGTCATCAAACAGCGCTATTTGTGGGAACCGTGCGGCAACACCGGCATTCGCCACAGGGTCATACACGCGCACAGTCGCCCCGGCTTGAAGCAGGTCTTCCACCAAATACATCGCCGGTGCTTCGCGCAGATCGTCAGTGCCCGGTTTAAACGCCGCACCCAGAATTGTGACTGTCTTGTCGGCTAAATGCCACAGTTCGTCAGTGAGACGGTCGAGCACAATCTGACGCTGGGCTTGGTTGATTTGTCGGACCTCATCGAGCAGACGAAAGTCGTAACCGACACTGCGAGACAGATGAATCAGCGCATCAACATCTTTAGGAAAACACGACCCGCCATAGCCGATCCCTGCCTGCAAAAATGATGACCCGATGCGTGCATCAAGGCCCATACCTTCAGCCACAACATTCACGTCAGCGCCGACCCGATCACACACTTGCGCCACCGCATTAATGAACGACAGACGGGTCGCCAGATACGCGTTTGATGCATGTTTGATGAGTTCGGCGGTAGGCACGTCGGTTTCAACAACCGGCGATGGCTTACGGGCAATCAGCGGCGCATAAACGGCGCGCAACATGTCGGTGGCAAAACTACTTGACGTCCCATACACGATCCGGTCGGGGTAGCGCGTGTCATACACGGCTGTGCCTTCACGCAAAAATTCGGGGTTTGACGCCACATGAATCGTTGGCGTGTCACGATCGACGGACTGCTGTTCACGGGCAATAACTTGACCGAGTCGTGCCCCTGTATTCGCCGGCACAGTCGACTTTTCAACCAAGACAAGTTCACGTTTGGCTGCCTGAGCAACTTCAGCACCAACCCGTTCGACGTAGCGCAGGTCAGCTCCCCCGCCAGGCAGTGATGGGGTACCGACACACACAAAGGCAACATCGGTGCCGTCAAGCGCGACGTTTAGATCGGTCGTAAACGTCAACGTGCCACCGTCGATGGTCGCGGCAATCAGTTCGGCAAGTTCCGGTTCGTAAAACGGCACGACTTTATTGTGCAGGCTGGCAACTTTCACCGTGTCATGGTCATACCCGACCACCGTATGGCCCAGTTCGGCTAGAACTCCGGCACTGACAAGGCCGACATGGCCAACACCGATCACAGCGATTTTCACAGGCATTCTCTTTGCTCGCACAGGCAACATAAGCCCGGGTGCCGGTGGCTTAAAGTCTACTGCTAGCGACAGTAGCGGTTGGTGCGACGTCTCAGCTTTGTTCGTCACCGTCTGATTGGTCGGCCGCAGCGCGATTGTCACGTCGATAACTACCCAATAGTGCCGCCCCGACGGCCGTGCCAAAAAGCCCTAAAACCCGCATAAGTGCCGTCGCAGCAAACCCGGCGGCAGCAGTCAAACCAATTGTTGCCGCCATCCCTGCAGCCAAAGCCTCGGATAGTCCTAACCCTGACGGGAAAACGCCGGCGGTTGCAGCTAGGGGTGCTGCAGCCGCTAAAACGAGCGGTTCGCGCAGCCCAACGGTGACCGTCAAAGCAAGCAGTACCAGCCACAACCGTACGGCGTGTAGCAACGTGGTGGCCAGTTCAACCACCATCAGATGTGCGTACAACCGGATGTTGGTGTGTAACACCACAATGCTCACCAGCATCCCCACGCTGCCTCCCGCCAGAAGGATTACGGCAAACAGTGGTGAAAAGCGCACCGCGGCAACGCCAGCTACAAATGCTGCGACACCAACCCAAGCAAGCGCCGCACCCAAAATGATGCGTACAGCGCTAGCCAAAGCAACACCGTGGCCCACTAGTGCGTGTGTGCGGACAACAGCTGCACCAGGAACCGGCAGCATGTTCGCTGCCGTGGCAAGAACAACCGTACGTAACGCTGTCAGCCACGACAGTGTGGCGCCACCGATAGTGGCAATCACACGCAGTTCGGCCGCGTTTATGGCAATGGTTGCCGGCGTACCGACCAGCAGCACCACGAGTAGCAAACTGACGTTGATGGTCTGCCAGTCAAGAGCTAAGACACGGTAGGCGAACACACTTCCCACCAGGAAAATCCCTGCTGCGAGCGCCAGCAGCACCGGATGCCACCGTTCGGGGATGCTGCGCCATGCGGTGACACGCTGCAGTCGCTCAGAGAGACCCACGGTCACCACTTTTCATTCTGACACGGCTAAAACGGCAGTCGGACACCGTCACGCACCAGCGCGTCGGCCGTACGTGACAACAGGCTTGCTATCTGATCGCGCCGGGTCGGATCATTGGGCGCAAACGTCGTCGCTGAGGTTCCACGCACTAAACCAAGTTCACGTGCCCGGTCAATTGCGGCCACATGTGTGTTGCCAGCTGTGTCCGCAAACCATCGTCGCGATGGCGGTTGGCTGGTTTCGGAGAGCACTTCATAGGTACGTACCAAAAACGACGCAAGGTTTGCGCGCGTAACCGGACGGTCAGGATTGAACTGTCCAGAGGCATCCCCGCGAATGATTCCCAGTGCCGCAAGACGGTTGATCGAAGCGCCATGGGTCGAACCGGTAACAACATCGGGGAAACCCGCGTCGGGAGCTGGCGGCAAGGTCAGAACCCGGTCGACAATATTGGCTAAAAAGGTTGCCATCTGCGCGCGGGTCACCGTGCCAGACGGATTGAATGTGCCATCACGTAACCCGCTGGTTATTCCTACTGACGCGACACAGTCAATGGCACGGACATGCACATTGCTTGCCGACACGTCAGGAAAACCTGACGACGCATGTTGCACCGCCCCACACACAGGACGCTGCACGCCGTGCACTAATGCTCCGGCATCCAGCATGCCACTGGTGGCTGTCGCAGTTGCCGTGCCTGGCAGAAAACGCGAACTCCACAGTACGGAATCAACCAAATCTAACGTTGTGGCATACGGAGCAATACTTTTTGCCAAGGCCAACGCACCAGCAACGTACGGTGCGGCATACGACGTGCCGCTGGCAAGCACTGCCTGCCCGCCAACCGAAATTGTGGCGATACCCGCACCAGGAGCGGAAATATCAACAACTTTCGACCCACGGTTTGAAAAACTAGCAAGCGCACCGTTGGGCTGGATTGCCGCGACCGTGATCAGGTTTGGCAATACCCAAGCAGCCGGAAAATATGGTCCGGCATCAGACAGCTCCACACCGTCGTTACCCGATGCGGCAACAACAGGCACTCCGGCATCCCGAATGGCGATACGCAGCCCCTCGAGTGCTTCTGCACTGCTGGATTGTGAGCCGGCAGTCGTCACCCATGACGCGTTGATGATGTCCGCCCCGTAAATCTTGGCTTCATCGAAGGCACGGATTAACACGGCGGTTGACGAGCGTGCTTCACCGTCACCAATGGACTCGAACGCGGCAATCGACAAAATGCCAACGTTGGGGGCGATGCCTGCAATCCCAAAACCGTTATCTTTGCGGGCAGCAATCACCGCTGCGACGGTCGTTCCGTGCATTCGGCTTGTAGTTTCAACGTTGGCGGCGAACGGACGTTCTGCAACAATCGCGCCGGCCAAGTCAGGGTGAGATGCGTCAATGGCCGTATCGATGACTGCCACAATCACGTTGGGACGTCCTTGGGTGATGGCCCAAGCTGTCCGCGCACGAATATCAATGCCTGCCACCGCCGTAAGGCTGCTACTGGGAATGGCCTGACCGACATTTTCTAGCGCCCACTGTGACGGGTACCCCGGGTCTGTTGCTGCAGGAGCCTGCGGTAGCGCACTTAACGACACGACAACGGGATAGTCCGGTTGCGCATCAACCACGCCGTTAGCAGCGCTCATAGCGCCAACGGCCGCAGCCACGTCAGCACTCACCACCACATCGATAGTGTCGGTGAGCCGTGTCCGGGTGTTGTCAACTAGGTGACCGGCACGAACCAGGTCAGCGACGACCTGATCTCGTTGCGAAAAGGATGGCTCCCAGGTCACCAAAATGCGCGATGCAACGGCGTCTGGGGCGACCGAAAGCAGCGTGTCGGCGGGTGTTTGCTCAGCGCCAGCCAAGGCAGGCTGGGGCGCAAACTGGGCAACCAGAGCAAGACAGACAGCAAATGCCGTAACTGCACGTAACCCTGCCGTGCGGCAACGACTCTGCATCCGGTTTTCTCCTGCCACCCTGAGCGACAAAGTATCGCCTTTTAAAACTGTTGTGCGATGCGATATAGGAACGTCGCAAGTTGGTCACGGCGCACAGGGTCACGGGGGCAGAAACGCTCCGGATTGGAACTACATCCGGTCGTAATGCCCGATGCCGCTAACGCTGCGGTGCTGGCGGCATGCGTCCCGGTTGTGTCCACAAATGGCATCGTTGCCGGTGGTTGTAACGCCAACGCGTTGCTAATAAACGTTGCCATCTGTTCACGTGTGACGTCGCGGGCGGGTTCGAACAGTCCCGCAGTTACCCCACGGGCAACCCCGGCAGTAACAAGGGCTTCGATGTTGCGCGCATGCGTGTTCGATTCGGGAACGTCAGTGAACATTCCTTGGTACGGCCCGACTTCAACTTCGAACAGGTTTACGAGGAACGTCGCCATCTGTCCGCGTGAAACGGCACGACGGGGTGCATAACGGTCTGTTTCAATGCCACGGACAACACCGACTTCGGCCGCCCAGGCAATCGAAAACTCGTGCGGCGATCCCACGTCATCTTTAAACGGTGAGAAACTGATCGCGTCAATCTGCTGCGACGGTAACCGTCCATTCCTACCGCCAGAACTGACAGGTGCAAACCGTAAGAGGCTGGCTGCGGCAATGGCTTTTGATCCTTGCGGGCGACCGTCATACACAAACGTTTCACGTGAACCATCGGCACGTGTCCCGGTAATTTCGAGCGTGCGCGGGGTTCCTCCTTGAGTGCGGTCTAACACCACAACCCGACTGACTTGAACCAGCGGCGTTGTCCGACCGTGCGAAACAACGGCCGCAAAATCGGTGTTATTGATACGCGCCGTCCACGTGGCAAGAAGATTGTTGCCTTGCGGATCGCTTGACCACGGGTCATCAATGCTGCGCAGATACGGGATTGGGGTCGTTCCAAACGCCCACGAATCTTCGACGTTTTCGCTGCGTCCAAGCCCATGGGATGAAGAGTAGAACGTTTGCGCAAGCGCACCGTCAAACGTCAAAACTTGATCAACTGTTTGCGCCACCGCTTCAGCCCACAAGTTGCCAGAAGTACCCAACACCTTGTCTTCCCCGTTGAAAACCTGATCAGACACGGTTGACACGACGTCGCAGGCGCACGTACCCCCACGCGGACTGGCCAGTCGGCGAAGCGCAAACGTGCGACCGGTGACGGCTTGGGCTTGCAACGCTGTTGGACCAGTTAACCCCCAAGAACTGGGCATCTCGGCCAGACCACGCAAATATTTTTCGATCGAGTCGACGTCTTGAACGACCGACAAAGCCCCGTCGATACTGTGATAGTCCCGCCATCCAAACGCATAGGTTCGTCGCGGTTCTTCAATCGTTGTGCAAATCAAAGCCTCGGCACAGCGCGTCTGGCTTTGCGCGCGGATACTGCCCTCACCGTGAACCGCGCGAACAATTGGATTTTCGGTTGTGTGAATCACATCCCAGCCGGCAACGTCAACACTGGCTGCACGCACTGGCGTGTCAGCAAGCAGGACCGCATCAGAGTCAGCCACTGCATCCGTGTGAGACAGTGCGGCCAGCTTTGCAAGCTCCGGTGAGGCAAAACGTTCGACGCTCGCACCAGTACCTGATGGACGCACTCGCAGCACTTCGCCTTGCAGTTGTGTGAACCAAGGCTGACAGTTCTCTGCTGGCGCTCGTGCGGTTATTCCGCTTGGTCCTACGGTGCATGTCAGCCACGTCACATCTGCTGTGTGGGCAATAATTAGTGACGCCTGCTGACCGGTTTGCATTGACGCGCGGATTCGTCCGGTTGAGCTGGCCGCATTCGTGGCCAGTTGTGTACCTGGGTAGTAGTGGGTCAGGATTTCTTGGACAGTTTTTCCGCTGCGCGCCATGGCAAAGGCCCCGTACTGGCTCATCCCCACACTATGACCCCAACCGCCGCCGGTGACGGCAATCCGCGGTACTAAATCAGCTTGTGCTTTCACGGCCGCACGTACCACTAATGGGCTACCTGCAAACGCAGCTCCCGCGGGGGCCACACTGACTGCCAGAAGCAGCAGAACCACAGTAATTCGCGAGAATAGCGGCATTGAAACCCGTTTCACTACGTACTCCTTAGCCGAGACTGCACGCTGCACAACCTGCAGTTATCACCCCCGTGTGTAGCGGCTACGGGGTAGTAAATGTGGTATCTGCCACCGTTGCGTTACGTCCGGTGACGGTACGCAGCATGTCAACAAATGATGCTGTGGAGTCGCGCAGCACAATCGTGTTCGGACAGAAGTTACCGGCGCCACAATTGCCAACAATACCCAGATCTTTCAAACCAGCGATCCCTGACGCATGCACCGCATCGCGCGACACGTCCGGATAAGGGTCTGTTGTGACGGTGTGGGACGGGTTTCCGCTGGCGTTATATAACAAGGTGGCTAGCTGGGCGCGGGTCATTCTGTCAGACGGTCCAAACCGGTTATTTTGCTTGCCCATCATGAACCCGTTCTCCACCAGCGTGTAGATCGAACTGGCATGGGGGGCTGTTAACGCAACATCGGTGAACGGCGCACGCGACGGCGGAACTACCGGCAGTTGCAAAGCCTGCACCACAAACGTTGCTGCCTGAGCACGGGTCAGTCCTTGGGATGGGCAGAATGCATTGTCGCGACAGCCGCGAATCACACCTTGGTCAGCCAGTCGCACGATGGACGGGCGATGAGGAGAGTTTGCCGGCACATCAGGAAAACGCACTGACACGGCACGGGCAGATAGGCGCATTTCGGGTAGTAGATTAAGAATCAGTCCAGGGCACACGGTCGATCCAACGTCGCGATGCCCGACAATAACGGGACGCAAAACACCCGTGGTGGCAAGCGATGCGGTTGATGTCGTCTCGTCGTTATGTGCCATGGGCATCTGATTGGTGAAGCCGTCGGGGTCAATTCCGTGAATCTGAGATTTTGTGGCGATGACGTTCGTTAAGGCGGCGATCGCTTCTTTGCTGGGCAGGACGTCAGAAAAGTCGCCGATCACAGCTACGCCAAATGATCCGGTGTTAAAGCCGCGGGCATGAGCACCGATAACTGCCTGATCAAAGCCGCCACGCCGTCCTTCATAAACTCGGCCAAACCGGTCTACAACCACGTTATAACCGAGATCTTTCCACCCCAACCCGCCTTGACGCGACGGTCGTGTGTGGTAGATGTGCATCGCGCGGATGATGCCAGGTGCTTCCTCAGCGGTGTAGGTGTTTGCCCCGTTTGCCGCCGAGCGGTGTGCCGTGTGGTGAACGATGCCCATGTGAATCGTGTCGGCAATCGTTACTTCTGCCGAGCCAAGTGACTCGTCTGCGCCCCACTGGGCGCGTGTTATCAACGAAACGTTGCCGCTAGCGGGGCCAACAACATCGAAACCGGGAATAAACGGTGTCGCTGTGAGTGTGGCCTCATGGGTCATGCCACCCTCAAGTGGCGTAGTTGACGCAAGCCCGGCAGTGACACCAGTTGAGAGTCCAAGCGAGTCGATAGCGACAATTTCCACAGACGAAACATCTACACCGGCTACCGAAAGTTGCAAATATTTTGCGTCGCTAACCCACAGCAGTTCGGCGTGCTGGTGTGTTGTTGACATCTGCTCATCGGTACTACGGTCAGGTCCGTCTTCTTCCCCGTAGAAATCGACTTCATGCCACGGCCCAAATGCCCCGGGAGTAGTCGCGGTACGCACACGCAACTGCTGGGCCTTTAGCGGCGCCCGAAAACCCAAAGCACTAAACGTAAACGGCGCGGTGAGAACGGCCGAAACTTGCGTTGTAGAACTGCCAAGATCCCCACCGGCGAGTTGCACAGACGGCATAGCGGAGAGTGTCGCAACTCGGGTGGTCACCGTGCTGTCAGCAGTGGTGGTTACCGCATGTGTTGCCGTGGTGGTTATCGGCGGTGTTGCTGCAATAAGCAAAACTGCCACAAGGGCAGCACTTAGTGTCACAAACGATGATTTAGCTTTTTGCACCTGCACGCCCACAAACACCTCATTAGCCAAGAACATCGTGTTCTTCTCACACCGACAACTGCGTCTTGTTGTTGTTTAGCCAGAACGGGCATACAACCGCAACGAAGCGAACAACACCAGTGTACTTTCGTCCGTCAACAGAACAACTGTTGTTTGTAAAGCCCAGAAGCCTACTTGGGACTCAATCGGTGACCGGGGCGCCGAAGCTTAACGACTCAACGATACGCATAAATGTGTCGATGTACGCCAAAAATACGTCTGGTCCGCTGGGGTCACCGGCCAAAGGCACTGGTTGCGCCAAAATGACAACTCCGCGTGAAGGAATCAGTACCACCATTTCACGAATATCGGTGAACTCATCAGTCAGCCGATACACCAGTTGGGTTGCCGGCACGTCGTTGGCAAGAATGAGTTGTTGCTCGGCCTCAAGTTCGGCTCCGTTTGCCTCCAGCAGTGCCAGCCAGTCGCCCGGCAATGTGTCCGGTTCGTAACTGAAAAACATGGCCACCACGTCACCTTCTGGTGCGGGGCGTTCGTCGCCACTGTCAAGCGGACCCAACGGCACGTTGGCAACGCTTAACGTGGTGGCGGTGCGCTCAAAAACAACCCAACCATCCGGCAAATCGACCGTAATGTTGCGCCATACGACCGGTCCATCCTCACCACCGCATCCGGTAAGAAACACTGTGCTTAAAAGAACTCCGGCGAGCACACGTCTGACTGCGTTTCGCATACACCATCCTCTGATTCGCTTCAGGTTACCGGTGAGGGGCGCCGTCTTGGTCTGCGATCAGTGGCCGGTTGGCGTAGCGTTCATACTGGGCTGTAGCCCGCAGTAACGCCTGGTCGGCATCGTCATGGACACGTCCGACTCGTGGGGGCGCAGGTATGCGTTGCGTACTGTCATGGTCAACAACCGTGTCCCGCAAGGCCGCAGCGGTCGTGGCCATGCTGGACTCTGTATCGGCCTGATAGGTGGCAAAAGATGGCTCAGTTTCAGGTGTGCTACGGGCCAGCTTCGGGGCGGTCGCGCCATCATGAAGCAGAAGCACCTGGGTCGGCACGCCGACTGATTCGATGGCGTCAAGACCGGCAATAAGTTCAACGCGTGTAGTGCGCGCGTACTCAGCAATGACCAGTACCACGTCAAGGCGCGCTACGGCACTGACTACCGGACGGCTTGCGGCGAGAGGCAAACTAACCAGATACGTATCCAGATTGCGCGGCAGCGTCGCAGTCAGCTCGGGTAGTAACTCAAGCGCCTGAAGACGATTAGGACCGGCATTCAAACGGGCATGTTGTGTCACGGTGGACACGCGTTGTGCCGCAGCAGCCAGTGGAACGTTGTCACGAACTACGTCGCACACACCCACGCTGTGCGTTGCATCTGACGCTAATGCCACTTCGAGCACCCGTTCACCGCGAGCGGCTGCAGCTGCCGCCAGCGCGGTAGTCCAGGCAGCAGCATGCTGGCTGCCCCCCGACGCGTCCGCCACACCAATGCGCAGCACCGCATGAGGATCGGTGCGTTCGTGGCGCAAACGATCCAACACCTGCAAGATTCCTATTACAACGTTCGCTGACGGGTCGCAGGGAATGGTTGCAATCAGTTCACCGCCGGTACCGCGCACATGCCGTGCCCCAAAAATACGGGCGTCGATGGCGTCGCCAATACTGGCAGCGATAAGCCCCATCGCTAGGCCAGTTGTTGCCACAAAGGCACCACTTTGTGCGGTAAAAGCCAGCGTCTGCGGTGCAAACACGGCAACTAACGCTGCCGAAAGAACAGTCAGAACAAATGCGGCCAAAATTACTGCCCGGCGGCGGCGAACAATGTCGCTTAAATCGTAGGCAAAGCCACCGCCATTGATGACGGTATGACGTGTCTTAGCTGAGCGGATGTTCATCATCTTGAGCGTAGCGATGAAACGCCTGTATCCATACGAACAGCCCCCGCGCAAGGCGGGGGCTGTTCGTGGAATAACAGGTGGACTAGAAGTCCATGCCACCCATGCCGCCGCCGTGGTCGTGACCGCCACCTGCGCCCGACTGTGTCGGCTCAGGCTTATCAGCGATAATTGCCTCGGTGGTGAGCAACAGACCTGCAATCGATGCCGCGTTCTGCAGGGCAGAACGGGTCACCTTGGCAGGGTCGATAATGCCAGCTTTCACCAAGTCGACGTACTCGCCGGTAAGGGCGTTTAGACCGTGGCCTGGTTTCATGCCGCGAACTTTCTCCACAACAACCGAACCTTCATGGCCGGCGTTGGAGGCAATCCAGTACAACGGTGCAGAGATCGCGTGACGGATAATCCGCGCACCGGTCGCTTCGTCGCCTTCAAGTTCGAGTTTGTCAAGCCCAGCTTCAGCTTGCAGAAGTGCTGTACCACCACCGGCGACGATGCCTTCTTCAACCGCAGCGCGGGTTGCCGAAAGGGCGTCTTCGATGCGGTGCTTCACTTCTTTAAGTTCTGTTTCGGTTGCCGCACCGACCTTAACAACAGCGACACCGCCGGAAAGCTTGGCGAGGCGCTCCTGCAGTTTTTCACGGTCCCAGTCGGAATCGGTCTTCTCAATCTCGGCTTTGATCTGGTTGACCCGGCCCTTGATGTCGTCTTCTGAACCACCACCTTCAATGATGGTGGTGTTGTCTTTAGTGACGACAACTTTGCGTGCACGACCAAGCAGGTCAAGCGTGGTGTTCTCCAGTTTCAAGCCAACTTCTTCGGAGATCACCTGCGCACCAGTAAGAATCGCGATGTCTTGCAGCATGGCCTTACGACGCTCGCCAAACCCTGGGGCTTTGACAGCGGCGGATTGGAACGTGCCGCGGATCTTGTTCACCACGAGGGTGGCAAGAGCTTCGCCTTCAACATCTTCGGCGATGATTAGCAACGGGCGTCCACCCTGCATGACTTTTTCCAACAGCGGAAGCAAGTCCTGCACAGAAGAAATCTTTGCGTTGGCGATCAGAATGAAGGGGTCTTCAAACTCGACTTCCATCCGCTCTGTGTCAGTCACCATGTACGGCGAGATGTAGCCCTTGTCGAACTGCATGCCTTCGACAAAGTCAAGGTCCATGCCAAACGTCTGTGACTCTTCGACGGTGATGACACCATCTTTACCAACTTTGTCCATCGCTTCGGCAATGATTTTGCCGATGGTCTGGTCGTTGTTGGCTGAGATCGCGGCTACCTGCGTAATTTCGTCCTGAGACTCGATTTCGCGGGCTTGCTTGGCGATTTCTTTCACGACAAATTCGACAGCCTTGTCGATGCCGCGCTTAAGACCCATCGGGTTTGCGCCGGCAGCAACGTTACGCAGGCCCTCTTTGACGATGGCCTGTGCAAGCACGGTTGCGGTGGTGGTTCCATCACCGGCAACATCGTTAGTTTTGGTGGCCACTTCTTTGGCCAACTGGGCACCCATGTTCTCGTACGGGT
>Ga0105050_10007506_pt1 | contig 12981 bp, 12 predicted proteins | sample FRY01_FD_78088 | JGI IMG/M metagenome (GOLD analysis project Ga0105050, IMG submission 78088) | Freshwater microbial communities from Lake Fryxell liftoff mats and glacier meltwater in Antarctica - FRY-01 | ecosystem: Environmental > Aquatic > Freshwater > Ice > Glacier meltwater ... | reverse complement strand
CGGGCGTGGTACGGGCGTTTTTGTGCTGTTTGATGTCCATGCCGGCTTGCTCCTGGGTGCGCTGAGTTGCTCAATCACCCCAGCCACGACCTCGCGGGCCATGAACAACGGGTACCGCTTGGGTCCTATACGACGGTCCGGGACTCTACACCTATGCCCGCGAGCAAGACGAAGGCCGGTTCAACGAAGGCGTTGAGGTTGATGCGCTTCAGGTATTTTCCAATGAGTGCCAAGCCCGGCTGGCTGCTCAAGTCGCAGGACAATTGTTTGACCATAAATTCCCCCATCTTATCGCCGCTTTGTTTCATCTAAAGGGTGAAGATAAGATGAAGGCTAAGATATTTATCTCAATGGGTAAAGTGAGAGTTTAGAATGGTTAGATCACGAATTCAGGCAAGTGTTTGCCAATGTCAGCGGCCATTGCAAGATGGAATTCTGAGATGGAAAATATTTCCAGTCTGACTTATTTCCGGCTTCGGAAATATCCCTTTGCCTCATATGAAGGCTACCGCATTTAAACTGGACGAGCTGCTTTATTGTGCATCGGCGGCCAGCAGGGCTACAAGATCGCGGGCGAACATCGGCATGGTCTCAAGCTTGCGTATACACACATGCATGCCCCGAAGCGCCCATACATCCTCTAATGGAACAATTTTAATATCAATGTTTTGCGCATGGCGGCGCGCCGCAGATTCGGGGAGAATTCCCACGCCGACATTCGCCTCAATCATTCGGCAAGCCGCCTCAAAGTTCCCGACTTGGATACGAAGCTGTAGCCGGCGGTGCATACGTTCACAGATTTGCTGAAGGAATCCATGAAGGGCACTTGCTTCGTGTAGGCCAACGTGTACCAGATCCAGTGTCTGGACGAAATTAACACTTGGATAGGTAGCCAGCAGATGACTGCGGGGGACTACCAACACCAACCTGTCGGTGCGGTAGGGGATCACCTCAAGGCCTTCTGTATTGACCGATCCCGCCACAACGCCGATGTCGGCATGGCCCTCCAAGACTGCGCGCACGATGTTATGGCTCAATCGTTCACGAAGACTAATGTTTATGTCCGGGTGCGTCTGTAGATAGCAGCCTAAAACGGGAGGCAAAAACTCGCAAAGGGCTGTGGTGTTGGCAAAGATGCGCAGGTGGCCTTTGATGCCTTTGGCATATTCCTGCATGTCTCCGCGCATATTCTCGATCTGCGCCAGCACCTGCATCGCATGCTGTAAAAAGGTTTGCCCCGGTGGCGTCAGTGTCATACCCTGACTGCTGCGGTACAGCAGCTTGGTGCCTAAGCTTTCTTCGAGGTTCTTGATTCGGGTGCTGGCGGCTGCCAGAGAAATATGAGAGCATTCAGCACCCCGAGTCAGGCTGTTGAATTCAGCCACTCGAACAATAAGGCGCAAATCAACCAAATCGAAGTGCATGAATATAAGTATTCCTGGGTAGCTTTTACGTTTGCAGACCTGACATATTCTAGTACATCAACATGCAGATTTCGGAATGTAATGCCGACTCAGTTTCTGCGTCAGCGTGAGTGGCGGATATGCACCACGCGGAAGTCCCGAAAGCGCTTGGTTAAGTTGCGCCAAGGAACGCATGGGCGGCAGCGGTAGAGCACCGTATTGACCAATAGCCAGCTGTCTCGCGCCGTAGGCTCAGGTTGTCCAGCCTAGCCGGGCAACAAATTTTTGATGCGCGCACAACGCTCATCGTTCAGGGCATATCTTCTGATCATGCCAGCGCACATGCGGTCTGCAGCTTGACTTTCAAATGCGAGGAGACATTGATGAATGACACGCCCTGGTGCAATGGGCTCGTTTGCCCGCTGCGCATTCCCACTGGCAGGGCGCGGTGGTGCTTTTATCCGCAGCTGTTGAACACGCCCCGCGCAAGTGGATGCATGCGATCACCATGGGCTCCCTCTTGGACAAATCAAAGATCCGGTGGCGCATGGGCTTGTCGCCACCTGCCCGAACAGCGCGGCCGCTAGCTGTGCGCTACGTTAGCGGCGGGCACAGCACCTTGCTCGTGAGCTGGTCCTCGGGCAAGAACGCGCGACAAGCTGCCGTTGTGCGCAGGCTGGCCGCCCAGATATTTACCGCTTCGGGCTTTGGCAGAGCGTGAGGGTGTCTGAGGGCCATCGCTTGATGGAGGCTTGGTGGAATTGTTTTAGCTCAGGTTAACCCGTTGTTTCAAGACGTACAGGCGCTGCGGCAGCTGCTGGATCAGCTCATGGCGCGTGGGCACCGCGTCGGGCAGTGTCGCTGGCTGCTCGATCGGGGGGACGGTGACGGGGCGACGAACCCTGTGAAAAGTTCAGCCGCAATTTGTGGGGGGGGGGGGGGATTTTGGTTGGGGGGGGGCGGGTGAACAGATACCATTAAATGGTGTTGCGGGCAGGCTGCTGACTCCGGAATAAGAGTGCACCACCGATGAGGGTGACCACCATCAATCCCCCAAAACCAGCGCGGTAGGTACCAAACAGACCGGATAGGGCGCCAAATATCGGTGGCCCGACCACCACACCCAGAAAGGTGAAAGCCAAAGTGCCGCCTGTGGCCATGCTGGCCATGCCTGCTGGCGCGCGACGTGCCACTTCGGCCAGGTAAACGCCATTCCAGCCAATGGCCGACGCACCAAAGGCCAACAAAATAGCAATCACCAAGCCCTGGGGCGTGTTCACAGTCAAAAAGGCCGAGGCCAATGCCCCCAAGGCCATCATGCTGGCCAACAACAGCAGCGTGCGCCGGGCGCCCAGCCAACGGTCGGCCACATAACCCCAGGCCAAGCGCCCGCCAATGCCGCCCAGTTGCGTCACCGACAAAGCCAGGCCTGCAGCCACCAAACCGTAAGACAAGTCATCGTACAAAAACGTCACCAAGTAGGTGGTGAGAGACAGTTGCACAATGGAAAACAGGAACGAACACGAGGCCATGGTGACCAAAGCGCGATGCGCCAGCACCAGGCGGATGGGCTGGACCAAGCTGGACCATCGGATGCTGGCGTTGGGCTGACGGTCACTGTCAAGCTCTTTGCGCAGGCACTGTGACAACCAGGCACACAACAGGCACGCACCAGCCACAGCGACCAAACTGGCTTGCCAGTTGGTCGCCAGGGCCAATGGCGGGACAACGGCACCAGCCACCATACCGCCCAAGGGCACTCCGGTTTGCTTGATGGAGAAAACCAGTGACATCTTGTTCTTGGGCGTGGTGCGTGCAAGCAAATGTGAGCTGGCCGGTGTGATCGGGCCATAACCCAGCCCAATTAGCACGGCTCCTAGCACCATGGACGGAATCCAAGGCACCGCGCACAACAGCAAACCCAAAGCACACAAAACCAAACCCCACTGACTCACCCGTATGGCCCCCACACGAGCCACAGTTGCACCGCCTAGCAGGCTGGACACCATGGCTCCCGCATAAGTAACAGACACATACAAACCCACCAAGGCAGGCGAGATCTTTATGGCCCCGGCAACGACCGGCGCTATGACAGGCAGAGTGAGTAAGGCTAGGGCCACTACGGCCTGGATCACCATGGTCAACAGCAGAGGCCACCAATGTTTGAGCATTCCGTATCGCACAGGTAATACCGATCCATCAGTTCATAACACGCGCCAAAGCCTTCAGTTGACTTTTACGCCAGCCTTGATCAAAAGACCACCGAGGGTGTCTATTTCGTTTTTCAAGTGAGCCCGTAGAGCTTCAGGTTGGGCCTGATCCGCGCTGACTGTGGAAATACCCATTGCCTCCAGGCGCTGTCGCACGTCGGGATCAGCAACCGATTTCTGCAGTGCTGATGTCAACAGCTCCAACACGAGCCTGGGCGTTCCTTTTGGAGCGTACAAGCCAAAAGAAATGTTGATGTCGAAGCCCTCTACGCCGGCCTCCGAGATGGCCGGCACTTCAGGCAACTGGGATAAACGGGCCTTGCCTGCAGCGGCGTAAGCCTTGATCCTTCCGCCCTTCACAGCAGGTACGGTTCCCGACGTCTGGTCGCACAAAATATCCACCTGACCACCCATCAGATCATTCAGCGCTGGACCTGAGCCCTTATAGGGAATTTCGTTCAGCTGAACGTTCAGGGCGTTCATCATCATCAAGCCGCACAGGTGCGATGCAGAGCCCACGCCCGCATGAGCCAGGCTGACTTTGGTGGCGTTGGCCTTCACATAGGAGACAAACTCATTTAGGTTTTTAGCAGGAAAATCGTTGCGAGTGACGATTACCATTGGGCCACTGGTGGCGCGTCCAATAGGCTCGAAATCGTTAACCGGGCTATAGGGCAGACTTTTGAACATGGCCAAGTTGGTCGCATGGCTGACATGAATCATCAGCAAGGTGTAGCCATCGGCCTTTGCCCGAGCCACTTTGGCCGTGCCAATCGTACCTGAAGCACCAGCGGTATTGTCCACCACGATTGGCTGGCCCAAATGCTGTTGCATGGCTCCGGCGAAGACCCGTGTAATGGTATCCCCTGGCCCGCCTGCCGCGTAGGGCATGACCATGGTGATGGGTCGGTTGGGGAAGTCTTGTGCTGCGGTTTGAAGTGCGGCCGCTGCCAACAGCAACGCCAAGCCTGTGCGGATGAAACGAATGGCCATGAATGTCTCCTTTTCTAATAGATGGATGAAACGAGAATCAAGCCAGCAAACGCTGGCGAATATCCACAGGGTTAAACACCTGTAAGGGCTCTGTACCGCCGCCTGGAATACCCACTTGCGTGGCATTCAGCAGCATGGACACCATGACGTAGGTGCCCGACAGGACAGTGAGGTCAACCACGGCCTGTTCACCCATTTGGGTCACAGCTTCTTGCCACAGGGTATCGGACACGCGGTGGTTCAAAGACAACTGAACGCAGAAGTCGTACACCAGACGCTCGTCGTCTTGCATACTGGCTGGACGTACACATTGCTGCAAGTCGTGCATCACCCTGTCCGCCAAGCCTGCCTTGCGAGCTATCGGCTCATGCGCCCACCACTCGAATTGCGCGTTCGAGATGCGCGCCTGAATCAAGATGGCGAATTCGTTCAGACGTTTGTTCACCGAGGTCTTGAAGCGCAGGTAATCCAGAAAATCAAATGCCCGCCGTGCCATTTCTGGGCTTCGCAAAAGGGCGTTGTAAGGACCACCCAACGCCGCGCTGGACACCTTTAAGATGTCATCGGCCAATGGCCGAACCTCCAGTGGCAAGGCTTCGTAGGAAATTTGCGAAAATCTCTCGTTCATGGTGTGCTTGGTGAGAAATGGATCAGATGGAAAAAGACGCTCTAGGATAGTTAGGACTTGCGCAAAACCATGTAAAAGTTTCGCATGATGAAAAATCATGAGGCCTGGTTTCGTCAGCAAGAGAATTTAACAGAAGGACTTCGAAGCTCCTGCTTCAAGTATTCTTCAAGCAAACCTGGCTTTATCCGGTAGATGGTTGTCATTGATGCCCTCGCCAGTTCAGTCAACCTGATCCAGACAAGTACAGCGCACGCAATATGGTTTCTTTGTATGCGCGCTTTTCGGCATTGGCACTTTTCTATCCCAGTGACTTGCTTGAGCTCTCTGTGAAATTGCTCAATCTTCCAGCGAGTGGCACACACCTTTTGTGTATCACCCGTCGAATGTTGAGAGAGATCATTTGTAATGACCCAATCCGTGCGGTTGTCTGAAACCACGGCCTGGAATAATTTTACTTTGTGGTCTTTAGGAAACCCTTTGATCTTGATCGTCTTGCCCAACGTCATGTCCACTGAGTTCCAATTCAACTCATCAACACCCTTGTATTTCAACACGCCGCAACTATCATCGACTTGCCGGTTGCACTTGAGGGGGACGTAGTAGAACTTGCTCAAGCTCTCTATAAACAAGAGCAATACTTTGGCCCCATACCAGCTGTCCATGAGTACCCGATCGAAGGGGACACGCTGGCCGGCCACGAGTCTGACCAGCATCTCCTGAACATGATCGAGCTTGGTCTTGCCGTCACCATCAGGGTCATAGATGCGGTAGTCCACAATCCAGTATTGGCCACTGTCGGGGTTTACATAGAGACAGTTGATCATGCCAATGCCCTTGATCAGACCATGCGCATTGCCACCGTACTAGCGCCGAACCAACTCGATACTGTGAGAGTGGTTTTTATCCAGTATCGAATCATCGAAAATAACGCATCCACGAGGTGAATGAACAATTGTCCCTTTCACATGCTCCCAGATGATCTGCGCAGTCATCTTTTCTTTTCTCAAATACCGATTAATGGAGTGATGGCTGGTGTTTGAAACATGATTGGCATAGTTGGTAATAATGAAATTAGTCTATGCTGATAATAAATACTGACAGTAATCTATACCTGGTGTCACTGCACTTGTCCGCAAAAGCAATGAGTGCGTTATATCATTGTAGCAATGACGTATTGACTAAAAATAAGCGTGCCGCAAAATAGTTAGTAAATTTTCTTCTAATCAATTATTTGCTTCGCGTAAGTCCTAATAGTCAAAAAATTATGCGGCGGCGGGCGCCACAAAGCGGTCGAAAAGAAATCCTTGTCATGTAGCTGCCTGGCCTGCCAGGACCTGCTCGGCCAGCCGTATCACCGGGGCATCGACCATTCGTCCGTCGAGCGTGAAGACCGCGCCGCCAGCTTTGGCGCTGCCCGCGACGACACGCCGCGCCCAGTCCAGTTCTGAAGCCGTCGGCCCCAGGGCCGCATGCACGGTGGCGATCTGGGCCGGATGAATACACAACTTCGCGCCGAAGCCACTGCGCCGACTGCGTGCAGCGTCAAGCTGAAGCTGTACTGCGTCGCTGGTGCCGGGCGTAACACCATCCACAGGCGCGGACAAGCCAGCGCGCCGCGAGGCAAGCACCATAGCCAGGCGCACCGGCTGCAGCTCAACTTCGTCGGGGCCACAGGCCATTCCCAGATCAGCCTGAAAATCAAGGTTGCCAAATACCAGGCGCGTGACACCCGCGCAAGCCGTCAGCGCATCGAGCGCGGCCAGACCGGCGGCCGATTCAATCATGGGCAACACGTCGCAGTCAGGGCCGACACTGGCCACAAGCTGCACCAGATCTGCCGCGGCTTCGGCCTTGGACAGCAGCACGCCACCCAGGTCGAGTTCAGACAACAGCGTCACCAATGCGATGTCATCTGCATGCCAGGGCGTACCGGCTGCGTTGATGCGCACCAGTACGCGCGTGCGATCGGTGGCAAGCAGGCGTCCGAAACCGTCGGCCAGGTTCGTACGGGCGGCCATTTTGGCAGCGGGCGCCACGGCATCTTCCAAGTCGATGATGACGGCACCGGCGCCCGAGGCCAGCGCCTTGGCATAACGCTCTGGCCGGTTCGCCGGTACGAACAAGAAAGAGCGCGCCGAGGCTATCAATTTCATGCAGTAGCTCCAAGCAGCGGCCCGACCTTGTCGCTCTGCGCGATGGCCCAGAGTGCGGCCATGGCGCGCGACATCTCAGACGCGCTCCCACCGCCGCTGTAAGCGGCGAGCCGCTGCACCTTGGCTGTGATCTCGTCGCGGCTCAGGGTGTTGCCGGGGTCGCCCTTTGGCTCGTCCACCCTGCCTTGTAGCGTACGGCCGTCATTGGTGATGACAGTGACCTTGCCGATCCAGCGGCGCGGGTAAGCGGCGTCGACCTCGGCGTCGAGCTGCATCACCACCTTGTTGCACAGCGCCACGGTGAGGTCTTCCTGGAAGTGCTGGTCGAACTCGACCAGGCCAGCGTGGCCGAAGCGAGCAACCAAGGCGAGCACCGTGCCCATGGAAAACTTGCTTTGGTGCACGGTGGCCGGGTTGATGACCGGCCCCAGCACGTCGATCGCGCCCTGGTGCACATGCGTGATCACGTGTGCAATGTCGGCCGGAACCAATTTGTTGGCCTGCATCACCTGCAGCAGCGCGTCGGCTGCCGGATGCGTGTGTCGGCAGGAGGCGTGGTGCTTGAAGGAGGTCTCTGCCGTGGCCCAGCGGGTGCCCAAGCCATCGATAAGTTTGGCTGGATCGGCGTCGCTGGACATGCCGGCAGCCATGCCTTGGGGACCTTCGAGTATTTGCGCCGCACCGGTAAAACCGTCACGCGCAAGGCAGGCTGACATCAGGCCGGCAGCGGCGGCGTGCGCTGTGTGCAACTGCTTGGAGTCGGCGGCGGTACGCAAAAACTCCCACAGCCCCGCTGACTGTGTCCCGGCGGAACCGAAGGCATGCTGCATCTGCGCAGCGTTCAAACCGAGCAGGCTGCCCGCAGCCGCCGCAGCAGCCAGCGTGCCGGCGGTACCGGTGGTGTGGAAGACCTTGTAGTGTGAGCGGCCAAGGAATTCGCCGACGCGGATGCCGACCTCGTAACCCGCCACCGCTGCCGTGAGCAAAGCCTGGCCGCTGCTGCCCAGGGTTTGCGCCATTGCCAGCGCTACCGGAAACACCACAGTAGCCGGGTGAAACACCGAGCCGTTGTGCACGTCGTCCTGCTCGGCCACGTGCGAGGCAGCAGCGTTGGCCATGGCTGCGAAGTAGGCACTGGTTCGGCTGCGATCAATCAGCACCTCTGCCGTGCCGTTGGTCGGGCCCATGCTGGCGGCAAACGCTGCAATGGCCTCGACCGGACGCGAGCCCTTGCCGGCCATCGCTGAGCCGAACCAGTCCATCAGCAGGTCCTCGGTCTTGGCGATGATGGATGCGGGAATAGCGTGGAAGTGCAAATCTGCAGCAAAAGTGGCGAGTTGGGCAGTGGGTGTGGTATCCATGTTGTTACTTGAATTCATTCAAAATTGGGAATGCAACTGTCATTGCGGGTTCAACCCGCAGTCAATGCAATTTGTACCGACCTGGCCGACGAGACATGGGTTCCAGATCGAGTCTGGAATGACAATAAAGTTGTACCAACAACTTGGCTCCAGGGCTTATGAATAATGTGTAGCCTGCTATCTATTAAATAGCTCCTGCTTGCTGTAATGCGGCGATATCTGCCTCGCCTTGGCCCAGCTCGCGCAGGATGGACTCGGTATGCTGACCAACGGCGGGAACAGCGTCCATGCGGTAGTCAAAGCTGCTGATGCGCCCTGGCGGCAGCAGCGAGGGAATGTCGCCGACCGGCGTGGCCACATGACGCCAACGCCCGCGAGCCTTGAGCTGCGGGTGCGCCCAAAGGCCGGCCATATCGTTCATGCGGGCGTTGGCTATCTGCGCCTCGTCGAGCTTGCCGCTGACCTGCGCGGTGCTCATGCTGCTGAAGGCTTCAAGAATGATGGCCCTAAGCGCAGCGCGGTGTTCATTACGCTGCAAGTTACTGTTAAATCGTGGATCGGTCGCCAGCTCGGCTTGGCCCAGCACCAGCTCGCAAAACACGCGCCACTCGCGTTCGTTCTGCAGGCCCAGCATGACGGTGCCACCGTCGCCTGCCGAAAACGGGCCGTAGGGGTAAATCGTCGCGTGAGAGGCGGCGCTGCGAGGCGGCGGCGTAGCATCGCCATAGGCGTAGTACATGGGGTAACCCATCCATTCGGCCAGCGACTCCAGCATGGACACGTCGATGTGCGAGCCTTTACCTGTCCCACCCTGCTTATCTCGCTGCAGCAGTGCCGCCAAGATGCTGCTGTAGGCATACATGCCGGCTGCGATGTCGGCAATCGAGTTGCCGGCCTTGCTGGGATCCTCTGGCGTGCCCGTGACCGACAGGAAACCGGCTTCGCTCTGGATCAGCAGGTCGTAGGCTTTTTTGTCTCTATAGGGGCCGTCCCCGCCGTAGCCGGAAATGTCGCAGACGATGAGCTTGGGGTTTACAGCATTTAGTTTGTCAAAACCCAAGCCCATGCGAGCTGCTGCGCCTGGTGCGAGGTTTTGCACCAGCACGTCGGCTGTTTCCAACAATTGTTTGAGCACCGCCAGCGCCGCTGGCTGCTTGAGATCTAACGTCAGACTTTCCTTGGATCGATTCACCCATACAAAATGCGAAGACATACCATCGACGCGCTGGTCGTAAGCGCGTGCAAAGTCGCCTGCGCCGGGCCGCTCGACCTTGATCACGCGTGCGCCCAAGTCACCCAGTTGCCGGGTGCAGAAGGGGGCTGCAATCGCGTGTTCGAGGGAGATAATATTGATGCCGTCTAAGGGTCTTGTCACAGTTGTAGCCCATTTGGTTTGGAATAGAAGTTGCCGCCTGGCAACTGTGGTCCTTGCTTCAAGGCTTCAAAACGATCGCGGCAGCTCAAGCAAATGCTCCGCTACGTATGAATAAATCAGATTTGTTGATATCGGAGCCACTTGGTACAGCCTGGTTTCGCGAAACTTGCGCTCCACGTCGTATTCGCAGGCAAAGCCAAACCCACCGTGCGTCTGCAGGCACATATTGGCGGCCTCCCACGAAGCCTTGGCGGCCAGGTACTTGGCCATGTTGGATTCAGCGCCGCAGGGTTTGCCGGCGTCGAACAACTCGCAGGCCCTGAAACGCATCAGGTTGGCTGCTTCGGTTTCGATATAAGCGTCGGCTATCGGGAACTGCACGCCTTGGTTTTGGCCGATCGGACGGTTGAAGACGACGCGGTCGCTGGCATAACGGCGCGCCTTGTCGACAAACCAATAAGCATCACCAATACATTCCGCAGCAATCAGGGTGCGCTCAGCGTTCAGGCCATCAAGAATGTACTTGAAGCCTTTGCCTTCTTCGCCGATCAGGTTCTCAGCGGGAATTTCCAGGTTGTCAAAAAAGACTTCGTTGGTCTCGTGATTGACCATGTTGGCAATCGGTTGCACCGTCATGCCCTGACCAATCGCGTCTTTCAGGTTGACGATAAAAATCGACATGCCTTCGGATTTTTTGCTGACTTCGGCCAGCGGCGTGGTGCGGGCCAGCAGAATCATCAGATCAGAATGCTGGATGCGCGAGATCCAGACCTTCTGGCCATTCACCACATACTTATCGCCCTTTTTCACTGCGGTGGTTTTGAGCTGCGTCGTGTCAGTACCGGTGCTTGGCTCGGTCACGGCCATGGATTGCAGGCGCAACTCGCCGCTGGCTATTTTTGGCAGATAGCGTTTTTTCTGTACATCCGACCCATGTCGCAGCAAGGTACCCATGTTGTACATCTGGCCGTGGCAGGAACCCGCGTTACCACCGGCAAAATTGATCTCTTCCATGATCACCGAGGCCTCGGCCAGGCCCAGACCCGAGCCGCCGTAGTCAGTAGGAATCAGCGCGGCCAGCCAGCCAGCTTCGGTCAAGGCCGCTACAAAGGTTTCTGGGTAACCGCGTTCATGGTCTACCTTTTGCCAGTAGGCGGAATCGAACGATGCAAGCATGCCGCGTAGTGCTTCGCGCATGTCTTGGTAGGCGTCTGGGGTAGGAATTTGGCTTTTCATGATGGTTTTTATTTAGGAATGAAGAGCCTATTGAAAAGAGAAAATGACTTTTAAAACCACGCTTTGAGCGATTAACTAAAAGTTTTGATCTCATGGAGATCAAAACACACAAAAATCAACACAAGGCCGTTTAATCTTATGGCTGACAATTTGAGATTTCTACATCTTTTTAGAAATGCTAAGTTGGATGAAAAAATAGATCAAACCAAGCGGCAATCCGTATTATTTAGGCGCTTTTGAATAGGAATAGTTTTGTAAGAGGCGCTGCGGTCAGGCCAGCGTGGCCGTGGCTTGCGTGGTGAGCCAGCCGGCGTGGTCTTCGGTCCAGAGCAGAACCGTTTTTCCATCGGCCGACGGCTTGCCATGGAGCTTAAACGGTGAAATATCGAACAGCGGCCCCACAGCGCGGAATTCAAAGTTGGTCAGGCGCGCATCGGGTAGCTTGTTGCGCAGCAGTTCGAGCAGCAGCGTGGCGATCAGTGGTCCATGCACGATGAGCCCAGGGTAGCCTTCAACTTCGGTCACGTACTTGCGGTCATAGTGGATACGATGGCCGTTGAAAGTTAATGCCGAATAGCGAAACAGCAGCACCTCATCAGGCACCACGGTTTGTGTCCAGACGCCATGTTGAGCTGCGTGCTGGGGCGGTGGAATCGACTCGCCTGGCTGTGGATTGGCTCGGTAGACGATGTCATGTTCTTCAGTGAGCGCCAGACCTTGGGCATTATGAATCTCGTGCCTTACCAACACGAACACCAGGTCACCAGTGCGGCCGGCCTTGTGGGTGATCGATTCAATGCGGGAGACGCGCTTGATTACGTCCCCGAGCACCAAACTATTGTGCTGAAGCCATTGGATCCGCCCACCGGCCCACATGCGGCGCGGCAAAGGTACGGGCGGCAAAAAGCCACCGCGCAGGGCGTGACCATCAGGACCAATCTCGGAGCGACGCGACTGCGGCAAAAAGTACAGCCAATGCCACAGCGGCGGCACTGCTGACCCGGCCGCAGGCCCCGCATCGTCGCGGTCCAGCGCTGCCGCCAGACCGCACAGCGGCGCTGAGGTGATGTGGTCGGTTAATGTTTCGGTCTTGCCGACCCAGCTTTGTAGGTTGGCCAAGATGGCGGGAGCCGGGCTACAGGTGTTAACACTCATGGGGCGAGTCTGATTGATACTTTAGACGACACGTTCATGGTTACTGCTGACGCATTAACGGGCAATCACTGTTTTCAAAAGCGGGGCTTTGGTATTTACGAAGGGTCTGCATGACCAATCAGCCAAGACCGGCAGGCGGTGCACAACCAGGCGTTCCTCACGACGCCGAAGCGCTTCAAGGGAGATGCTGCCCTGAACCCATGCGCTGCCCACCGCAGTCTGGATCAACCCACCACCACCGGTTACCACCAGCCCGACATACCCACAGCTCTGCTCTATGACGTTCCGTATGGAGCTTGACAAGCCGCTCGATGCCTGCCGAGGTGGTTTCTCCATAAGCGTTTGGGCGAGGCATCTTGAATTAACGGAGACATCGCCCGAGCATCGTGTCCATGATGAACGTGGTGGAGACGATCTGTATCGAGGCGCTGGCCAGCCTACGCCGCTGGCTGCAGGGCGTCGTCTTG
>Ga0105050_10007503_pt1 | contig 12984 bp, 25 predicted proteins | sample FRY01_FD_78088 | JGI IMG/M metagenome (GOLD analysis project Ga0105050, IMG submission 78088) | Freshwater microbial communities from Lake Fryxell liftoff mats and glacier meltwater in Antarctica - FRY-01 | ecosystem: Environmental > Aquatic > Freshwater > Ice > Glacier meltwater ... | reverse complement strand
TCATGATTTGGTTTCCTTCTGGAATTACAATAAGCGCTGGGCGGTTGCCTAGCGCTGGGGGTTTTGCTTCGCTGTGGATTTGTCAGGTTTCGGGCCGGCTCACCTAGGCATCTGGGGCGTTCGCCTCGGTGGGGGCTTCGCCCCCATTCTGCCACGTTTGGGGCGTGAGCGCAAGCCCATTCTGCCCCAACCTTCAGCCAATGGTTGAGGGTTTGATCCGTTCGGCGGTCATCGCCACCCCCACCCCCCCGCCCATATATATGTACCCACCCCCCCGCCCATATATATGTACCCGCGCACACGCGTAAAGTTCCGGAATGATTATGTAGTCACACACACGCGTAAAGTTCCGGAAAAGGAAAACCGGCTGGCGAGGAAACCAATAAACCTGCCAGCCGGTAGTCTGTGTCGCTAGGCTATGATTGCCTGCGCTAATTGAGTATAGCCTTTTCTGACCCCAAGTGCAACCTGCACGATTTCAAGCGCCTCAGAGGCGTTGGTGGCTTCTGAGATGACGTCCCACGCGAACCAGCTGTAGGTCTCATAAAGACCGCTTGCCATGAGCACGAGAATGTCTGTGCTGTTGTTGTCATCGGGTTGTGGCATTCCTGCTTCAACCCATTCGGTCACTAGGTCCGTGTAGTAAATCGGTAGTGCCGAGTCGATCGATTCTGCTACGGCTTGTTCGTAGTCATCTTGACCGTGCTGTAGACCTTCGAGGATTCCCTCCAGGAGGTCTGTCTCCTGCTTGTAACTGAGTTCACTCATTGTGACCCCTCCTTGTTTGATGCTCTTACTGTAGTGCCATTCTAAACGACTGTCAAATCCATTTTTTGGGGGTCTCTATACACACGGAACTATATTACGATAATACTATTATATGAATATAGTAATCCTTATAAGTAACACGGTAAAACTATTTTCTTCTTAGGCTTGTTTGTAGGCATCGGCAGAATCCCTTTTTTTGATTATTCCTAAAACAGGACTTGCGGAATCGTTTTTACTATGTCATACTATCAACACGGGTTACAGATAACATAGGAGGCTGACCTAGTGAATAGCACTTTAGACGGCAAGCAGAAAGACAGCTCTGTTGACGATGACCTTCGGGCTTTGTATGCAGATTTGGAATATGCGCTCATTGAAGAGATGGAAAATAGCGACCAGCCTTCTCTGCACTTAGTTGAGACGGTTCACGATTGGAGCGTGTCATTACATGCTCGGGGTGTGTTAGATACGAATGCGTTTGAGACGGCACAACTTCTTATAGCCGATGCTGGCAGATTGGTAGGCGATGATGATTGAGATTGTCCAGCGGTTGACGGAAGCACGCGATTCTGATGCGGAACTCCAGGAGAAGATTTGGGCTTGTGCGGAAGGTCGTACTTTGTCGATGGATGAGGATTCTGACCAGTCGTATTTGGAGGGTAAGGTGGTTGCGTATAACCACGCTATAGATATGCTCACAATCAAAGTTTGTCCAAAGCACGAAGGGGCATTCGATTGCACACCGTTCTGTAGTGTGTGTGAGGGTAATCAAGAATATGTAGAAGGGGGTAACTAAATGTACGGTTGGGCTAATAAGATTGTCCGGACGGCTGTTGAGTCTGTGCCGGAGGAGATTCTAGAGAACGAGAGTGTCAAGTCTGCGCTTGAATATCTGGGCTCTTGGATTGACCAATACAGCGATTACATAGAGCCTCATGGCGACCACTACAACGACCTCGTGTATGAGGCTGAGCGTGATGGTGCCTATGAGGTTCGATCGAAGGTTGTTGACATTCTGAAAGATGCACAGTATCGTCAGAATCTGTTCGGCACGCAGATAGACTTGGGTGCCATTATCAAGGAGGTAAGTGACGATGGGGGAGCATAAGGGGGCGAGGCTTCATATGAAGAGTCTCGATGAGTTCGAGAAAGAGGAGCGGTGGTCGGATTGCGATAAGCACCCCGATGACCTATGCTTCATGTTCCGGTGTCCTTGTGGCACCTTCGACAGAGATTGTGAAAGGAAAGTATGAATATCAAGCAAGAACTAGAATATGCGCGTGGCATGGTGGAGCGCCGTAGGGATATCGCCAACGCCATAAATGCAGCCGAATCTGCACGCGAGGCCAAGGAGAACCATAGGAGCGTTCTAGGAGCGCTCAAGGAAGTTCTCAAGCACCGCAAGAACATTATGTCTCTGGTGGACGATACGACCGCAGGCTACGCGCTTGAGGTCGAGCAACTTCTGGGCACAGTAAATGTCTGGAGAGAACAGTCAGCGCTTGTTTTGGCTGGCTGGGGTGTACCGGAGAATGAGTTGCGACTCATTGAACAACAAGTGGGAGGACTGTAAAGAGTATGAGTAAGCATAAGAAGTGTGAGCACCCGAGCAGGAGGTCCCTGGCTCGGAGAAGAAGGCTAATGTTTCTTTCCTATGATTTATGGAGACTGAGCATTGTGCTCTTCGTCATAGGTGTGGTATCTTTGGTCTCACTAATCCTCTTGGAAGGGGGAATCTAATGCCCAACTGGGTATTCAATACGCTTACCGTAATCGGTGGCGAAGAAGAAGTAGCGCGGTTCAAGAAGCAGGCTAGCCAGCCGTATGAGTCTTTTCATATGAAAACGATTCAAGCCGAAGATGGCACTTGGAGTTATGTTCCTGCTGTATCTACAGTCGAGGGCGAACTCTTGTTTTGGAACTTCGTCAAGCCAGACAACCTCGAAGAGTATTACGAGGACACAAACTGGTACGACTGGAACATCGACAACTGGGGCTGTAAGTGGGAAACCAGGGGCACCCTGGACCCAGAGACTCCACAGGAGTTGACCTACAGGTTCGATACAGCCTGGTCACCACCAGAGGACTGGTTCCGCAAGGCGGTCCAGCAGTTCCCTGAGTTGAGTTTCAAACTCTTCTACGAGGAGGAGCAGGGCTGGGGCGGGCAGATGCTCGCCGATGATGGTGCCGTTCATTTTGAGGACTCCTGGGATATTCCAGAGACTCACGCGGAGCGTATGTCCCATTATGAGTATTGCTACTGCGAGGAGATGAACGACTCTGATGCAGAGTATATGCACGAGGATTGCCCAAGGAGATTGGAACTAGAAAATGCAAACCTTTCTACCGTTTCCTGATTTTGCCAAAACGGCTCAGGTCCTGGACCGTCAACGCCTGAACAAGCAGGCTCTCGAAGCGTGGCAGATTATGATGACGAACCTGAAGCTCGACCCCGAGGGGAACCACAGAGAGCCAAAGGGCTGGTACAACCACCCGGCTGCATTGATGTGGCGAGGTCACGATATGGCTTTGCTTGAATACATTCGTGCGATGGTGTCCGAATGGATTGGGCGTGGCTATAAATCCACCATCTTCGAGAAGTCAGAAGCCACGATGGCAACTGCGATCGCAAGGGGGCTGGTTGTATATCCGTTTCCTGATATGCCGAACTGGTTCAAAGTTCCACGAACTCGAAACGCGATTACAAAAAGTCACAGAATAGCCTTGCTATCTAAGAACTATTCGTGGTACTCTCGCTTTGGGTGGAAGGAAGATGCTGGCGTAGCGCCGGAATCTTATGAATATGTATGGAGGAAAGCATGAACTACGATATCAATGTCTGGGACAGGCTCGGCTACGAGACTGAGTACCGGCAAGAGGGCTGGTCCTTGAGCGTGTATAGCATTCTCGAAGAAGGTGCCAGTTTTGGCTCTGGTGAGTTCGTCAGCGAACTAGCCTTGACGGAGGAAGAGTGGAAGGCTCTGACTCTTGGTGTGGCATCTGCCAACGGCGGTGACTACACACCCGACTCTGACTTTTGGATTGACCTAGAGTCGTTCTTTGTAACGTATAGCAACATGCCAACGAGGGTGGAAGCTTTTTTGCGAAGCCTGTATGACCAGGAGGAGGTCAGAACTGATGAAATGCTATCTTTGTGGCAGGAACTCAGCACGCGTATTGGTTGAGTCATCTAGTGGGGAGACATACACCGTTTGCGGTGTGTGTGACGAGCGCGGTGTGTACTGCGACTCGTGCGACAAGCCACTCAAGGGCGGTGACGACCAGCACGAGATTCTCGGTGCCTGGGACTCTCCGACAGGGCGCTTCAACTGTGAGACGTGCGCTGAGGGGGCTTACGAGCGGTATCAAGAGATGGTTATGTCATGAAAGAGTGGGATAACCAAGTTTTTCGGTGCGATACTTGCGACAACTTGTTGCTGTGGAAGCAGTACGACAAGGATGCCAGAATGTGTAAAGATTGTGCTGCAATAACAGAGGAGAAAGAGAATAATGAGTAGACATACCGTCAATAGGGCTGTCATGCGAAATGTTCCGCTGGCTGAACTGGAGAAACTGTTTCGTATCTTCGAGGAACTAGCGTGCCGGGTTGACTGGTCGCTGGAGAACGGTGAGCTGATTGTTTCGATCGGAGATACCTTCGAGCTGGAGCTGACGGCTGACCCGCAAGAACTCATCGACCATGAGGCTGATAAGTACTGGGCTGACGATGCTATGCGTATAGCAGATGGGTTGTGGAACGAATGAGCATAAAGTTAGATGCGGTTAGCAAAGCCAAGCAGGCTTACATGAGTGCGAAAAGCACCCTGGAGCACAGGCTTCGAGAACAACTGAATAAAGAAATGTCAAACCTGCAAACCCAGATAGATATTGCGGTGCGTTACGCATACGATTCTGGGGAGACAAAGGCCAACATTTTGAGGGCCTTGGGAACCAAAGACTTCAACACGGTTGTCCGTTGCCTGGAGCGCACAAGCGCAGTAGCGGAAATAGTTGGAGAAAGTCCACTAGATAGCATTTACTCGTGGCTCGACAAAGACACGGTACGCGCTGTTTACAAAGACCACGGACCGAACAACTACTCTGGCGAAGCCAGTTTTGTTGTCAAGAAACTCGACAATGGTTCTTACCTGTTTCTGTCGCTGGATTCCTTGTGGAGTGAGGACTACAAGACACGGAACGATATTGTTGCCGCCTTGGACGGCAAGACTGATGGACACTATTACGAGGAGTTGGTCTCTTGGGTGACTCGCAGGGGTTTGTAAAAATACTTCTGTTCTCTTTGACGGTCTACTTTTTTGCCAAACAGTTCATTCTCTATAAAAGGTTCAAGGCGCGTGGTGTGTACGACAAGCCATCAATGACTTTAGCCAAAGAGGTCTACTACTTGCGTAAGGGTTTTAGGGAAGCGAAAAAGGAGTTCATGAATGACTGAACAGGGGGCTGAAATGGTCGACACGAGAAAGAGTAGCCTTCCGAGGCTTACTCCAACTCCAGAGCAAGAAGAGGCGATTGTAAAGATGGTCTCAGAAAGTTCTGGTGGTGCGCTGAACGCATCGACAATGGGCTCCGGCAAGACCGTCAAGGCGGTTGAGGTTGTTCGCAGGCGTGGGGACAAGATGGTTTTGCTAATCGCCCCACTCGGCACGAGGCTCGGTTGGAAGGCAACTTTCGATCGCCAGGGTGTCGAACTGCCGTTCAAGTGGCTCAACTCCACCAAGCAAGGTAAGGATAACCTTACCGATTGGATGCGTGCGGAGAATGGTATCTACTTTGTGGGCACCGAATATTTTGTGCGTTTGGGTTGGAATAAAAGGGTTCGTACAAAAATCTGGACACAAGAGCCAAAAATTATCCTTTTTGATGAGGCGCACCGTTCTCAAAACCGGCACAGTAAAACTTACAAAACTCTCAAGCAGTTGAAAGCACCGTTCAAGATATCCATGTCCGGCACGCCAACTGGCAATAGTTTCGAGGGCGCGTTTGCTGTCACCAAGTGGCTATGGCCCGATTCCATTGAGAGTTCTTTCTATAACTGGAGGAACAACTGGTGCCAGTTCGAGAAGGACTACTTTGATCCTTCTGGCTATAAGGTCGTGGGGGAAAGGACACCCGGAGCGTTTTTCAACTCACTGCCCTGCTACATTCGTTTGGAATCAGAACTCGATGTAACTTTGATTGAGGAGCAGGTGTTTGTCGAGCTGTCTGCCACTCAAAGAAGCGCTTACGAAAAGCTTGAAAAGGACCTGATTCTCTGGGTTGAGAATAATCCGTTGATTGTGGAGTTCCCGATTACTTTGCGCACCAGGCTTCGTCAGGCAACCTTGGGGATGTTTTCTGTTACAGACGAGGGTGAGGTGATATTCAAGGATGATTGCAAGTCCAGTAAGCTGAATGCGCTAGAGGATATCTTGAAAAATCGCATTGAGGGAGAGCCGGCGCTGATACTGACCGACTCTCGTAAGTTTGCGAATGTAATTTGTTCCAGGATTCCTGGTTGCCTACCCTGGCATGGCGAGGTTTCGCAGAGCCAACGCGAAGAGCATAAGAAGGCTTTTGTAAATGGCGATGCTAAATATCTTGTAGCGGTCGTTGCTGCAATTGCCGAGGGCGTAGACGGTTTACAACACGCCACCCGCAATATCGTGTGGGTATCACGTTCAGACAATAGAATACTAAATGAGCAGGCGATGAAACGTATTCATCGTCAAGGTCAGCAACACCAGGTTCGATCTTTTGATATTGTCGCTTTGGATACATATGACTCCGGCGTAATAAGCGAACAGCTGGCTAAGGCTCTGGAAATGAATAGGACTCTGAAGAAAAATGTCGTGGGAGGAAAAAAATGATAAAGCTCTACAGAAAGACATAGATCGTGGGTCCAGCAACTTCCCCAGCCTGAACTATCTCAAGCTGACCAAGCGTCAGCAGATAGCGATGGCACCACTAGAAGTAGCTTTGGACGCCAGGGTTCCGAACTGTCAGAACAAGGCAAGCGAGTTTGTCGATTACGCTGACGAGGACACACCCTCGGCCGAAGATGCCTACATCATGTGTGGAGGTTGCCCAATGCTGATAGAGTGTGCTCGGTTTGCCAATGCCTATAAACCGCCAGTCGGAATATGGGGAGGGCAAGTATGGATAGATGGAAAGGTGGTAGATAATGGTCGCAACAACAACAGCTAAGGAGGCTAAGGTGACTGTTCCAAAAATATATTACGCAATCGCTAATATTCAAGCGGGCGTAGGAAACATTCCGAAGAATGGAGTGGGTCCAACTTCGCAGGGTTCTTACAAGTATGTAAAGAACGATGACATTCTGGATTCGATCAGCAAGCTCATGATTGAAAACAAGGTCATCACTCGGCCCAACATCAAGAGGCACGAACTTGTGACTCGGGAGATTGGTGCCAATCGCTTCGTAGCGATGACGGTAGTGGAGCTTGAGGTTACTTACATCAGCCTTGAAGATGCTTCTGAGTTCGTCACCACGGTTATTGCCGAGGGTGCCGACAACGGCGATAAGGGTGGTCGCAAGGCAGTAACGCAGGCGCAGAAGATTGCCAACCTGCTGACCTTCAATATCGCTACTGGTGAGCCAGACCCCGACGGCATGGAGGTGTCAGCCGTTTCTTCGGCTACAACTCCGGTCCAGAAGAGAATCGCAACGGCTACGGCTGGTGGCTCGACCGCTTTGTATAACGAAATCAAAGCGTTCCTCGGTGCCAACAGTCTCGCTGGTGCAGTTGCCAACGGACTCGGCAATCGGATTTCGGGTGGCGATGCCAACTGGATGAAGGACGAGAAGATACTTGCTGAGGTGTTGAATGCACTCAAAAATAACGAAGTCGAATAAGTACCAACTCGACTGGTCTAAGTTGCCCGAGGTTTACCAAGACAATATGGGTTACTGGTGGGCCGGCGAATGGTCTTTTGAGCTAGAAGCTGAAGATGACCTTGAGTTATGTGAGCAGGCAATCTACTCACACTTGGCATGGTATTTGTTCGTGAAGGAGAATAAGAATGACACAGCCAAAGCTTAGGGTACGCTCCTCGGGGCATGGTGGCTCCGGGTACAAACACCCCACAACGGGGAGGGTTGTACCCGGTGTAACCACTGTGCTAAAGAAGCTTGATAAGCCTGGTGTTTTGCAATGGGCTGTAGACAACACTTCCGCGTATGCGGTGGCGAATGTCGATGCCCTGCTGAATCGGACAGAGGAGCAGGGCTGGGGGTTTTTGCGATGGTACTGGAAGCGTGACCCTATTGCGGGTGACGACCAGGATATTCGGAACTACTCAGCAGGCGTTTTGAGCAATGCGGCCGAACTGGGTACGCTCATGCACGACTGGGTTGCGGCCGAGCATGATAACCTGCCCTATCCCGATGTGAGCCTAGCCCCAGCGCATTTCTGGGAGATGGTTGCACAATGGGATGCGTGGAAGATGGGGCACGAGGTCAAGCCAATCTTAACTGAAACAACTTTCTGGTCACACACTTACGGTTACGCTGGAACGGCTGACGGTTTGTGGGAGGTCGATGGTGTTAGTATGCTGATCGATGTAAAAACTTCCAGGAACGTTTGGGATGAGCACTTCATGCAGTTATCTGCGTTAGGTGCGTGCGACACAATGCTTATCGAATCTAATAAGGGTTGGGTTGAGAGCGAAATTCCAGGTTTCAGCAAGTATGCTTTACTTCACATCAGACCATCTGATACCACCAAGAACGGGGAGCCAATGGATGCGTTCTGCCGTTTAGAGTTAGTGGACATGGAAGAAATTCCATTACACTTCGAAGCCTTCTTGGGACTGCTTGCAGTCTCAGAAGCGCAAAACAAGGTGCGAGAGCACAGAAAAGGAGGAAGGTCATGAGTCAAATCAAGGCTACCTTTACCGGGAATGTTGTCGCCGACCCGGAGCGACGAGAAGCAGGTGGGGCACCCCTTTTGGAGTTCCCTTTGTATGTAAACCACACCAAGAAAAACAAAGACTCGGGAGAGTATGTGAAGACTGGTGACGTGTCCAAGATTCGTGTCACTCTGTGGCGCGACCTGGCTGGCACGGATGTTCAGAAGGGTGACCTCGTTGAGGTTACCGCCACTCTGGTCGAGAAGGAGTTCGACAAGAAGGACGGAACGCCCGGACGATCGATTCAGACTGACTATGTTGAGTCTGTGGTCATCAAGCACCGTAAGGAAGCTCAAATTTTCTAGGTGAAACCAGGGGCGCGACTGGCTAACGCGCAATGACCACTAGCTCAATGGCAGAGCAGGGAGCTGTTAACTCCAAGGTTCCAGGTTCGAATCCTGGGTGGTCAGCGGAAAGGGGAAGCGTGACATATAAATCAGAACAGCTTTACAGGGAGCTAACAGAAAGAATCAGGGATAACAAGGGCGCTCCTTGTGAGATAGCTCCAGACATGTTTTTCCTTGACAAGGACGACAAGATGGGTCGAGAGAAAATGCGGGTCGCAAAAGAAGTTTGCGGTTCGTGCCCAATGAGGCTACTCTGTTTGGAGTATGCTTTGGAAGCAAACGAGCAAGATGGCATCTGGGGTGGTCTCACCCGAAACGAACGCAACGCTCTCAATAGGAAAAGGATTCTGACAAGTGCAAGACTTTATTGAAAAGGTGCTGGGGTCAGCCTCCGGCAACGCTTTCATTAGTCGCGCCAGCGGTAAGACGAACAGCGGTAAACTGAATATCAATGTTCATAAAACGTTTTTATATCCACAACAAATTGAGGAGATGGTCAAGTATGCAGAACAGTATGCCTCGGAGGATGTCTACCTTTCGCCGCTTCTTTATGGTGATCGGCGTAACGATAAAGGTAACATTGCTCGCACTCCTGAGAATGCGCTAACGTCTCAGACCATTTATATGGACTCGGACTTGTGTGTTCCGGAGAAGTTCCGGCTCATGCCGAGTATCCATGTTGCCACGTCGAAGGGGCGCGGTCACGACTACTGGGTTCTTGAAGAGCCCGTCGACGCTAAACGTGCCGCCGAAATTGCCCACAAGATTACAACAGCGCACAGAGAAGATGGGTGCGATCCATCTGGCTGGTCAGCTAATAAGGTGCTTCGGCTACCCAATACGGTTAACACCGGGCACGGATTTCCCGAGTCGGTGCTTGCCGAGATGTCCGATGTTACCTATGCCATAACCGACATAGAGAACGCTTACGAGGATATAGACGTGTACGAGCGCCCTGTAATGGGACGCGTTACAGACTCTGTTGAGGTTGTGGAGCCAAACGACCTGCCCGATTATACGGACTCTTTGAACAAACTTCCAGCAAACGTTTTAGAGTTGGCGCTTCAAGAGCCGAAGGTTGGCTCCGGGGGCAACCGCTCCGAGATGCGCTACCGCCTGCTGTGCGAGCTGTTCCGATTAGGTGACCTTATCACCCACGACGAAGCGCTTGCTGTCGCCTGGAACGCTCCAGCGTCTCGCAAGTGGTCGGTTGAGGACCCTCGTGGCTTCAACGGCTTGCTAGCGGAAGCCAACAAAGCGTGGCTTGATATCCAATGGGAGTCGGGCATGGGCTTGGAGCCACCGGAGGAGAAGAGTACTGCCAAGTCGGTAGTGTCTTTGCTGTCCGATGACGAGCGCTCTGTCTCCAATGGTTACTCGTGTTGGGTTGATAGGTATGTTGGTTGGGCTGGTACCAAGCTGGCAAAGCAGAATGCGCCGTATGACAAGATGAACGGCTGGCTAATTCTTTCGGCGGTGTTTTCTGACGTAGCGTTCATTCCGCGTAAGAACGGTCCCGAGGGATTGAACTTGTACACAATGACCCTTGGTGAAACCACGACTGGTAAATCGCAGGCTCTGAAAATTATGCGCACGGTTCTAGACGAGGCTTTTATCGAGGACAAGGGCTACAACCTTGGTGGTAACGCCAGCCCCAACGCTCTGGGCGAAAAGCTCCAGGAGCGCGATGGCAAGGTGTCGCTGTTCGGCAAGGACGAGGCGCATGGTTTGTTCAAGCAGTGGGCTACACAGGACTGGACAACGGGAATGATGGAAGATTTGGCTTTGCTGTACGATGGCATCGTGCCACCGATGTTGCGCGTGGGCAAGAAGGATATTGAGCGCGTTGCCAAGACACACTTCTTGATGCACTTGATGGGCACGCCAGAGGAGATTACTAAGTCGCTGAATCGCGAGATGTTCAAGTCCGGGTTCCTTGCTCGATTTATTTGGGGCATTGGTGAACCTCGCACGCTGACCAAGGAAGCGGTACGCGAAGAGGATTCGGATGGTACGGAAATCAGGTTGGGCTTTGAGCCGATGGCACGCCAATGGGCCGCCGAGTTCAGTGATGCCAAACGGAGACTTCGTGGAATGACCCCGAACGGCTACATTCCAATTCGTATCACCAAAATTGGTGCCGATCGAATGACTAAGGTAAAATGGGACTTAGCTAATTTAGTCAAGAAGAGTGACCCAAATTGGGATATTCTCAACCCGTCCCTAGTTCGTATGGGTATTACTATTCGCAAGTGCGCCTCCCTGCTGGCGTTGTCTGACGGTCTTAGCGAGGCGGATGTAAAGCACGTTGTCAAAGCAATCGCGCACGCTGAAGAGTGGGTCAAAAATTTGTTTATCGTGGCGGAACAGATTAGTGCCAGCGACTTTGAGCGCAACTGCGACCTTGTGGAGCAATTTGTCAAAGAGCGTGACGGTAGGGTAAAATTAGAGTTTGTAAATCGCAGGTTCAAAGCCTGGAGAGTTCGGGACATTCAAGAGTCCATTGGTGCTCTTGTTTCGCAAGGGCGGATTCGTGAGGTCTCGGGAAAGGAAGGAAAGTGGCTAGAACTAAACCGTTGAGAAAGGATTGGTACTTCGGTAACTTTCATCTCATACGTTATCCAATGTTGGATTCGGATACGATGCACGGCGTCTGTCTGGTTCTGTCAAAAAAACAATCATCAATACTCGAAGTTTATTTGGGTAGAAGAATTTATGTACTAACAAGGAGGAAATATTAATATAAGAGGAATGAAGAAAGCGTTACGGCTTCTCGAAGATAAAACGTTCTGCGTCATCACTGGCGCTGGACTAAGTACCGACTCGGGTATTCCCGATTATCGTGGTGAGGGTTCAGCACCCCAAAAACCGCTGGACTTCGAGCCATTTATTGAGAGTGCCGAGTATCGTAAAGAGTTTTGGATTGACGGGTACAAGGACTGGTGCGACTTTTCACCAGCCCAGCCCAATGATGCACATTTGGCGATCGCTTTGCTTGATCAGATCGGGTTTGTGAACGGTGTTATTACGCAAAACGTAGACGGCCTTCACTATAAAGCCGGTTCCGAAGTTGTTGCCGAGTTGCACGGAAATATGTACACAACATCGTGCCTGCGCTGTGGCTTCACGGTTTCAACAGAAGAGTTTGTTGACTTACTTGAGTTGGGTAACCCCAGCTTGCTCACAAATAATGTGGATACCGAGAACTTTTGGGTGCCTAACTGTTCTGCGTGCGCTGGTCCGATGAAGCCAGACGTGACCTTCTTTGGAGAATTGTTGCCATTGGGTGCGTTTGAGCTTGCTGGAGAAATAGCAAAAGATGCCGATGTGATTGTTGTTGCTGGCACCTCGCTAAATGTTTTCACTCCGATGACATTTATTCAAACCGCAAAGTCAATGGGCAAGCCTATTATTGTTATCAATCGTGGCAAGACAATGGTGGATAAGATGGCAAACTTAAAGATTCACGCAAGTGTGTCTGATGTGTTCCCCGAGTTGTGTAACCAATTACCCATGCCGGTGTATATATAATGGATACATGGCTGATTACAAGGTACCTGCTGGCGCGATTGCAGCAGCTAAAAGGGCAATTAAATGGATTGGTGACGGGAAAGCTGGTAAAGGCTTTACGTCTGTGGGGCGCGGTAGGGCGCAACAACTTGCGTCTGGCGGTACGGTTGGTCGGGAGACGGTTGTTAAGATGCGTGCGTTCTTTGCGCGGCACTCGAAGGCAAGCAAGGGTGCCGAGGGCTTTCGGGCTAACCAGGATGGATACCCAAGTCCCGGTCGGGTCGCCTGGGACGCCTGGGGCGGAGACGCCGGGGAATCGTGGGTAAACGGATTGAGCCTAGACAATGACTAGAGAAGAATGGCTAGACAAAGGATTCTACAAAGAAGGGGACACAATGAGTGAGCAAAGTGTATATGGCGGTGGTGTGAT
>Ga0105050_10007498_pt1 | contig 12992 bp, 8 predicted proteins | sample FRY01_FD_78088 | JGI IMG/M metagenome (GOLD analysis project Ga0105050, IMG submission 78088) | Freshwater microbial communities from Lake Fryxell liftoff mats and glacier meltwater in Antarctica - FRY-01 | ecosystem: Environmental > Aquatic > Freshwater > Ice > Glacier meltwater ... | reverse complement strand
CTTGTTGTTTGCGTGTCACCTCTTGCTCCTGTGCCACTTGTTGTTTGCGTGTCACCTCTTGCTGCTGTGCCACTTGTTGTTTGCGTGTCACCTCTTGCTGCTGTGCCACTTGTTGTTTCCGTTTCACCTCTTGCTCCTGTGCTACCTTTGTCTCTCGTGCCTTTAGCACCTGCTGCTGGTGTAGCACCTGCTGTTGGTGTAGCACCTGCTGTTGGTGTAGCACCTGCTGTTGGTGTAGCACCTGCTGCTGGCGCAGCACCTGCTGCTCCAGTGCGTGCTGTTTGTCGCGTGCCTCCTTTTTGTCGCGTGCCTCCTTTTTGTCGTGTGCCTCCTTTTTGTCGCGTGCCTCCTTTTTGTCGCGTGCCACCTGTTGCTCGTGTGCGTGCTGTTTGTCGCGTGCCTCCTTTTCGTCGCGTGCCACCTGTTGCTCGTGTGCGTGCTGTTTGTCGCGTGCCTCCTTTTCGTCGCGTGCCACCTGTTGCTTGCGTAGCGCCTCTTGCTCGTGCAACTCCCGTTGCTTGCGTAGCGCCTCTTTCTTGCGTTGCATCTCTAGCTCGAGAGCGTGCTGTCGCTCGAGTGCTTGCTGTTTTTCGTCGCGTACCTTTTGCTCTTGCAGCACATGTTGCTCGAGTGCGTGCTGTTTGTCGCGTGCCACCTTTTCGTTGCGTGCCAACTTTTCGTATGCTATCTGTATTTCTTGTACCACATGTTTGTCGTCTGCAACCTCTTTGTCGTGTGCAATCTGTCTGCCGCTGATCACCTGTCTGTCGCGTGCAACCTGCTTGTTGTATTGCTCTTTTCTATGTTCTGCCATTTGCTTGACGTGTATCAGCTGTTTGTCGAGTGCCTCCTTGTTATTGTATGCCACCTGTATGGGAATTGGCTGCTTCTTGTCGTGTACCACCGGTTTCTCGAGCAGCTCCTTGTTGTCGTGTATCACCTTTTTCAATGAAGAATGCACAACCGAATCATCTGCATTCTCCACGACCTGTTGTATTGCATTGTCAGACGACAATTCGTCCCCACTTTCTGTCTCGGGCGTGTCCGCAACATCATCGGAATTGTCGTACTGCTTCTGTTCGGGATCGTCATAATGGTGCTGGTCAGAATATTCGTTTCGCTGTTGTTCGTCATGGATATGGTGCATGGGGTTCAAAAGCGTCATATTCGACAAAAGTTGTGTTTTTTTCGCTGCGTTCAAAATGTCCAAAGGAGACCTTGCTCCGAAGGGCATGCCAATTTCAGGTATGTTTCTACGCTTCGTCATTATGTTCCGCTGCTTCTCACTTAGAGCCATGCCAACTTGATGTATGTTTCCGTGTTGCACCATTGTGTTTCCGTGTTGCACCAATGTGTTTCGCGGCTGCCCGTTGGGGGCCTTAGTTTTGTCATGAGCCTCCTTCTCAGTGCGGGTCATGCCAAATTGATTTATGGTTCTTTGCTGCACCGTTGTATTGTGCTGCTGCTCGTTGTGGGTGTTTGTTTTGTTTCGGGCCTCGTTCTCATTGTGGGGAATGCCAACTTCATGTATGTTTGCATGCTTGACCATTGTGATGTGCTCCTCCTTGTTATGGGCCTTTATTTTGTCGTGCGACAGTTTGTCATTGCGCGTCAAGCCAACTTGATTTATGTTTGCATGCTCTACCGTTGTGATGTGATGCTCCTCAAAGTGGGCCTCGGGGTTGTGGGGGGCCACCTTCGCTTTTTTTTGGGCCATGACCACTTCATGTATGTTCCCATACTTCACCGTTGTGTTTGGCTGCTTCTGATTGAGGACCTTCGTTTTGTCTTGGCCCTCCTTCACATCGTGCACCATGCGGGCATCCTTCTCATGAAGGGCATTACTTTTGGCGTTTGCCAGCTTTTGGTCGTGTTCGTGTGCCAGCTTTTTGGCGTTTGCCAGCTTTTGGTCGTGTTCGTGTGCCAGCTTTTTGTCGTTTGCCAGCTTTTTGTCGTGTTCGTGTGCCACCTTTTTGTCGTTTGCCACCTTTTGCTCGTGTTCGTGTGCCACCTTTTTGTCGTGTGCCACCTTTTGATCGTGTTCGTGTGCCACCTTTTTGTCGTGTGCCACCTTTTTGTCGTGTGCCACCTTTTTGTCTTGTGCCACCTTTTGGTCGTGTTCGTGTGCCACCTTTTGGTCGTATGATGTATGTTTTATTGTGATTTGGGAAGCACGTCGGACTTTGCTACGGCCATTAGTAAGAGGCATCGGCTGTGCTCACTGCCACCAGTACTTGACGATATGTGTGCTGTGTATTTATATATATAGTGTCCACGGTGCCCAGCACCGGCGACACGAGATCGCGGAGATGGTGTTACAGTGCACCAATATGCCGTGAAATATCCATATAATGCGATGCTTTCCGCTGCATGTGTTTGTTGAGCGCAAACATATCCAGTGAGTGTATGTGTAATAGTTGGGCCGAGGATGTCCATTCCCTCACGAAACAGGCAATCATCTCGCGACAAACAACAAATAGTAATACCGCAGGCACGTATGCAAACACGTTTAGAAAACGAATCTCACAGGAGCAGCATGTTTTGTTGTGTAGTGCATCGCGCTCGAAACGCAGGACAAAATTGTCAAACGAAAGATAGGATGCATCCAGCGATCGTGGCTTTACGCGATGCATGTCTTCGAATTCGACACACCAGCACGCATCCTCCTTCGACTGGGTCTGTTTCATATAGAGCACCAAAACACCAATAAGAAATCGGCAAACGGGATGCACCACGAGTCGATGTACCAAACATTCTCTTTGGAGAAACTCTGTATCCATCGCCTGATCGGACGATTTTACAAAGGGACACCACTTGTGCGCAAAGTTCAATTCGCATACCAAGGCCACGAGTGAGACTAGGTCGGCACACAGTTCCATTTCAACTCGATACCGCCCTCCCTCAACATCATGAAACAATACCACTTGGTTTCCGGGACCGACATCGCCCCACGCCTCAGAGCACCGCACCCATTTTGATGCACACCAGTCTACATGCGGCTCACTTTCGTTGCGCATCGCAAATGCATGCCATACACGTGCTCTGTTTATATATGCGTGTTGCTCACAAGTGCACACACATGACTTGTGAAAAGATAATGATGGCGATAGTAAAAAAAATTCACACGCCAATGTCGCATGCACGTGCATGACATTGATACTCGGTAATACGTGCAGATGTGGTTTCCGCCTGTGCCCAGTACCGAAGACTTGTCGGCTTTCATGAATTGGCATTGCATTCACATTCTATCCAACCGCAAGTACCACGAGATCGTGACCAGCGAAGCAGCGCTGCCCGACAAGGTGTTGTTCGTACCCCAGCCCCCAATGCCCACCATCTCCGTCTTTGTGATACGTTATCTCTCGTGCGCACACTCATTCGTTCGACACGTTCCAAAAACACCGCAAGTACACAGGCGTGGGCGCAAGACATGATCAAATCTGTGGCCGTTGTGGACGCGTATGTGGCATTTTTCTGCGACTACATTCTACAGCTTTCGCGACGAAAGTACGGGGGTCTGTCCGCGCTGTGCAGAATCATGCCCAACGCCCTGCCCATCACCAGCGACTACACTTCATGGACACTGAACGACTGCATCGTGACGGCCATACAGCAGCGACCGTGCTTCGAAATCATGTCTGGAAAACATGGCGAAACGAGTTCCTTTGTGCACCACGCCGAAATACAGTGTTGTCAGTCCGTCTGGGCAGTCATGCACTTGCAGCAAATTCTGGCGTGTGGAGTGGCGTGCTTCAAGGAGCATCATAACGACCCCAATCTCACCCCAACGATTGAGGCGTTTGCTCTCTCGGACGAACGGCAAAAATTGATGGACTATTCCGCGTATGCGTTTGAAGATGTGCGGCAGACTTTTTTCGAGGACAATATCGTGCAGAACAACGGCAGTGTCTAGGAGCATATCCGTGCTAGTGTTCTCTTGAAGCGTTCCGAGTGCGCGGTTTCGGGGTGGACTAGAGTAGTGGAGGGTTTGCAGACACGGTTCGGTAATGGTTGAAAACGTGGTGTAATGGTCCTTTTCACCAACCTCGTGCATGCACCAAGGTGAGGCAATAGAAACCCAAATAAGATATTTTCCGTCTGGCAGCGGACCCGAACCAGTGCACTCACGGTGCGCCGCACTTGAAGTACAAGAGATGCGCTACAAAGGTGCTGGTGCACAAGTACAGAGCGCTATTTGCAATGTACACGTTACTATCTAGCAGCGTAAACGGCAGCAGCAGGTGTCCAAGTCCGAAGCTTTCGTGCATTCTCGACAACATAAAGTGTGTATTGTTGCCTAGCTGATTCTGGACAAGCTCTGCAATGAGCAGCGCCCCCTGCCCAATATGCAGCGCAAAACAGACAATCTGCTGCATCCTGCTGAGGTACGATATCCCGCCGTGATGGCTCGCTGGATGCACACAGTAAATGCACACAACGGCAATCCAGTTGAAAGTCACCAGCGCCGTCACACAGGCAAACACATACACCACACTGTACTGGTGGGTGTTGGAAGGCACGCATCCGTGCGTGAGCAGGATACACGACAGACACAAGACGATGTTGGTCATGTAAGTGGCAAAAGATGTCAAGAGTCGTGAGTTGCATCCCACGCCCTCGGAACGGCCGCACTCGGAAAAAGCGGCATATACTGTGTAGGCGGCTGGTGTGGCGGCCTCCGCCAGATGCATCACCCCCGTGTGAAAAAATGGCCGGCGGTCAGTGGACATGGGATTCGCAAGGTCGTGCCGTGGACAGCGCATTTCCAGCGAAAGATGCATGGATGTGGGCTGGCCCTGCTGCGTGGGAACCACCACGAAAACGGTGTCCAAATCTGGTGCTTGAGGCACGTTTTCCAACTGGGTTTTGCCGACCACGGCCGTAGGCGAAAGCTGCAGTGGTATTTCCACTCGTGAGCTAAAATGAATGAAACGCGCGGCAAACGGTGTCTGTTGTCCTGTCTGCAGTGCCGCCGGTGGGATCTGTATATTGCGAGAGAACAAGGAAGGGTGGTTTGCTGAGCGGTGCACCATGACCACGGACGAAGCGTTGCTGGTTACAACTTGATCGACTAGAGACCAGCAAGGCTCGAAACGCCGCATCCCGAAGCCCTGGACCAGTATGTTCCACCGGTAACAGCCGACGCCCAGGGTATGGCAGCTGCCCATGTGCATGATGGCATCGGCACCGCCATACATGAGTTGAATGCTTTGGTCACGCTGGAGGGCGTAGGCCTGTTGTGGTATAAACGGCACGAATAAATCTGCGTTGCACGACCGAAAAACATTGTTGCGTTTGTACAAACTTTCGATCCCAGCAATGCCAATGTTCTCACACGCTCGCTGCCGCGGCCTACTGATCAACAAGACGTGCTGCGAATTGATGCTAAAGGCATACGTTTGCAACACAACCGAGATCGCACAGAACGCACTGATAACGACGTTTTGTTCATACCCTTTCATCAACACAATTGTCCATGCGACGAACACGATCGCTGTGTTGATGTACGATCCGCACGCTACCAGCACAAACAGCTGCACTAGAAAAATACAAATGTATCCGTAGTTCACCCACGAGCCTTTTCGCCCCCCAGCAATCACAGCGGAGCTGTGCATGAGCCCCTTCATGCTGCATTCATCGTCCATGTGTGCATATATATATTCTTAGGTGCTTTGACTCGTGACGCGCGCGTACCCCGTCATGTTATTTATTTTCATTTTCAAAACATTCAAAACAAACCACTAGGCACCTTTAACTTTGCAGCACCTGCTTATTATTCGTGAGAGTTTCTCTTGTTGCAGCCCACTGGTGTGAAAATGTACTCCTGCGTGGACCAGCCAAAATGACCGACGCCGTGGCAACGGTGCTTGTAATTCCACTGACTACAGTTGCATGCATATGCATCTTGCACCTTCCAGCTTCCAGCAGCATACTCGTGCTCGTCCATATTGGCCACGACAGGGAGCACGTTCGAGATGGCGTGCTCATGCGCTTCCTGCAACATAATGATGTATTTCTCGTGGTCGAACATGATTTTCAACGAGTCGATCCGCTTCTCGGTGGGATCCTTGCGAAGTGCAGACAACTTATCCACACTGGATGCGAGCACAGCAATCTTTGCATGCATTATTTGCTCGCAATTGCGAGCAAGCAGCGCCAACGCGTGTTCTGCCGATTCAGTGCTTGGCATGTTGGATACTTTCTGGCAAACGTGAATTGGTGATTTATAGGCCACATGAAGGCTCTTGCCGGAAATAGAACACGTTTGTGCACAGTTTGAGGTCGCGGCGCCGTCGCGTGTGCGGGTTTCGAGGTGGCGACGCGCTCGTGTACACCTGTCGTGGGAAAGAGGGGTAGCAAGTAGACAACCATGCGTGGAATGCGCCTTACCAGACGCGATAAAAACATATATATGACGTGTCACACGCATGTCATAGTGCGCAGCGATGAATTTTCTGCGGAGCGTCTCGAAATCTGCGCAACGGTGCCTGGAGAGCGTCCAATTCACGGTGATCCGGGCATCCATCGAGCGCGAGACCATCGGGTCGAACTTCTGGGGGGTCTCACGAAATGACGACATGCACCGCATGCGGACCATGGCTCGGCTGCACGACAGCTTGTTTCGAATACAGATGGAGATTGCAGAGTACCAAGCCAAGTACGATGACCTCCGCAAGCACGCGGAAAACAGCTACCGGCAAAAGGCCAGCGAGGCACAGCAAAAGGACGATTTCAACAAGATGCGGCTGGTGGAACTACAAAAGAAGGCCCTGTCCAAGTCGGAAAACATCCTGATCTTCACCCTCAACGGTCTTGAAAAGAAAGGCTATATTCAAAACATCAACAAAATCATACAGTACACGGTCAAGCAGCACAAAATGGTGCAAGAGGAGGGCCTGATAGACGACAGTCAGCACGAAAGTCTCGTCGAAGCCTTTGACCATATCACGTCCAACGTGGCCAAGGGGCACGACATTTTGGAAACCCTCGATGCACAGAGCTGGAACACCGAAAACGACCAAGACACACAAGAGGGTTCAGTCGAAAACGATACGGCGTTTAGCAAGTGGAGAAGTCAAATGATGCTGGAGGTGTCACACGACGGGAGCAGCTTCAACACCACAACGGCAAGCGCTCCGATTTGCGTGAACCACCTTCTCGTCGAAGTGGACAGCGAACCCGTGCCTTTGCCACAGCCTGCTTATCTGTTGCAGCATAAAATCCAGTCGGCACAGCCCGCGTCACAAGATCAACAGTCGGCTCAAAAGCAGTTTGTAAGGAGCACCAACAGCATGCAGATGTCCACAGGCAGCTACGGCCAGTAAAGACAGCGACAATGTCCTGTTGAAACAGGTGCATCTGCGTGGGTTGTACGTGGGGTTTGTGCAGGTGTATATAGATGGATATGGTAGCGTAGCGCACGTGACACCCATAATGCTGCGGTCCATGCTGGGCGGTGCCAGTGCTAACAGTACTGCGATGGCTGGCGTGGCTGGGGCCTTGAGCCATGAGGAACAGCACCACGAAGTGTATTTGAACATGATCAGCTTTATTGCCAATATTCCCGTCACAGAACTTGCCATACCGGTGGAAAATGACGACGAGGATGCGGATGACCCGATACCAGCCCCAGTGGTTTTTGGCACTGCTATGCATGCACAACAACCCGCTGTCGCCAACGCACAGGTGCCAGCTGTACGCCCCCACACCAAGAGTGCTGCACTGATACACACGGAGAACATGATATGGCATCTGCTCACCACAGCGCTGGCGGACGCAGACGCATCCGACAACCTTGACGGCAGTACATTCGGCTCGCATCTCTTTCGCACAATTCCCTCCACGGTAGTGTCACTCTCGCAGGTCCTAGACATGTTATGCCGGGCCGACACCGCACTTTTGTTCCACGCACTCATATACCACATTGCTACTCTTGTGGCATTTCAGCACTACGTCCGCCTTGTTGTGTTGAGGACGGGGCAGTTTGCTCCTCAACGGACCATGAACATTCAAACGTCGTACCAGAACACCTTGCTTATTGGACTGTGTCAGGCGCCCTTGACAGCACAACAGCGTGAATACATGAAAACATTCGTATATGCCGCTGCGCCTACAGTAACCGTGGCCTTGCGGCTCTGAAGTTCAACAAGCCAGAATGAAGCAGATGGCCCACGAAAGGAGTGTGTGTTGCAGAAGCACGTGCCTATTTGTGGAGTTTGTGGTGTTTAAAGCCCCAAAAGAACACATTTTGACACACGCACCATGCTGGACTTCTTGCGCCACGCGATGCTATTTGTTCTTGCTCTTGCCGCAAGCACGACTTCGGTTACTACGACGCAACACTCTTCTGTGTTTTTTGCAATCTACAACCTCACGGACGACACCGTCATGGACCGCACCGATACTGCTCTTTTCCGCATATTATACTCTTGATGCGCGCGATACTCCGCTCACAAATTTATTGTTAGCCAATATTGATATCACTATATAAACACATGAATTCGCCCATGCTCCCAAATTTTGGAACATGACAGACATGAACACGGATGCGTTGGCAGTAATGTTCCGACACATGCAAATGGACGCGCTGCCGTATATTTCATACAACGAAAATCAACACGCTGGCAGTGCGCATGCAACACGGCAGTGGGTGTCGAATGCCACAGAACGCGGCAAACACCATGACGAAATCAACCAAGTCAAGCAAATTGCAAAGTTTCGTCTGATGAACAGAGCAGTGTATGACATGCTAGAGCCCAAAGATGCTCTCCTGCTATATCACACCCACTTTCAAGAATATCTGGATATGTTTCACTTCACCACACCACTTCCGTTCCATCTTACCGACGACTCGTCCATCAATGTCGGTATCGTGTGGCCCCCCATGATTCGGGACATTCAGAGATACGCCACAATAAGGTGGGCCCTCGAGAGTCCTTCTTTTTCTACCCCCCTTGTCATCCAACCTGGTCACCCGCGCTTTCCCGAGGTGGTCACGAGTGAGCCAATGAACAACCCGGCATTCCGCGACCGCACAGGGGGTTGTGGCGTGGTAGAGCGGTTTGCGCTTGCATTTTACTGCCGATTTCGTTTTGACCTGCACAATACAGAACGCCATTTCGCCAACCGGTCTATGGTAAACGAGTTTGTGTTGTCTGGGGCATTGCGAGTAGTCCTCGATTTGATGGAAATGTATCCTGGCAATGAGAGCATCCAAGTGTATCTCTGTTTTTTCTTCCGTACGTTTTTCTGCTTCGCCGAGCATGTTGTTTTTGTGCTCAAGTTCGGCTCTGTCGAAAGCTATTTGCACCTTTTGAATGAGGTAGAGGGAGCAGTCCGTTTTAAAGAGGCTCGTCTATACATGCAGGATTTGAAACCTCGCGTGAGTCGCAACATATGTGCCGCCGTCCAAAGGTTCCCTTACATGATGAACATGCGGCACCTGCGACATCTTGGCAGGTACATGACAAACGAAGACAAGACAATTTGCAATTGGGAAGAGTGTACCTGGTACGGTGCCTAGTTTTTTGCACGAGTGCAGCATGATGCTGCTGCAGATATGAAACATTGCGTATGCAATAGGATGACATGTCCTGAAAAATATATGATGTTTCATGATTGTTTGTAGCATCAGGGCATCGACGGTAGAACGACGACAGCGTCTTGAATCACACCGTTTGTAGAATTTTCCGCACAATACACTCCTCTTGCGGGATGCTCTGCAGAATTGTGATAAGTACACGTTGACGTATATAAATAAACCGTCGTATACATATATGCATTCTGAAATCTTGCGAGACGCAAAATCAATTGCCGACCCACGGCATGATACAAAATAGTGCCGATGCACTCATCTGCATTCTGAAGGCGTTTCCGGCGTCGCGCGAGCAAGTGTTGCGCTATCGGGAGTTACGCTCGGTGTCCACTGCATTCCGTACAGGCGTCGATGCCTGTCTGCTTTCGCAAGAGTGGACAGCCCCTCTGGCAACACGCGCTGCTGAATTCTGCAACGACGTCGGTCCGGGTGTCACGTTGATGCCCCCGGCTGTGCTGAACATGGGCATTCACAGGATGGTGACAACAAAATCATATGTTGAGTTGCGACAGGGCCTGCACGAGTTCCTCCCGGACGCAACCACACAGGAAACCATCCTACAGGTTCTCGTGTTGCATCTGACGACACCCACTGGTCCAGGAGTAACTATCGACATGGTGGATGACGTCGACGAAGACCGGAGCAACGCCACCGACGCAGGCATGCAGCGCGTCATTGCAGACGCCATGCGGTTTCACACGAACAACCTGCCAATACAGGTCGAAGGATGCCGGCTGCTGGGATGCTTGCCAGAGCGCGAGCCCTTTGACGTACACCTCGGCGTCTACATTGCGGGCACTGTGGCAGCAGTGATGCGACGAAATTTGCCCATGTTCTTCTTGCAGGAAATTTGCATGGAAATTGTTGACGACATTGTCATGCACTTTCGGTACTTTCCGTCCGAGGATGCGCGGATGCTATTGCCAAAGATCATCGTTATCGCTGATATAAGTATGCCCATGTTGATTGTGGAGGTCATGCGACAGCACGCAGCAACGGCGCACTGGCACTTCATGCACACATGTGTGTGCTGCCTCAAAAAAATCAGCAAAATGATGGATGAGCTCGCCCATGAAGCCGAAGGCATGACGCAGTTCGAAGAGTGCATGGCTGGTTTTGTGGCGGGATACGTCGAGGACGTGCTTCTCGATGTACTAAGACGGCATTCGCACGAGCGAATTCTCGTGCGGGCCACCATCCGTACATTAGCGAGTTTTGTCAATGTGGACGCCGACAACATGCACCGTTTAGCAGAGGGCGTGCAATGCGCTCTGAATGCGTTGAAGCAACATAATGGAGATTTCGAAATTATGCGAGGCATGATGAAACTTATCAAAGTTATCCTTATAGAGATGAGCGAAGACGGTTACACTGAAGAGGAAAGGGTCCGCTTTCAAAACGGCGTGATTTCCATGGGCATGATCCCCAACTCCATGGCGGCGCTCAGCAGTTCAGTCAAGACTGACAGCGAGCCAGTGTGCATTATGCTGTTGTACATATTAGATCACATCTGCGAGCAAAATCCACACTGGGTCGCACTCGTGCGAAATGAACATGTCATTCCGAAGATCGACGCCATGTTTGCTGAAGTCGAGCCCAAAGCATGCGAATGGGAAACACACCGCACACGACTCGTCCACCGAGTCATGGTGTGATACCAGAGACATGTTGCCTATTCAAAAAGGAAGGCACAGGGCGAAAATCGTGCCTGCTCTGACATTTATTCGTTTGTTATAAAAAATACTCGAATCTCCCCTGCACCTAATATCCCCACTGTCATGCTGCAGCACGTTGCGATTCAAGTCCGGACACGGGTAAAGTCTCTTCAGGATCAAACCCCCCCCGAAGCGTCTGACGCCGACGCCCGAGAGCTGCCTGCTGCCGCAAACACCTGTGCTCTGTCAGATGGAACTTGCCATGCTGCAGCGCGTTGCGATTCACGTCCGGACACGGGTAACGTCTCTTCGGGATCAAACCCCCCCGAAGCGTCTGACGCCGACGCCCGAGAGCTGCCTGCTGCCAAAAACGCATGTGCCCTGTCAGAAGAAGCTTGAGCCCTTTCGTAAACAGCGCGTGCGACGGCAAGTAGATGGTGGTGAGGATGGGGCTGTGCGGGCGCTGGTGCTGTGTATATTGTTGATGTGCCAATGCTAGATGCAGATGCCGAGGACACTTCATCTGAATCCTGTGAAACAGCAGAACCCCTTTCGGCCAAATTCGCTGAATTGTGTATTGACGGTGCAAACGATAAATCAGCTGCATCATATGAAACAGCAGAACTCCTGTAGCTTGAATTTCCAGAACCGTGTATTGAGGATGCAACCGTGAAATCAGCTGGATCATATGAAATAGCAGAATTCCAGTAGTTTGAATTTTGAGAACTAGCACCTGACGATGTTGCGATGGCCGCCCGACTGTTTTCAGGAGCATGACATAGTGATATTAAAGATGCCGCGGGGCTGGGTTGATTGCTGATCGGTCCTTGCATTACAGATGCCGCCCGGCTGTTTTGAGGGCTTTGCGACAGTAATATCAAAGATCGCACGGGGCTGGGTTGATTGCTGATCGGTCCTTGCATTACAGATGCCGCCCGGTTGTTTTGAGAACTATGCGACAATGATATTGAAGACGCTGCAGGACTGTGTTGAATACTACTCGATCCTTGTATCGCGGATGCCGCGGGGCCGGGTTGAGAACTGTGTAATTCTTGCATTATAGCTGCGGCGGGGCTGTGTACAGAACTGTGTGTCAGTGCAGTTAAAGATGCATGAAGCTCATTTGGCCCGATCAGTGCGCCAGGTGAAACATTAGAAAGTGGATGTGCAGTTGCACCTGAAGCAATGGCATCTTGTACTTGAATAATCTGCTCGAGCAGTCTTTCGTTGTTCCTTTCAGAAATTTGTAGCATGTTCATCACGTAGTCCAATTCCTCCTGTACATGAGCAATTGCAGGGTCGGAGATCGAGCGTGCTCTGGAGAACGGAGGCGGCATTGCATCTGGCCTCGCATGACGTGGCAAAGGAGGCGGCACGGAGCCGAAGACCATATTCAAATTGGCATGATGCTCGCGTAGTGCGTGCTGCAGGACTTGCGCGAAATTCATTGACAGCTGCAGCCGGCGTGTTGATGCCTCTTGCAGACGACGTAGTTCTTGTATTGTCTGAACGGCGTCATTCGAAACAGCAGCAGGAGCAGGCACATCCATAACTACAGGAAGAAGAGACGCAAGCGGACTATCAGGAAGAAGAGGCACAGCCGGACTATCAGGAAGAAGAGACGCAACCGGACTATCAGGAAGAAGAGGCACAGCCGGACTATCAGGAAGAAGAGGCACAGCCGGACTATCAGGAAGAAGAGGCACAGCCGGACTACCAGGAAGAAGAGGCACAGCCGGACT
>Ga0105050_10007497_pt1 | contig 12994 bp, 12 predicted proteins | sample FRY01_FD_78088 | JGI IMG/M metagenome (GOLD analysis project Ga0105050, IMG submission 78088) | Freshwater microbial communities from Lake Fryxell liftoff mats and glacier meltwater in Antarctica - FRY-01 | ecosystem: Environmental > Aquatic > Freshwater > Ice > Glacier meltwater ... | reverse complement strand
GAACCGGGGCAACAATGCCGCCGAAAACGTGCTTTATTCCGGCACCATCGGTGGCGCAATGGAAGCGGCCTTGCAGGGCCTGCCAGCCATTGCGCTGTCGCAGTTCATGGGGCCGGAAACCAATGATCTGGCCGACCCGTTTGAAGCGGCGCGCGTGCATGGCGCGGACGTTGTGCGCGCGCTGCTGGACAAAGGGCTTTGGGATAACCGCGATTACCGCTTGTTTTACAACGTGAACTTTCCGCCCGTGCCAGCCGCACGCGTCAAGGGCACCAAAGTTGCCGCGCAGGGCTTCCGCCGCGATACGGCGTATTCGGTGGAGCCGCACCAGTCGCCCTCGGGCCGCAGGTTCCTGTGGATCAAGGGTGGCCCGCAGCAGACGCCCACGCTGGCCGGCACAGATGCGGCGGTGAACCTCGACGGCTACATCTCGGTCACACCGATGCGCGCCGACCTGACTGCACATGACCAATTGCAAGCGTTGGAGGCAGCGCTCGCATGACAGCGGGCGACGCCCCCGGCAACGACAGCCTTGCCGAACGCAAGATGCGCTTTCTCTTTGCTCTGCGTTCACGCGGAGTGACAGATGCCCGGGTGCTGACCGCGATGGAAAAGATCGACCGCGGTGCCTTTGTGAAGGGCCTTTTCGCCGACCGCGCCTATGAGGACATGCCGCTGCCGATTGCCTGCGGCCAGACCATCAGCCAACCCTCCGTCGTGGGGCTCATGACTCAGGCACTGGCCGTTACCCCGCGCGACAAGGTTCTGGAAGTCGGCACCGGGTCGGGCTATCAGGCCGCAATCCTGTCGCAATTGGCGCGCCGGGTCTACACGGTGGACCGTCACCGCCGGCTGGTACGCGAAGCGTCCGAAATATTTCGTCTGCTTGGCCTGCCCAATATCACCGCCTTTGCCGCCGATGGCAGCCATGGATTACCAGATCAGGCGCCGTTTGACCGCATTCTGGTCACCGCCGCGGCAGAAGACCCACCCGGCCCCCTCTTGGCGCAGCTGAAGATCGGGGGTATAATGGTGGTGCCAGTCGGTCAGAACGATACGGTGCAAAACCTGATCAAGGTGACCCGGCTCGACCATGGCTTTGATTATGAAGAACTGCGGCCCGTGCGTTTCGTGCCGCTGGTCGAGGGCCTTGGAACCGACTGATCGCCTGGGCTGCGGCTTGACGGCATAGTAACACAAGCTCCCGGATCAACCGGGGCACAGATGACAAAAGGCAGAGCCATGACCCATTCCAATACGCGCCTCCGCGCCCTGTTGCTGACAACCGCGCTGGCTGTGCTGTCTGCCTGTGGCGGTGGCGGCGGACCTTTGGACTGGGATCTGCGCACAGACGGCAGCCTGAACACATCCGATGCGGCCCGGCAGTCAACGACAGCGCGGCCCGAGGCCGACGGTCGTGGCGTACTGTCCTACCCGGGATATCAGGTGGCGGTAGCACAGCGTGGCGATACGGTGGCCAGCCTTGCGGCGCGTGTGGGGCTGAATGTGGATGAGGTTGCGCGTTACAACGCATTGATCCCTACCGACCCGCTGCGCCCGGGCGAAGTGCTGGCCCTGCCGCAGCGCGTGGCAGCAGCATCCGCGATCCGCGCGCCGACCCCATCCACCGGCGGTGGGATCGACATCAGCGCCGTTGCCACCACCGCACTGGACCGCGTGCCCTCCGGCACCCCCGCCCAGGCAGAAGCCGCCCCGGCAGCGGATGAACCCGTGCGCCACAAGGTTGCGCGCGGCGAGACCGCGTATTCCATCGCGCGAACATACAACATCTCTGCGCGGTCGCTGGCCGATTGGAACGGGCTTGGCACCGATCTTGCACTGCGCGAAGGCCAGTTCCTGATTATTCCCACCGCCCTTCCGAACCAGTCTGTTGGTAACACGACCGCAGTCACAACTCCCGGAAGCGGATCACCGACGCCGACGCCGCCGTCAGCAGCCAAACCGCTGCCGGAAGAAAAGCCCGACGCCGCCAATGCACCGGTTGAGGGAAAGCCGGCTTCACCGGACCTGGGGGCTCAACGCACGCAGGCCTCGGCGACGCAGTTCGTGTTCCCGGTTCAGGGGCCGATCATCCGCGGTTACGCCAAAAAGAAAAACGAAGGCATCGACATCTCGGCAGCCGCAGGCACATCGGTGCAGGCCGCAGCGGCGGGCACAGTGGCCGCCATCACCAAAGACACCGACAACGTGCCCATTCTGGTACTCCGTCATGCCGACAACCTGCTGACCGTTTATGCAAATATCGACGGAATAACGGTGGCCAAGGGCGACAATGTAAAACGTGGCCAGAAAATCGCAGCAGTCCGCAATGCCAATCCGGCGTTTCTGCATTTCGAAATCCGCAAGGGGTTCGACAGCGTGGACCCGATGCCCTATCTGGAATAACGCCAGTGTCTAAAATTTTTCGTCGAAAAATTTTAGATTTGCAGGATTTTCATTATGTTTTTTAAGATTTTTCGTCGAAAAATCTTCGGCTACAGCCGTACCCCGTGCCGGGCTGCCAGATCGGTGAAGAACTGCCACGCGACCCGCCCGGACCGTGCGCCACGTGTGGCCTGCCATTCGATCGCCTCGGCTCGCAGCACATCCTCGGCCACGGACACCCCGTTAGCCACGCAATACCCCCGGATCATCGCAAGGTATTCATCCTGCGAACAGGGGTGGAAGCCCAGCCACAGCCCGAAACGATCCGACAACGACACCTTTTCCTCAACCGCTTCGGATGGGCTGATCGCGGTGGACCGCTCATTTTCTATCATGTCGCGCGGCATCAGGTGGCGGCGGTTGGAGGTGGCATAAAGAATCACGTTCTCGGGTCGGCCTTCGATGCCACCGTCCAGCACCGCTTTCAGCGATTTGTAATGCTGATCATCATGGCTGAACGACAGATCGTCGCAAAACAAGATGAATCGCGCATCAGATCCGCGCAGATGCTTCAGCAGACGGCCGACCGAAGGCAGGTCTTCGCGGCTCAGCTCGACGATCTTCACCGCCAGCCCCTGCTCCAGAACCGCCGCATGTGCTGCCTTGACAAGGCTGGATTTACCCATCCCCCGAGCGCCCCAAAGCAGGGCGTTGTTTGCAGGCAGGCCGCGCGCAAAATGGGTGGTGTTTTGCAAGAGGATATCCCGCGCCCGATTTATCCCGATCAGCAAATCAAGGTCAACGCGCGACACCTGGCTTACAGGTTCCAGACGGTCCGGCCCGGTCTGCCACGCAAATGCGTCGGCTTCGCTGAAATCCGGGGCGGTCAGTGGCGGCGGGCTGATCCGATCCAGCGCCGCCGCGATACGTTCAAGAGATGGATCGCTCATGCCTTGTGGGGTTCCTCATCGTCCTCATCCTCGTCCACCCACAGGCCCTGCGCCCTCAGGTCTGCCTCGCGCTTTTTCTCGATGCGGGCGATAAGCAGGATCGACACCTCGTAAAGCGGGTATATCGCCGCAAACAAGATCAGTTGCGACATCATGTCGGGCGGCGTTACGAAAGCGGCGACCAAAAGGATCAGCACAATAGCATATTTGCGCATACCTTTCAGCCCGCGTGACGACACAAGCCCCGCCTTGCCCATCAGCGTCAGCAAGACAGGCAGCTGAAAGCAGACACCGAATGCAAGAATGAAGTTGGTGGTCAGTGCCAGATACTGATCCATCGAGCCTTGAAAGATGATCCCCGCAGTGCCGGGCGCTGCCGACGCCACGCCTTCAATGGCATCGGGCTCAATGGCCTTTGTCAGCTGAAAGCCCAGAAAGAAATTGAAAGCGATCGGCAACACGACATAAAACGCAAACATCGAACCCAACGCGAACATGACCGGCGAAGCGAACAGAAACGGCAGAAACGCGCCCTTTTCGTTTTTGTAAAGCCCGGGCGCGATGAACCGCCACATCTGATAGGATATGATCGGGAAGGACAGCATCAACCCGGCCATGACGGATATGCGAATTGCAACGAAAAAGCCCTCTTGCGCCTTGATAAGCACCAATTGGCATTCTTGCCCGCGTGAGGCGAGCGCATCGCACAAAGGCTGCGTCAGGAAGTTGAACATGGGCTGCCAGAACAGAAACGCGAAGCACAAGGCAACAAGGAACGCGCTGAGAGAATACATGATCCGGTTGCGCAATTCGGCCAGATGTTCGATCAAGGGAGCTGCGCTGGCATCGACGTCTTCGCTGGTCATGCGTCACCTTTTTTTGCGGCAGGTTTGCGGGCCGGTTTTTTCGGTGCGGCAGATGCATCGGCGGCTTTTGCCAGTTTTCCTGTCGCTGACTTGCCGGGCGCGGTGCCTGCCGCTTTGGGTTTTGCCGCCCGCTTCGGCACGGATTTGTCGGGCACCTGCACAACCGGGGCCATTTCGGCCGCAGGCTCGGGTGCTGTTGCGGCCATCGGCACGGGAGCCGGTGCAAGGATCGACGCGGCATCAGCCTTCTTGGCCGCCTGCGCATCGGCGAGCGCCTGTGTAGCCGGGCCCTTGGGCAACGTCGGGTTGGATTTCAACGGATCCCACGCCGTGAATTTGTTGGCGGCATTCTTCACCGCATCAAGGCCAAGGTTTTTTGCCGAGGTCATGGTTTTCAGGTCTTTGGCCACATCCTTGACGCCGGATTCGTCGGCGGCGGTTTCCATTGCGCGCTGGAATTCGCGCGCCATGCCACGCGCCTTGGTCGTAAACCGGCCCATTGTGCGGAACATTTCGGGCAGGTCTTTCGGGCCGATCACGATCAACGCGACAACGCCGATGACCATCAGTTCGGTCCATCCAATATCAAACATGTGTGTTCTGCCCTGCCGGCGTCACGATCAGACTTTGTCTTTTTCGGTTCCGGGCGTCACATCGCGCGCAGCGGCGTTGTCGCGTTCGATCTCGGTCGGTTCTTCTTTCACGCCTTTCTTGAAAGCGGTGATGCCTTTGCCGACTTCGCCCATCAGAGAGCTGACCTTGCCGCGACCGAACAGAACGATCACGACGACGGCAATCAAAAGCAGGCCGGGAAGGCCGATATTGTTGAGCATGGGATTCTCCTTCGGGCCGGCACGGAGCGGCCACAGCATGTCTGGTGACTTTATTTATGGACAATATCGCGCGGATCAAAGCCCGATTCAGCATTTGGTGCGGCGGCTGCGCAGACTGCTGACAGTATTTTGTCAGTTGCCCGTCGCTGGCCTGCCTTGACCCCGCCAGGCTTTTACCCCCAGCATCAGTCATGACCCGCGACGAGCGCCTTTTCGATCTGATCCAGCGGATGCGGGATGGAAGGCTGCACACGGCTGCGGAACTGGCCGCAGCATTGGGTGTATCGACCCGCACGATCTGGCGCGACATGGCGACGATGGCGCAATCGGGCCTGCCGGTGGAAGGCGAGCGCGGGCTGGGCTACATCCTGCGCGCGCCGTTGGTGTTGCCACCGACAATGCTGACGGTGGACGAGATGGAGGCGCTGGTTGAAGGGTTGCGCCATGTGGCAGCCGTCGCCCCCGGCCCCCGCGCGAAGGCGGCGCGCAGCCTGCTGGTCAAGGTGGCGACCCTGATGCCGCAGGCCGGCATAGAACTGGATGATGTCTGACTTACCGCCCTGCCGGGAACACGAAGCAGCGGTCACGACGGATCATCAACCAAAGCGCAGTCTCGGGTTTTGGCAAAAACACACCGGGCACCGAGGCAGTCAGCCGCGAGCCGTCGAAATCCATCGTGAAATCCACAAGGCTTTCGCGGCCCAGAAAGCGGGCGCGCGTGACAATGCCGCGCGCGGGAGTGCCATCGGCGGGTGTAGGGTTCGGGCCGCGCCCTGCCCGGTCGAAGTCGATCTTCAGATGCTGCGGGCGGATCACAATCTCTACCAACGCGCCATCCGCCTGCCCCGGCGTCAGAAACGCACCAAAGGCGGTTTGCGTCAGTGCCCCGCGTGATACGCCCCGGATCACGTTGATATCACTGAAAAACGCCGCCGCCGCGCGGTCCACCGGGGCGTTGTAGACGTTGTAGGGCGAGCCGCGCTGCACAATGCGGCCTGCGCGCATCAGCGCAATCTCATCCCCCATCCGCAAGGCTTCGTCCGGTTCGTGCGTCACCAGCAGCACGGCGGCGCCTTCGTCTTTCAGCACCTCCAGCGTGGTATCGCGGATGCCGTCGCGCAAGCGGTTGTCGAGGCCGGAAAACGGCTCGTCCATCAGCATGACCTTTGGACGGGGCGCCAGCGCGCGGGCCAGCGCCACGCGCTGTTGTTCGCCCCCCGACAACTGATGCGGATGTTTGGGGCCAAAGCCGGTCAGATTGACCCGCTCCAGCAGTTCCGCCACCCGGCGGGCCCTGGCATCACGCGCACCCGTCAGCCCGAAAGCTACATTCTGCGCCACAGTCAGATGCGGAAACAGCGCGAAATCCTGAAACATCAGCCCGACTGACCGCGCTTCTGGCGGCAGATGCGTCGTGGCATCGAACACGACGCGCCCGTCGATTTCGATCCGGCCTGCGTCGGGGCGCTCCACCCCCGCGATCATCCGCAAGGTTGTGGACTTGCCACAACCGGAAGGCCCAAGCAGGCAGGTCACCTGCCCCGGTGCGACGCCGAGCGCCAGGTCATCGACCACCGGCTTGCCGCCGAACGATCGGGTCAGGCCGCTGACCAAAAGTCTGACCGGGGCTGTGGGCATGGGCTGCGACCTCAATTCCGATGCTTTGCATCAGTTTTCATCGCAGGTTCTGTCGCCTTTCGGCGCGGATGGCAAGCAGGCAGCGGCAAATGCCCCTGCCTGTCATTGCGTCATCAGATTGTGGCGTTGGTCGCACCACCGTCAAGCAGGATGTTCTGCCCCACGATGAACCCCGCATGTTGCGAGCACAGAAACGCGCAGGCCGCGCCGAAGTCGGCGGCGGTTCCATAGCGGCGCGCGGGAATTGTCGCTTCGCGCTGCTTGCGGGCTTCGTCCATCGTGATGCCCTGCGCTTTCGTCACGCCGGTATCCAGTGACACGGCGCGGTCGGTGTCATGAATACCCGGCAGCAGATTGTTGACGGTTACGCCAAACGGCGCCACCTGCCGCGCCGTGCCTGCAACATACCCCGTAAGGCCGGTGCGCGCCGCATTGGACAGCCCAAGTTGCGGGATCGGTGCCTTGACCGATTGCGAGGTGATATTGACCACCCGGCCCCAGCCACGCTCCACCATCCCCGGCATCAGCGCGGTCATCAGCGCAATCGGCGTCAGCATGTTGGCATCCAGCGCCTTGATGAAATCGTCACGCGTCCAGTCCTGCCACATGCCGGGGGGCGGGCCGCCTGCGTTGGTCACCAGAATATCGACATCTCCCGCCGCTGCCAGCACCTGCGCGCGGCCTGCTTCGGAGGTGATGTCGGCCGCCACAGTGGTCACTGCAACGTTGAAGCGGGCGCGAATCTCGGCCGCCGTCGCCTCAAGCGCATCAGACCCGCGCGCGTTCAGCACAAGATCGACCCCCGCCTCGGCCAAAGCCATGGCGCAGCCGCGCCCAAGTCCTTTGGATGCTGCCGCCACCAGCCCCCTTTTGCCGCGAATCCCCAGATCCATGCCACGTCCCTTTTGCAGTTGTCAGGCCCGCATTGATAGCAGCCCGCACCGCCAAGGACCAGCCTGCCCGGTTCCAGCCGCGAATCATCCCGGAATTGCGTAGACCTTGCGTCGAAACAATCCCGCCCCTGACAGGCCGCCGTTTCCGCCAGCTCTTGCAGATGCGCCGCAATCCGCATGGCGGTTGACATGAGCATCCATGATTTGGTAACGATTTTAATGCTTGGTGGGGATCGGGCTGTCTGCAAGGACCGCCCGGTGATATGTTGTATTCAGTATGCCGGATCGCCCGCACCCCATGAAGATCGACACCTGCACGGCCGATGCTGCCCCCCTGTCCGGACATGCCTGCCAGCTGTTCCGCGCAGAGGACATCTATGTCAGCGCCGGGGCCAATCTGGGCGACGGGCTGGATGAACCGGTTGGTGTCTGTCCCGGCGATGTCTATGAACTGGCCGATGACGCGCTGCCGGAACGGCTGGTCGTGGCATGGACGCACGACAGCGGGACGCCCACGGTTGCGGCACATTCCGGCATCGGCAACCCCGGTGATCCGGTGACGCTTTCCGGGCGTTATACGTTGATGGCACCGGACGGCGACAAGGTGGAACTTGTGGTGCTGCGGCTGGACGGGGCGCGTGGCGGGCTATACGCATTGCCGCTGTCGCCCATGGGAAGCCGCATCGAATACACGTTGCTCAAGGTGGAAGAAGCGCCAGGCGCCACGCGTCTGTCGGATCTTCTGTGCGTGTCTTTCGCGCGCGGCACCATGATCACGCTGGCCAACGGATCCCAACGGATGATCGAGGCGCTGTTGCCCGGCGACCGGGTGCTGACACGTGACCGTGGCGCACAAGATGTCCGCTGGATCGGGCGCGCAACGCTGCGGGCTGTAGGGGCGTTTGCGCCGGTCGTGATCTGCAAGGATGCCATGGGCAACGCGGGTGATCTGATCGTCAGCCAGCATCACCGGATGTTCCTTTACAACCTCAGCCGCAACGCGGGCCAACGCACGTCGGAACTGCTGGTGCAGGCCAAACATCTGGTCAACGGCGAGACGGTGTTTGTGCGTGAAGGCGGGTTTGTCGATTACTTCAGTCTGGTCTTTGACCGGCATGAAATCATCTATGCCGAAGGTATTCCCGCCGAAAGCCTCATGGTGAATGAAGCAACGGTATCGCGCCTGCCCGCCGATCTGGCGGAAGACGTGAAGGCCCGCTTCCCCGGATTAAGCCAGAACCAGCATTTCGGCACCGAAGCCAGCCGTCAGATGCTGGATGCGATCTGGGCTGCGCCCGGGCGTCAGGGCGCCGGTGCCGCCCGCTGATCATTGCGTTGTCCGGTGGACGTGGGCGGACACATCAGCTAAATCCCCTCCCATGTCCGACACAACCAATCGCCCCGCACTCCGTTCCGAAATTGCCCGCCGCCGGACGTTTGCGATCATCTCGCATCCCGACGCCGGGAAAACCACGCTGACCGAAAAGTTCCTGCTGTTTGGGGGCGCCATTCAGATGGCTGGTCAGGTGCGCGCCAAAGGCGAGGCCCGGCGCACGCGGTCGGACTTCATGCAAATGGAAAAGGACCGGGGGATTTCGGTGTCCGCCTCGGCGATGTCGTTCGATTTCAGGCAATATCGCTTCAATCTGGTGGACACGCCCGGCCACTCGGATTTTTCGGAAGATACCTACCGCACCCTGACCGCAGTTGACGCCGCAATCATGGTGATCGACGGCGCGAAAGGCGTGGAATCGCAGACCCGCAAGCTGTTCGAGGTGTGCCGTTTGCGCGACCTGCCGATCCTGACCTTCTGCAACAAGATGGACCGCGAGTCCCGCGACACGTTCGAGATCATCGACGAGATCCAGCAAAACCTCGCCATCGACGTTTGCCCCGCAAGCTGGCCGATCGGCACGGGGCGCGAGTTTATCGGCTGCTACGATATCCTGCATGACCGGCTGGAGCTGATGGACCGCGCCGACCGTAACCGGGTGGCCGAAACCATTGCAATCAACGGCCTGAATGACCCTGCGCTGGCCAAACACATCCCCGCCGGCCTGCTGGCAAAACTGCGGGAAGATCTGGAGATGGTCAGCGCCTTGCTGCCCGCCTTCAACCGCCAGTCGTTTCTGGAAGGGCACATGACCCCGATCTGGTTCGGGTCTGCCATTAATTCCTTCGGGGTGAAGGAGCTGATGGACGGCATGGGCGAATACGGCCCCGAACCGCAGGTGCAAAAAGCCCGCGAGCGCGGAGTTGCACCGGAAGAAACCACGGTGACCGGTTTCGCGTTCAAGGTGCAGGCCAACATGGACCCCAAACACCGCGACCGCGTGGCGTTCGTGCGCCTGTCGTCGGGGCATTTTGAACGCGGCATGAAGCTGGTACACGTGCGTTCAAGGAAATCCATGGCGATCACCAATCCGGTGATGTTTCTGGCCGCCGACCGCGAATTGGCGGAAGAAGCCTGGGCGGGTGATATCATCGGCATTCCGAACCACGGGCAGTTGCGCATCGGCGATGCCCTGACCGAAGGTGAAAACCTGCATTTCACAGGTATTCCGTCATTCGCCCCCGAATTGCTGCAAATTATCCGCGCGGGTGATCCGATGAAAGCCAAGCATCTGGAAAAGGCGCTGATGCAGTTTGCCGAAGAAGGTGCGGCGAAGGTGTTCAAACCGATGATCGGGTCGGGCTTCATCGTCGGCGTTGTGGGGGCGCTGCAATTCGACGTTTTGGCGAGCCGGATCGAACTGGAGTATTCGCTGCCCGTGCGGTTTGAAGGGTCGAACTTCACCTCAGCGCGCTGGGTGACCGGACCGAAGGCAGCGGTGGACGCATTCATCAACGTGAACAAGGGCCATATCGCGCAAGACAGCGACGGCGACACAGTATTCCTGACCCGCCTGCAATGGGATATCGACCGCGTGGGCCGCGACCACCCCGATGTGCGGTTGACGGGGACGAAGGAAATGATGGTCTAGAGCCCCAATCACAGCAGCGCAAATTCGCAAAAAAAGGGACGCGCATTTGCCCAAATCACCGCCGCGCCTGACCTACCCCGAGGGCCTCGACGCGCTTATCCCGGTCTGGCAGAAACGGCGGGGGCGTCTGGGGTTTGGTGAAGACGAGGCGCTGCCGCCGCTGAACGCCGATCTTGCCGCAATGGCAATGCAACGCGTCCCTTCCGGGATCGCTCCGCTGCCGCTGCCGGCAAGCGGCCATGCCGTGAAGCGTCATGCGCTGATGGTCGAATTGGCCGGGCAAAGCGACCTTGCGTTGCTGAACGGCCTGCTGATCGCGCATCTGCGCAAACGCCCGCAACCGGGCCATACGGCGGCGCTGTTCCAGCGGGTCTGGGCCGAACAGGGCATCATGCTGCGGGCCGAACTTTCAACTCGCTGGCTGATCTCATCGGTCATCACCTTTGCCGATCACGGCGTGTCAGAGCCGCAGCGCAGGCTTGGACAATCGCTTAACATTCTGTTTTCCCTTATGAAGCTTTACGAGTTCGAACGGCTTTGCTCGGGTACCCCGCCCGATCGACCATTCCGCGACTCACGACGCATCCGCCCGCCGCTGCCTTTGGACATGCCCGATTTTTCGTTGACATCCGGCGGGCTGGATATCAACCTGCTGGCCCCGATCTGGGCCGAGGCGCTGCACGAACCGGTGGCGGGTCCGCTTGCCTGCCATCTGCTCGAACGCCTGAACGCGGACCCGGGTACGCTGTTTCGCAGGCTTGCCCTGATGCGGAATGCACAAAAAACGCGGCGGCACAAACCAGAAATGCCGCAGGGGCAGTAAACTTGACCCCGCATGCAATTTCCTGTAATGCCGCTTCAGGCCCAAAAGCCAAGACGCCGGGACGCCCGGTATGATCAGCGTCCCCCTTTCTTACATGCGGTCCGATACCGCATTCACAGGACGCATATGACCAAGTTTTCCGACCTCGCGCTGGACCCCCGCGTGCTTCAGGCCGTGCTAGAAGCCGGCTACGAAATCCCCACCCCTATTCAGGCACAGGCCATTCCGCATGCGCTGGAAGGCCGCGATGTTTTGGGGATCGCCCAGACCGGCACCGGCAAAACCGCCAGTTTCGTTTTGCCGATGATCACCCTGCTGGGCAAGGGCCGTGCGAAAGCCCGGATGCCGCGCAGTCTGGTGCTGGCACCGACGCGCGAACTGGCGGCACAGGTGGCCGAGAATTTCGATACCTACGCCAAGCACACCAAGCTGACCAAGGCGCTGCTGATCGGCGGCGTGTCGTTTGGCGAACAGGACAAGCTGATCGACCGTGGTGTCGATGTGCTGATCGCTACACCGGGCCGCCTGCTGGACCATCACGAGCGCGGCAAGCTGCTGCTGACCGGCGTGCAGATCATGGTTGTGGACGAAGCTGACCGGATGCTCGATATGGGGTTCATCCCCGATATCGAACGCATCTTCAGCCTGACGCCGTTTACCCGCCAGACGTTTTTCTATTCTGCCACCATGGCACCCGAGATTGAACGCATCACCAACACGTTCCTGTCGAACGCTGTGAAGATCGAGGTTGCGCGGCAGGCGACTTCGTCCGAAACCATTGAACAGGCGCTGATCCAGATCACGCCGTCGCGGAAAGACCGCAGTTTCGCCGACAAGCGTTCCGTGCTGCGCGCCCTGATCCGTCAGGAAGGCGAGGCATGCACCAACGCCATCATCTTCTGCAACCGCAAGATGGATGTCGATGTGGTCGCCAAGTCCTTGAAACAACATGGCTTCAACGCATCGCCCATCCACGGCGACCTCGACCAGTCGGTGCGCACCAAGACGCTGGATGGCTTCCGCGACGGCACTGTGCATCTGCTGGTCGCATCCGATGTGGCGGCGCGCGGGCTTGATATTCCGGCGGTCAGCCATGTGTTCAACTTCGACGTGCCCTCGCACCCCGAGGATTACGTGCACCGCATCGGCCGCACGGGCCGCGCGGGCCGCAAGGGCAAAGCCTTTACCATCGCCACGCCCTATGACGACAAGTATCTGGCGGCGATCGAAAATCTGGTAAAACAGCCGATCCCGCGCGGCAGTGTTCCCGAAGGGTTTTCCCTGTCGGACGACGACTCCGCACCCGCAGTGCGTAGCGAACGGCCCGAACGTGAGAATAAATCCGGTCGCAGCCGTGGCGGCCGCGACCGAAAATCCAGCCCGCGCGAAACCGTGCTGGCCGAACCTTCGGCACCGGTTGAAATCCAAGAACCCGTTGCGGCCATCGCTGCTGAAACGCCCGCACCCCCGCGTGAGGAGCGTGTGCCCTACCCGCGCCGGGACGACCGCAGCCGCGCGCCGCGCGACGCCGCACGTGAAAGCGGCTCCCGCGACCCCAGCCCCCGTGACATCCGCCCCCGAGCCATCAGCCCCCGTGACCCCAGCCCCCGTGGAAGTGGCCG
>Ga0105050_10007493_pt1 | contig 12997 bp, 15 predicted proteins | sample FRY01_FD_78088 | JGI IMG/M metagenome (GOLD analysis project Ga0105050, IMG submission 78088) | Freshwater microbial communities from Lake Fryxell liftoff mats and glacier meltwater in Antarctica - FRY-01 | ecosystem: Environmental > Aquatic > Freshwater > Ice > Glacier meltwater ... | reverse complement strand
CCTCGATCCAATCGCAGAGGCCGCCGAGTGTGCGGTCGGTTTCCAGTGCGGTGCCGATGGCGGCGATGAGTGCGGCGAAGGCGGTGGCACGGTTCCGTGCTGCCTCGACGATCACCTCCAACTCGGCGCGATGCTCATAGTGGTAGCGCAGCGGCGACAATGTGACCTCCGGCTCGCCGGGTTGGCCATCGCGCAGGATGATCAAGCCCGCTGGGGGAATGCGTTCGGGCAAGACCTCGTCACGCAGGACCGTGGCAGCAAGGGTTTGGAGCCGCGCGTGCAGCGCGGAGAGGATTGTTTCGCGGGTGGTGGGCATGTATGAACTCGGCGTGTTTGTCTTAGGACTGCGGTTTAGGCAACAGAGCCGTCATTCGTGCCTGAATAAGTATTTATCTTGACGAAAATTAGGGGCTCGTCACATTGGTCACGGAAGGCTGCAGCGTGGTCTAGCGGTAATTCTCTATTGCTGGACTTCAATGCCCTCCTCCGCCTCTTTGAGTTTAAGAATTACAGAACTGGAAATTCTGGCTGACATTTTCATCAGGTCGGAAACTGCTTCGACATAGAGGGCGCCGTTTAGTGATGACTCTACCAACTTCGAATACTCGGAGCTATTGGATAGAAATTCCTCTGCCTCTTGGCGCAACTTTGAAATTTCGAAATCTGCGAAGGTAGCAGTATCTTCATTCTCCTCTAGTTCCGTATCAGTACGTAAATCGATGATATGAGAAATTTTTTTTCTGATTTCTTCCATCCGCTTTGATTCCTGGCCTGAAAGCAGACTTATCAATTTTTCAGCCGCCCCACACCGCTCTTCATTATTCTCCTCGACGCGTTTTAGTCCGTTTGGACCGAAATAAATCATTCCAAGCGCCGTCAATCCATACAGAACATCTGGCTCGAAGCGACCTAATTGCCTTAAATTTCGGAGCGATGATCTAAATAGACTTTCAAAAAAAAGAAAGCTATTAATATAGCTTTCAAGCTTTGCACAAAGTTCTAACAAGTGGGCGTAATCTTGCCCGACTTTGTTCTCCTTGTCGGAGACGCTGCTCCAATTCTTAATATCCATTGGTAGTGAATAGGAAATTGAATGATAACCTCTTTCTATGTCCTCCCGTAAGTCTTTCATCAAGCCGTTTAACGGCTTGATGAAAAGCTTTGCGTTGTTAGGTCGCTGGTCCGGCGTTTGCCAAGAGAACGACGTCTCTTTAAGCCTGTAGCCTATCAAATCAGAGGACAACGTGGGAGCCTGTTCTGGAAGCTTATTTAAATATGATCCATTTATACGGCCAAGAAAATCAATGGTGGAAACGAAAAGTCTCTCGTGAATTTTGCAAAATATATATGATTCATGCCGATGATCTAGAAAATTTTTCTCGCTTGATCCTAAGACAGATTTCTCATCTTCAATCGAAAGAGCCTTCCAGCCATTTTTGAGGAGAAGGGTCAAAAGTTCATTTGGCATTAAATTTTTGGTAGGCTTGGCTTCAGAAACCAGACCGATTTCAAAAACGACCTTCTGCACAAATGACGAGCAAATAGATTTTCCGTCCATTCTCCTGCGAACAAAGGATAGAAAGGTACCCCAGTGGTAAGCCTCGCCTTCACGGTATCTTACTGCAGAATACAGCTTTGAAATTGACACCTCCCTTTCGCTTCGAAGTAACAGAAAGTCATCGTTGCCCCTTCGTCTGAGCAACCAAACATCAAGAGGAGTGATAGTAAATCCATTGAATGGTGATATTTCAACGATTTCAAACGGACTCACAGCGAAGGCGACATGATAGCTGGCTCCGCGAGCTCCAAATATAAAACCCTGCAATTTTGAAACTATTTTCCCAAAGGAAAATGGGGAGCTTGTAAACAGAACATCTCCCGCCATAATTGTATCTGCGGGGGTGACATAATTACTCCAATCTGACGACAATCAAAACACTCCCAAGTTTCCAAACTCGCGATTTGTGCTAAGATCACTCACGAGGGCTGTTGTTGTACAGGTTGGCCACATGACTGCGGGCACTGGCGACATTAAGATCATAGAGTTATGACTGTGTCCATTTTTCCCCGCTGTTGCCAGTGATTTCGAAGTCAAGCGAGTTTTTCAGTTTACGTTGGCAAGCATAATGAACAAAGACTGAGCATCGTTGGCAAATCGGAGCTTCAGGCTGTTTCACAGGGTAAGGCGTCCTATCGGCAGAACCGGTCACGTCTCAGACGTCAGCGTCCATGCGTCCGACGTCAGCACGTGATCAAAACATCAGACATGTTATTCCGTCCAATTTGCCACGACTAGCCCCGGCAACCTTGCCTCGGCCTCGCGCGCGGGACCTTCTAAGCTCAGCCGCTTGGGCAGTTTCACCTGCGGAACAAGGATGAAGATCGGTACCGTCGCAAGACCACGCCGGGTCTTTGACCTTGAGGCGACAGCACGGCCCTTCGAATTCATCCGGGTTTCCGCCACCAAAAGGCTTGGCCGCCCGCGTCGGTAGACGAAACGCAGGCGCTGGCCGGTGCGTTGCTCCCAGCCGCCGGGCGTGATCCGCTTGTTGCCAACGCCTTTCTTGCCCGCGGCGGCGGTCGGGATGGCAAGCCAGAACCCGTCTTTTGCGCGGATCAGGACGCCACGATCAAAGGCATCGATGACCTTTGAGGCGTTGAAATAAACCACCGCGGCCGCGCGGATCGAGACGCCGACTGTCGGGTATACCTTCGTGCGGATCGAATTGGCGAACCCCCGACCTAACGCCGCGCCTGTGATCTGGCCGCGCCAAGCGGTCTGCAATCCGGCGGCGGCCTCGGATACGCCCGCCGATACCGCCTGTTCTGCAGCCTCGAACTCTTCCTTCATCAGCGCCCGCAAGTCGCCCTGAATATTTGCAAGCAGCCTCACAGCGCCCGCGCCTCGGCCAGCCAGACCAGCCGGTTGGTGTCCCGGGTGGGGGTGCCGCTGATCTCATGCAGTTGGCCCGCGATCTCCACCGTATCGCCTGATCCCAGCGCCGGGGCATCGGCGAGGCGGATGTTCAATAGCACGGTATCGACCACGAACCTACCATCGCCAAAGCTGGCCAAACCGTCCGGCATAGCCCGGATCACCCGAATGGGCTGCGCCGGATTGATGCCGCCGAAGCGCAGGAGCGCATCAACGGCAAGGTTCTGATCCGCAAACAGCGTGTCCGTGGCGAGATCGAAGGCGGTCAATTGGCGCTGGCCGCTGTCAGGCGCACGCGGCCGGTGGTCTCGCCCGCGCCGCCGCTGACGGCCAGCACAGCCACGCCCACCAGCTTGTTGGTGGCCACTGTGCTGGTGACGCGCGAAGTGGCCGCGTCCCAATAGATCAGCTGGCCCACGGTCCAGGCTTGCGAGGCAGTTTTGGTGAGATCGAAGATCCCGTTCAGCACGAGGACCAAGGGCTCGCCGATTGCCGCTGCGTTCTCTGCGATGCCGAACAGCGAGCCGATCAGGACCGGCTGGCCGGAAGCAACGGCGGCGGCGGCCGTAAGGGTGACGCGGTTGCCCACGCCGATGAAGTTTTTCATCTGAGGTCTCCTGAAGGTTTAGGGTTACGCGACGGATCAGACGCCCGCGTTGCGGTAGAGGCCCCGCCAGTCGATGGCTTTGGAGGCGAAGTCGTGGCGGGCTTTGATTTCCATGCCGTCGACTTCGAAGCCCATGCGGGTTTCGGTGTAGACGCCGTTGCTACCGTCGAGATAGGCATATTCCACGGTATCGATCCGGTTCGGATCGGCCGCGAGGAACCATGGATCGGCCCCGGACGGGGGGATCAAACGGGGCTCTTCGATCGGCTCTAACCGCCCAGCGAAAGCGTTCACGCCCGCGACGGCATTCGGGGTGGTCGCGGTTACGTTCTTGCGCGCCTCAACCGAGCGCGCGCCCGGTGGGGTGATCAGATAGCGCGGCTGCACCGAGATTTGGCGCGCTTCAAGCCCGCGTTGGTTGCCAAAGAGGCGGTAAGCTTCGGCCAGAGTGGCTTCAGAAATCACCCCCGCCGTACCGAGGTTGCCGTGACCCGCGTTGAACAGCGCCACGCCGTCGCTCATCAGTGGGTTGGAGGTGAGGATCGAATAGACCAGATCAGATTCAAGATCAGCCGCCGAGGCGCCAAAGGCAGAGGGAATGCGGGTGAAGGCATCCAGATCGTCGTTGATCAGGGTCTGGCGGGTGATGCCGATGATCCGGCCATAGGTCAGCAGGGCATAGACTTCGCGGCTCTCGCCCATTGTGCCATAGGTGAACTCGCCGCTCTCGGGCACGCGCAGCAGATCCGGCGCACCGGCCAGCTGGGTGCGCTGCACCGGGCGGAAATCGGTGATCGTTGCCTGCCGAGCCCAGGCGGTGAAGGTGCGAGGGGTGCTGTCATAGGCTGCGCGCAAGGTTTTGTTGGCGACATTGGCGAGGATGAACGGGAAGTCAGCTGTGGAGTGATAGCCGGGCCCGGCACGCTTTTGCAGGGCTTCAGTCGCCAGTTCCATCCGCGACATGCCCCGCGTGCTGATGCCGCGACGCTCAAGGGCGTGGCGGGCCATATCGAGCAGGTTGAGCCCGCGGAACTCCCGCGCGGCATCGGTCAATTGGTGCAGGCCCGGGGAGTGGCGGTGCAGCAGTGCTGCCGAGACGGCATCGCGATAGGCGATCTCGCTGGCGCCGGTGTCGCGGGCGGCGGCAGGAACGGTTGCGCCGGTGCGGGTGCCGAGGGTGTCGGCCTCCGCCAGCCGGTCCAGCACGGCGCCCCGGGCAGCGTCGAGCGTGACACCGCGACCGATCAGATCGGCGGCAAAGGTGTTGTCGAGGCCGTGGCGCTGGCAGAGCGTCAGGATGTCGGCCGCGGCGCGCTGCGCTTCAGCGCGGATGGCGTCGGCATTGGGTGCAACCGGGGCAGGCATGACTGCGGTTGGCGCAGGCAGCGGAGTCACCATTGCAGCAGGCGCAGGGTCAGCAGCCCGGGTTGTCGGTGCAGGTGCCACAGCCGGGGTCGCGGGTTGGATGTCATCGGGCATTTGAGCCTCCGTTTCAGGGTGTGTGGTGCGGGTGAGAGTGCAGGTGTTGAGCGTGCGGAGTGTGCCGGTCTCGGAGCGAACCCGGGCGCCCGGATCAGCGCCAATGGCGACGGCAGAGATTTCCATCGGTTCCCAATCGATGGCGCGCCACAACTCAGGCGCGCCGTCGCGCTTGGTGATTTCATAGCGGTGGACGCGGTAGCCGACCGAGACGTTGCGGATGATGCCGCCTGCGATGTCGCGAAAGATTGGTTCAACATCGGCCCGCTCGCTAAAGCGGATCGTTGCGGTGCCCTGACCGTTGGCGATCCGGGCGGAACCGTCGACGACAACGCCCAGCACAGCGTCCAGCGATGCCGCATCATGCGAGTTCAGGAATGGCGCGCCGCCGTTCAGCCGGTCCAGGCGGATCATGCCGGGATCGAGCGAAAGCTCCTCGTCGACCGCTTCATCCCAGAGCCGGGCGCGGCGGACGGTGGCGCCGGTGGTCCAGATGATCTCAACCGTGCGGGCGGTTTCATCGATGCTGCCCGCCCGCACATAGGCCATCCGCCCCTGCAAGGGCAGATCGATGATGTCGTTCGGCATTGTGGTGCTCCGTTCAGCTTTGGCTGGGATCTGGCGGTGGATTGCCCAGCGCGCTGTCCAGCGATCCGGGGTCCTGGCTTTGAACCTGCCCGCCACGGCTTACTTTGCGCGGATCAGAGTCGAAGATCAGGTTCATGGTGTCGGCCAGCAGGGCGTATTCCTGCCATTCCTCCATGACCTTGCGCGGATCATAGCCGCGCTTGGCGATCTGCTGGGCGATGGTGGAGAACCCGGCCCGGGTTTCCAGCAGGTCGGTCGTGGCGTCTTGCAGCGGGTTGACGCTGTCGAACTTTGGCGGCGCCCATTCGACCGGGATATCGGCGGTCGGGATCAGCCCGGCGGCAAAGGCCGCCTCGCAGAACCAGTTCCAGATCTGTTGGCAGAACATCGGGATGATCATCTGCCATTGCATCGCCTCCACCATCCGGCGGAATTCGTTCAGGCCGACCCGGCTGGATGAAAAGTTCACCTGACTGAGATCACCGGTCATCAACTCATAGGGCACACGCCAACCCGCTGCGATGATATGCAGCTGCACGCGGTGCCATTCATAGACGCCCGCCGTCGCCGCAGGTTGGTTGAACTTGATGTCCTTGCCGCCGCGGGCATAGGCAATCAGGCCGGGCTCAAACTGCTCGATCCGGTTGCCATCTGCATCCTGCACCACCGGGGCAATGGATTGCTGGGTTTCATCATCGCCAAAGACAATGCCGACAAGGCAGGCTTCGGTTTTCTTGCGCACCAGTTCGGCGCGCTGCCAGTCGTCCACATCGCGCAGCGCGGCCATGGCCGGGGTGCCCCACGGCACTCCGCGCGATTGCACCCGCTGGCGTTCAAACAGATGCGCCACCCGGTCGGCTGGGATGCGGACAGATTCAAACCGCCGCGTAAACACCGGCGCCGCATCGCCCGGATGGTCGGGATACATCCAATAAGCTGCCCGCCGCCCGGCGCTGTCGTGCTCGATGCCGTAGCGGATACGCGCCCCGCCGGGCCGGTCTTCAAACTTCGCGGCATCAAGGTGATCGGCCTCTTTCAGTTCGATCTGCAACGGCACCACCAGCCCGGCCGATCGCGGGCGGCGCACGCGCAGGGCAAAGACGTCGCCGCCCTCAATCGTCTCGCGCATCGCCAGCGAGAGCAGCCCGTGGAAATCGGTGTGGCCGTCGGCGTCGCATTGATCCGCCCAGCGCATCCAGAGATCATCGACCAACTTGTTGAGCGCTTTATCCGCACCCGCCGCCCGCGGACGAATGCCAGTGCCCACAAGGCTATTGACCAGCACGGCGACGGCTTTTGCCGCGAGCGGGTTGTTGCGGACCAGATCGCGCATCCGGTCGCGCAGGATCGGCGCAGACATCCCGATTTCCGCATCGGCCGCTTTGCCGCTGGTCGTCCAGCCGTCGGTGCCACGGCCCTTGGCCGCCCCGTCATAGGCCCGGCGCAGATTCCCCAAAGCAATCCGGGCCGCATAACGCTGCGCGGCGGCCTGCGGCGAGACCAGCGCCACGGCCCGATCGATCAGACCCCAGCGGATTGTAGGTGGTGCCGTAGTGCTCACCGCAGGCCTCGGCGAAAGCTCGCAAACCCTGCGACCGGCAAGGGCGATCCGGCGACCTGCGCCATCTCGCTTTCAATGGTGCGCATCCGGGACAGAAGATCGGCGGCGTTGCCATATTCGACCGTGCGGCCATCGGAGGTGACGCGCAGGGTGCCTGCGGCATAGGCCCGCTTCAGGGCATCAAGTTCACTTTGCGTCCAAGCCATCTCAGAACCATTTCTTTCTCGGGCCCATCCAGGGGGCGGGGCGTTTTGTCTGTGTCGGCGGTGCGGGCCGGTTTGGCTGGCCTGCTGGCAAGGCGTCGGCTTGTCCCGTCGCCATTTGCGCTTCCAGCTGTTCCCAGCGCAGATCGTCCCAACGGTCGATCCCCATCAGCCAGGCAGCAGCGCGGGCATAGACCCGGCAATCCAGTGCCTCGTTGCGCTCGCGGGTCTGCTGCCATTCCAGCTTTTGAAACCCCTGCCGGGTCTTGATCGTCATCAGCTGCTCGGCAGTCAGCTGTTTCATCCATTCCGCCGTGGTGCCTTTGGGGATGTGCACAAAGCCGTGGGGCCATTCGGCGCCCTCGGCCAGTTCCTCGTCGGTCGGGGCGATCAGGCGCAGGAAGCGGTAGGTTTCCGACTTGAACACCGCCCCGGCCACTTTCCAAAGCTGCACACCGCGCCGCAGCTTGCGCCCGGCCTCGGTCACTTCGACGTAGGTGGGGCCGTCCATAGGTGTGCTGCGGTCAAAGCCCGCCACACCTTTGATCGCGATTACTTGTCCGCGCCCTACGGCCCGCACCCATGAATAAACCGCATCGGTGGTGACCCCGTCACCGGAGTCGATCGCCATCCGCGCCAGCGCCATCCGGCAGCCCGAGGCGTGCTCCCATGTCTGGCCCAGAAACTTCGACAGATGCGCCCAGACTTCCGGTCGGGCCGTGTCGCCCTCCAAAACAACGTGATCAACCAGCCAGGAGCGCAGATTGCGCCCCCATCCCCAGACATCCACCTCGATCCGGTCGCGTTGCACGTCTGCCCCGGCAGTGAGCAAGAGCACCCCGTCCGGTGCTATCCCAAGCTGCCAATCTGCCCGCCGCTCATAAAGCCGCTGCCAGTCCGGCGCCTCGCCGCGCTCCTGCCAAGTCTCGCCCAGAATGGTATTCTTCAGCGTTTTCAGTGCTGCATCATTGCCCAGCGCGCCTTCCCAGCCCCGGGCGATCTCCTCCCAGGACAGCCACCCGAGCGGTGAATAGAGCCCAGAAATATGATACCCGACCACACCTGCCGCCTTTGCCGCCGCCTGCACATCGGGGGCAGCGGTCGCCATCCAGCCCGCGCCGTTCTCTTCCGCCATCATCCACGTCTTGTGTCGCTCCGCGATCGGGGCGTCGCAATGCTCGCACAGATACTGCGCCGTCTCGGCCTTGCCCGGCTCCCAGCGCAACCGCTCGAATTGCAGCCATTGCAGCCCGCCACAATGTGGACAGGGCACGTGATAGCGCTGCTGGTCGGACAATTCCCACTCCCTCTCGATCCGGCTCAAGCCCTTCAACGTCGGCGTTGAGGCCAGAAACACCTTGCTGCGATGGCCAAAGCTGATGGTCCGGGCTTCGGCCAGGGCGATAGGGTCGCCTTCACCGTCGACATCGCCCGGATAGGCATCGACTTCGTCCAGAAACACCCAGCGTGCGGGCATGGACCGCAGACCCACGGCAGAATTCGCGCCGGTCAGGATCAACTGCCCGCCCGGAAACCGTTTGCCCAGAATGGTGTTCCCGGCGTCGCGCGACCGCGATGGAAAGACCAGTGCCCGCAAATCCGGGCTTTCCTCGATCAGCGGGTCGATCCGCTGCTGTGACAGGCGCTTGGCCAGATCCACAGTCGGCTGCACAGCAAGAAACGGCCCCGGCGCGCGGTGCATGCAAAACCCGATCCAGTTGTTGCCCGCTTCCGTGGCGCCAACCTGCGCCGCCTTCATGAACACCACCCGTTGCGCAGGGTGGCGCGGCGACAGGGCATCCATCACGGCCTTCATGTAGGGCGTGCGGGCTGTTCGATAGGGTCCAGCCTCAGAAGCCGCCCGGGACGAAAGAACCCGGTGCCGGTCCGCCCATTGCGACACGGTTAGCGCCGGATCGGGAGCAAGCCCGGCCATCCATGCGCGCCGGACCTCTTCCGCGCCGTCAAACGTCTCAGCGGAGCTCAATTTTCACCTCCGCCATTTCAGCCAGATGCGCGCGCAGATATGTGTCCAAAACCTGCTCCATCCGGTGGGCATCGACGCCCAGTTCTGCCGCCATGTTCGCGGCGACCCGGGGCGGCCAGTTCAGCCAGGCATCGCGTTCGCGCCGTGCCAGATCGAACACCATCGCCGTTGCCCGGGCGCGGTCGATCACCTCGGCTTTCATTTTTTCCAGCCGGACCTTGGCGGTCTGGGCCTTCAGGACTTCATTCGCCATCCGGGCACGCAGGAAGGACACCTCGCCGCCGCTGGCCTCGGGGCTGCCGGGATCGGTGCCCGCATCGCGCAACGTATCGGCCACCGCTTTGAGGGCCGCCTGCGGCACCGGTTTGGTCGCGATCGCGCGGGCGGTTCCTGCGGCAGTCTCGGCCCCCATCTGGCGGGCGTGCAGGCCGCGCTGCTTGGCGGGATCGGTCTGGGCACCCCATTCAGCATCGGCGCGATCAGGGTCAATGGTGCCGTCCGGCAGGGTGGTGATGCGCCCCGTGGCGATGGCTTTGCGCACCGCCGCCTCGGAGACGCCGCGCTGTGCTGCATAGCTTCGCCGAGACACTCCCATTCTGATCGAAACCTCATTTATTCAGTGACTTAGGAGTTGCTCTCTTTTGGTTCCGTGCGCTGTCTGCAGCCATCGCAACCCAACGGAGGCCTCCATGAAACCCCTGACAACGCACGAAGAATTCTGCCTGCAAAACGCCGCCCACTTTGTCGCCGCCCGGGGCCGGACGCCCCGCGACCGCACCCGCCAGCAATTCGCGACGCTGCCCGAGGCGCAGGCCTACGGCACCGCGATCGGCGACGGCCGCACGATGATCTACGCGGTCACCCCGCTTGGGCATTCCGCCCACATTACCAACGCTTGAAAGGCCCCCATCATGAAAACCAAATCCCTAACCGCGGCGCAGATCGACACGCTTGCCCAGCGCCTTTCCGACACCCCGTTTGAACCGATGGCTAGCGCGAAGAAGGCGGGCGATAATCTCGCCCGCTTGCTGGCGGCGCAGATTGGCACCGAGCGCGCTGCACTTGCCTTCACCTCGATCATGGCTGCCGAGACGTTTGATCAGGCCGAAGCGCGGCTGACCTTGGTGCTGGACTACGGTAACACCGAACAGGCGGGCGAGACTGAGCCCGCGACAGAAGAACCGAAGCCCACGACTGCCCCGGTGATAGGCAAGCGGCAGGCCATCGTGGATCAGGCCCACACCGGGGTGCTGCCGCAGGCGCCAGATTTCTCCAAACCGACCCATGCGCGGTTTCGCACCAAGCTTGCCCAGATCATCGCCTTGGCCGAGGCAGGCGATATTGCCGCCCTGCAGGCCTTCGAGATCAATCCGGTCTCGTCCAGCCCGAAAGCCATCGCTCGCTACCGCGACCTTTGTGTGATTGCCATCACAGCCCGCGCGCAGGTGGAGGCATGAAGATCACCCGCGAATTTGCCCCGGGCGATCGCTACACCTACGATTGCGGGCTCTGCAGCTACAAGAACGGATGGGCGCAGGTCGATACGGCGCAGGATGCGTCGTATTTTGGGACATGGGCCCATCCGACCCGGTTGATGATTTTCAGCTATTGCGAGGGCGACACGACCTTGAAAGAGGCTGTGTCGCCCGAAGAGTTTGCCGCCGAGTTGCGCGAGATCGACGCGTGGAACCGCGCGAATGGCTATGGACCGGCGCGGATTGATCCGGGGTTTGCCCCGGCGATGAAGGCGGCGTTCGAAGCGATCGGGCTCGCCGATTTGCTGCATTGAGAGGCTATTTTACTGCGGCTGGCGCTTATTTCGCCAGTCGCCCTTCGTCGTCGATCAGTATCAATCTGGTCGGGAGCGCCGGGCCCCAGACCCACAGAACCATATTCACGTCACTGGCCACGGCCCCTTTGGCAAAGCTCGGCACCCGCATCGCGGCATAACCATCGGCGATCAGCTGTGCGGCAAAACTCTGTGTCGGTGCCATGCCGTCCCGCTGCATTCTGATCCGCCAGTCATCAGCCGCCAGAGCCTCTGGCGTCATGCCATATCCGGCAAGAGCAGCTGCATCGCACCCGTCGAACACAGGCCCGATGTCGGCCTCGCAGGAGACCAGCGTCGTGGGTTGCAGTGTCCCGATCTGATTGCTCTCGCGCACCGCCGTCATCACCGAAAGCGAGGTGTAGAGCGCAGGCCGCCCCTTGGCATTGAACCGTCCGCCGTGCAGCCGCGCGCCTTCACCCGAGAGCGGATCGCTTGCCCGGATCGGGTTCAGCGCCCGGTAAAGAAGCCCGGCAAAGTGCTGCGCATCAGGCATGAACGCCAGAATCAACCGCGTCGATATAGGCCATCACGTCGCCTGCATGACCTTCCTGCACCAGCTGCATCGCGGTCAGTCCAGCGAATCCCGCCAGTGGTTCCGATCGATACCATGCATAGGCAATCAGCTCAGAGCCGAAGCGCGGTTCTACCCGGTTCAGGATTTCGACCATTTCGCGCAACCGCTTCTGGGTCTTCGGGCTGGCGATCCGGTCGGGGCGCATCAGAGCATCGCGGCCGAGGCCGACGGTGTGTGCGATTTCGTCCTTCGTCGTGCGCAAGACCGTTGCGATCCGACTCGGGGCAAACTGGCCCTGTTCGGAGAATGCTTCGATTCCCATATCAGTCTCCATTCATACTGACGTAATATGGCGTCAATCGGGATGGCAATCAAGGGTCTTGGTCTTGGTCTTGGTCATGGACGCGGCAAGGGAGCCACGTTCCAGAACAGCACCCGGCCGGGCCCGCGCATCGCGATGCACAACTCCCAAGCCTTTGCGTCATAGTGCAGATCAGCCGGAAAGGGTGCGCCAATCATCGCCACTTGCCCAAACGCCCGCGGATAGACGTGAATGCGAGCCCCGACGACGTCCTTCGGAGCCAGTTCCCGGCCGATCTGCACAACATGCCGCCGGGCTTTCGGCCAAGCCAGCGCCAGACCACGCGCCAGAACCCCCGATCCCGCTGCGCACCAAACCTCGTCTGGTTCAAGGCTGGTTGCCTGCGCAGCTGCGGCGATTGCCTCGATGCCGCCCAGAATATCAGCGCCGAACGGGATCAGCGAGGCCCCTGTATCGCGGCAATACTGGCGGGCCCGGCTCTGCACGACGGTGAGATATCCGGGCGAAACGGGCACAACTTTGGCCCCCATTCTTGCGGCTTCAAGCGTTCGGGCGTGTGGTTTGGCCCGCTGCGCCACAAAGATCGTGGCCTTTTTGCCCAACGCCCGGGCGACATGGGCCAGAGCAGTTTGCGCACCGCCTTCGGGTGGGCTGGCATAGACAGCTTCCTGCACACCGTCGAACACCTGTCCGATGAACCGGGCCTTGGTGCCGCCGGGGTGGAGATCATCGCGGACCACCCAGATCCCCGCATAGGTTTGAACGATGGGGACGCTCATTCTTGCGGTGCCTCTTCGCTGGTGCCATCGGCCTCGTCGATCTCGCCGAATTCGACTTGCCCGATCGCCTCATACCAAGCGGTGCGAAAGCTGACTCACGGGGGATTCCCAAAGCGCCAAAAGTCTGAATCTATTGCGGTAGATCAGGGAGGGCATGGCCATGGGTGCAGCGATAGCATTGCGGTTGGACT
>Ga0105050_10007491_pt1 | contig 13003 bp, 14 predicted proteins | sample FRY01_FD_78088 | JGI IMG/M metagenome (GOLD analysis project Ga0105050, IMG submission 78088) | Freshwater microbial communities from Lake Fryxell liftoff mats and glacier meltwater in Antarctica - FRY-01 | ecosystem: Environmental > Aquatic > Freshwater > Ice > Glacier meltwater ... | reverse complement strand
ACCATCTCGTTCCAGTCTTTTTTCAGTTTGATGCGGGTGGAGTCGCCTGTCATAGCGATGCGGACTGCTTCGAGCAGGGAGGATTTCCCGGCCTCGTTGTGCCCGGCAATAACGATCACCGGGGCTTGGGCGTGGATGCTGACTGCGCTGATGCGCTGAAAGTTTGAAACTTCAATGCTTTCGATTCTCATGGGCTCTCCGTGGTGTTACCGTTTGGGTGGATTTAGCTCTCAGTCAAGGCCGCCGAAGCCGCCATTGACGTCGTTCTGTGGCGGTGTACGGTGGCGTGTGGCGCTTCGTGCTGTATAGGCTGCTTGTTCGCGCGCCGGAGCAGTCTCTCGCGCCGTCTCAGTCTCGTTCATCGACACCGGCGGTTCCTCCTCCTCGCCGCTGTGCTCTATGGCGCAGATATCTTCTTCGCCCGACATGATGGCCTTCGTTTTTTCCGCATCCGCCATCGCGCTTAGATCGATGACGTTGCCGCTCTCACTGTCTGCGTCGAGCTGGGCGGCGCTCGAGAATGCCTCGCCAGGGGTGAGGGGCAGGAACTTCGCCATTTTCTTGATCACCGATTTGGCCGACATATCGTCTTCCCAGAGTACCCATGGGGTCTCGTCTAACTTCTTCTGCGCCTTGGCTCTGCTGTAGTCGTCTTTGGCCTCATCAACTGCGCGCGTGAGTGAGGTTAAGGTCTCGCTCTTGCCTTTGATTTTCTCGATATCGTCGAGCGGTAGCACCAGGGTCATTTCGTTGCCGTTGGTGAGTCTGACGTAGCAAAATGCGCCGATTAAGGGGCCGCGGTTCGTCAGTGCCTTTTTGTACTTGAGAAATGACTCGGTGCCTTGCATGTGCTCGAATGTGTCGTTCTCGTGTATCGCCTCGGCCTCGATTTTGTCGATGTGACTGGAGCGGTGCGCCAGGGTGATAAACCCGCGGTATCCTATTTGGAATTGACATTCATAAACATCTACCCACTGGCCTCTGAGCTTCTTGCTCTTTTTGTAGGGAATCAGGAAGGCTTGCTGCTGGACGGTGTTCGGTTCAAGGCCCAGCGCGGCTGCCGTCATCAAGGCGCCAATGACTGAGTTGGGCTCGCACTCGAGCAGTTTTGGGGTTTTGCTTATGGCGTTGACGGCAAGGCGCAGAAATCGCTCTGGCGTGAGGAATGTTCCGGCCAAGGATTGAATTCCGCGCTTTGTCTTGGGGGATGTCAGCATCTCCATCAGCGACTTTGGGGCTTCGTCGGTTTGGGCTGTGCCGGTTCTAACTTGTTGCAGGGATGTTGCCATGAACGTTCTCCGGTTAATCGTGGTAAGGGCATGTTTTCCAGCGCGCGCAGTACTTCGGGTTGCACAGGATGGATTTCGTGTTGGGCGGGAAAAGCCCGGCGCGGAACATATCGGCTGCGAATTCGATCAGCCCCGGGTACTCATCGGTGCCTACCATCATCCGCTTCGCGCCGATAATCTCCGCTGTTGCAATCTCGGGAGTGCCTTTGGTCTTTAGGCCGATAATCTCGGCGTTCTCCGTGATGGCGTTCCCGGTGGTGTGCTCGTATAACAGCTCGTATGTGCCAATCTGCGGCTTGTGGCCCGCTATGTTGGCGAGGCCTTGTTTGACGGCCGCTCCGCCTGATTTAAGGTCTTGGATGCCGTGTCCGTTGGTGGTCTTCTTGATGCGGGAGCGATCCAGCGTCCCGGTCAGAATAATCGTAATGCCATCCCCGCAATCGATGGGGAAGGGGGTTGTTGCCAGCTCTACCGCAGAAAACTCGAATCGTGGGCTCACGTCGTTGCAATACATGGTGTGCAGGCGCAGGGCGATTTTCTCGGCCTCTTTCTGCGTGAGCTCGTCGCACTTCCAGTCAACGTCTCGGGTCGGGTTCCATATCTCGTCAATGGCGTATTGTGCCGAGTCGTAAACGCTCACCGGCATGCCGTCGATGCGCCCTTGGTCAAAGACCGCGGTGCTGGCGTGGATGGCCGTACCAAGCTGTGCGCGGGGGCTGCTGGGCATTCTCATGCCTAGCATGTGCTCGCCTTCCCACTTGTGTGCGCAGTCGAAAAGAGAGCCCCAGCTAGAGGCTCGTACTCTGAATTCGCTCACGTTAGACGACCTGCGGCTGTTTGGTTTTTACTGGGGCGCCGTGTAGCTCTGCGCGAAGGGCAAAGGCTTCATTCATGGCTTCTGGGCGAGTAGCGCCTTCGGTAACGAAAGGGCGGCCGTGGTTGGTTCCGGTGGCGACGAACTTAAGTGTTCTGGCGTCTTTTTGGATTCTCATTAGGGTGTGCTCTTTGGTTTATTGTGTTCTTTCAAATTACCACAAAGGTATATTGAAGCAACCAAAGAAAGACGGAAATTGCAAAATTAGGTGATATTTATAAGGAAAGTCTGGTTTCTGGTTAGATTTTTTCGGGAAGGGAGCGCAGCAGGAGTAGGATTGTGTCGCTTACATGCTTGGGGATACGGCGGGTATTGAGCTCTTGGGTGATCATGCGAGTGGCCCCGCTCTCTTTGATGGGTGACTGCTGGGCGGTGGTGCGGTCCAGGTAGCCGGCGGGGAGGGAGGCGTTTTTTTCGATTTTGCGCGCGAATTTCTCACCAATATTCCTATGGTTGTTCAGGACTAGCGTGAGGTATTGCTGGCTCACATCGTAGGTGCGCGCAAACTCGGCAACGGTTGAGTTGCCGATGAGCTGTACGAGGTTGATTTTGCGGGTATCGTTCACGGGCGGATCATAGCAAGTGATAATGAAAGCGGCAAATCTTTAGCTTACATTCTGGTGAACTTGAAGGAGCCGGATACTTTGCCGCAAATCACCAGGCCAGAGGTCTCCAGATCCGTGTCCTTTTGCGTTAGGTTCAGGCTGCTCGCTGCCACCATCACGCCGGAGCTATCCCGGTACAGGCGCCGGAGCATGAGGATCTGGTCGATCTCGAACTTGAGGACATACACGCCGTCTTGGCCGAATTGGGTGGTGGTGACATCGATCAACAGCAGCTCGCCGTGCTTGATGATGGGCTCCATGCCGATGCCTTTGGCCTCTGCAATCTGGAGGGATTGAGGGGGGCAATCAATGTGCGCGCTCAGCCAGGTCTCCGAGATGAGCATTTTCTTAACGGGCTCCAGCTGGGATTTGGACGCACTAAACCCTTTGGAGCCTCGAATGCTCAGGCTTGGTATCCAAATATAGTCGGGTGTTGCCTCGTCCGTGTCGTCAACGTGGAGGGTGTCCAGCCAGCCGGGCGCCTTCTGCAGCCGCTCCTCTATGTGCCTTGCCATCACCGTGCCGATGTTGCGTCGGGGGGTTTTTCCGATAACGGCATTAATCTGCGCGGGGCTTTTACCCAGAACATTGGCGAGCTGTTTTTGCTCGAGGTCGTGTCTTTTCATGTGTCGGCGCAGGTTAAAGCGGCGAATGTCTTCAGTTTTCATAAGTTTATTTTGGCATATTTACTTGACAAGTCAATGTGCCACTAGGGTATTGTAGTAGGCGATAAATATACCTGTTGCTTTCCGAAGGAAACCCTCATGACTCTCAAAGAATACCTGCACTCGCTCTCCTCAGATGCGCGGTTGCGACTGGCGCGAGGGCTCGATACTACCGATGCCTATCTGAAAAAACTGATGTACGTGCCGGCCAGCAAGCCATCCCCTGAATTGGCGCTGAAAATCGAAGTGCTGTCATGCGGAAAAATTACCCGGGCCCAAATGCGCCCCGAGCTGTATGTCGGGATGGTCTCTATTGCCAAAGTGTCCGGGGGTAACGCTTTCCCGAATATCTGCGTTCCTTGCCGTGTAAGCCGCCCTGACCTTGCGGGCACCTTCGAATCGTCGGACATCGAATCGTCGCAGGATGTGAGTATTCAGGTTAAGTGCGGCATCGAGGGGGTGTCCTTCGATCTGCCTGATGGCTCCTGGCTGGCGTTCAATGCCGAGCAAGCGCTTTGCCTGAGCGTGGTGCTGACGCGGTGCTCGGCGGCTCATATTGCACGCGGGGATGTCACCCTCGCTGCGATCCCACGGCAGTAGATCAGTGCTTGAAAATAGGGTGAAACCCTGAAACGAGCCACGGAGGGGAAGTAAATGCACCACTACCAATTCAACATCGGCGATTACAAGAAAGACACGGCACACCTGTCTTTGCTTGAGCACGGTATTTACCGAGTGCTGATTGATTCCTACTACACGAACGAAGGCCCGCTTGTTGCGGATGATGCGAAACTTATGCGAACGCATTGCGTTCGTAGTCCGGATGAGCAGCAAGCGTACAAAAACGTAATAGATGACTTTTTTGAAGTGGTGGATGGCAGCTACAAGCACGAAGGCTGTGACAAGGTTTTGGCTAAGATTTACGAGAAATCAGACAAAGCAAGGGAGTCTGCCGCTCAGCGCTGGGCTTGCAAAAACAAAGACTTACCTAAAGCTAAATGCGCCAATGATGCGAACGGTATGCGAACGCATAGCGAACGGTATGCTACCCATAACCCATTACCCATAACCCATAACCCAATACCCATAACCCATAACCCAATACCCATAACCCATAACCCAATACCCATAACCCATAACCCAATACCCATAACCGATAACCCAATACCCATTACGTACATAAAACCAGCGTCTTTCGACGCTCCGGGTGTATCGAAAATCAAATTCGATCCCGGGAGCATCTCGTTTCCTGAAAACCTGAACGTTCCCTCGTGGCTCGAGTGGTGTGCTGCGCGCAAAAAACGCAAAAAGGCCATCACCGAGGATGCGGCCGAAAAACAGATCAGCATGCTCGTTGAATACGACCAGCTCGTTCAGGCTCAGATTATCGACCAATCGATTGCAAATGATTGGACAGGTTTATTCCCGCCAAAAATAGGAGGCCAGCACCATGGTAACCAACACAAACGTACTTCTGGATCAAATAGCGCTGTCGGTCGAGTCTGGTCTGCAATTGCAGCAAGGTCTAGGCAACGGGAGGCAGCTGTTCACGGTGAATGGGATGAAATTCACGTTGACGGAGTTGCTCTGGCGACGGATGACTGAAATCTACGGCCACAAGTGGCCCAGTGCCTTTGGCGAGGTGCCCCTTGCAATGTGGGATAACGCTCTTGTCTCGATTACCCCTGCGATGATCAGGATGGGTTTAAACCGGCTTGCGCTCAGCAAAAAGCATGTTGAGTGGCCGCCAGGGGCTCTGGAGTTCCGTCAGTTCTGTTTGCCGTGCTCGGAGGACATTGGGCTGCCTGCGTTCGAGAAGGCCTTATCGCAGGCGCTCAGGTCCAACTCGAGCAAGCATCCTGCAGTTGTTCACACGCTTCGGGAAATGGGGCATCTGAATTACGAGCTTCGTCGGATGAAGGCGAGCGAGGCCGAGGCGCTTTTCTCGGAGTGGTGGCAGCGAACGATTGAGTTTGTGGTTGGCGGTGGTGTGCTTCCTCCTGCTGCCCCTGAGCTTACCCGCTCGCCTTATCGTGGCAATGCCGAGGTGGCTCGACATGCGCTCAATGCGTTGCACGAAATGTTCCCCGCGAAACAGGTGAAATCATGAGCGCGCCCAGAACGTTCGCCGAGACTGCAAAGCGCGCTATCGAGCGCTGGGAAAACAAGAAGCGCCCGCCGCCGGAATTAATATCTGAGGAGCGCCTAGCGGCTCCTTGCACACTCCCTCGGGCTATCGCGCCTTGGGGTCCAATGTCTGAGGAGAAACTCTAGGAGCGGCCATGGAAGTTAACGCGCACGCAAGAACAGCGGACCCGGTAAGCAGCCACGTTGCGGCCTTGGAGAACGCTGGCCGCCGTGGCGATCAGGTGGAGCTGTGCGTTGAGCTCGTTACAAAACGAGCGGGGTTGACCAGCATGGAGTATGCCTCGCGCTCGGAGCATTGCCGGTACATGCTGGCGCGCCGTCTTAGCGATGCTGCGGCGCGGGGGTTGATTGCAAAGGGGCCACAACGCACTTGTTCTGTCAGCGAGCGGCTGTCTTTGACGTGGCTCCCAATGCGGGACGATTGACAGGGTTTTTTAAAATGGCCGAGAGCGCGTTTCTCATAAAGATGGCAAAGCACGTGATCACGGCAGCGAATGACCCGGTGTCGTTGTCTGTCGTGGATTCGATTCGTGTGGGGGAAACGGTGCGGGTTGAAATCTTCCGCCCGAGGCATCCCGAGTTTCATCGAAAATTCATGAAATTGTGTAGCCTCGCTTTCGAGTCTTGGGAGCCTGGGTTTGGTAATCGCAATTTTGATAATTTCAGGAAAGACCTGATTATTCTTGCTGGGTTCAGAAAAGAATATGTCAGTTTGCTCAATCAGGAGATTCGTTTCGAGGCTGAAAGCATTGCCTTTGCCAACATGAGCGAGACGCGGTTTCAGCATGTGTACAAGGCCGTTTTAAATGTTATCTGGGAGCAAATTTACAGCACAAATCCTGCGTATACGCGCTGCGACATTAACCGATTGGCTGGCCAAATTCTGGCGTTTGAATAACGAGGTGCTTATGGAAATTCAGTACAGAGAAATCACCGGCGCTCCCGGGAAATACTTCGATTGCGTGAAGATGTCCGCGATGTTGTCCGCTCACGCATGCGCCAATAATTTTCGTAAAGCGCGGGTTGCCAAGAACCGGGAATTCACCAGTCTTGTGCACTGTGCTAATTGCCCGATTGGGGCTGTGCACTCCGGTGTCGCTCTGGTGCCAGAGGTCAAGGCGATGCGGGCTATGGAGTGCACGCGCTGTCACCGGGAGTCCAATCGGATTGTCTGCGGCGGGATCTGTGCGTCGTGCCATGCGCGCCAGAAGGAGGTCGAGAAAGGACTCAATGCGAAAGGGACTCCTCCGCGCCCTGTCGAGCGCTGGTGGGGCGTAGATGTTGTTCCGGGGAAAACGCTCTGCACGCACCCGGCCTCTGCCGTGATGACCTCTGAGGATGGCACGCAGGAGGTGTACCTCTCGGCCGTGGCCGATTCGCTCGAGCTGATGCTTCGCCTCTCTCGCACCAAGAAGACGGCCGTGTCCTTTTCTCGCCCATCCATGCTGGACACGCTTTCCCGGACCTGCGGGGAGGGGCTGAAAATGATGGTGCTCTCTCACTATGAGCGCACCCGCGATTCAATGCGCGATCTCCCCGGTTATCCGCTGCAATACGGCATTTTCCCTGACCCGGCTTTCGGAGTACCGCACCGTGTATAACAAGACCGACCATGTGTGCAGGATTTGCTACGGGCGCCTGCTTAGTTTGAAAGACGACAGTGGTGCTGACCACATCGAATGCGCCGATTGCGGCACAAAAAAAAAGGGCACGCATCTCGCATTGTGCGCCTGCGGTAACAGGTTTTTAACGGGTAAGAAGGCCGGATTTCGCTGTGTGAAGAACACGGATAAGTCGCCCGAGAGGCCGAATGAAATTGTGATCAGATTTATTGGAGACGCTTAACTTGGAAATTCTCTTAAAGCCCATCGACTCGCTGGTTGCCTACGCTCGCAACTCCCGGGACCATAGCGCAGATCAGGTGGACAAACTTGCGGCCGCGATTGTGGATTTTGGCTGGACTAACCCCATCCTCGCGGATGATGTGAGCATCGTTGCGGGTCACGGCAGGCTAATGGCTGCCAAGAAAATCTATGAGGCGGGTAAGATTATTCGCTGGCCCAACAAGGAGGAAATTCCGGCAGGGCAGGTGCCTGTTCTGGATTGCACGGGCTGGTCCGACGCTCAGCGCCGCGCCTACATCATCTGGGACAACCGCTCGGCGGAGCTGGCGACCTGGTCTCTGGAGTTGTTAAAGATCGAGCTGGACGGCTTGATGGCCGAGGGCTTTGATGTGATGGATATCGGTTTCTCCCCGGATGATATGGCGGTGCTGTTCGCCGATATCATGCCTGAGGATGAGGGCCCGGATCCGGACGAGGTGCCAGAGCCTCCGGTGGAGCCATTCTCGAAGGCGGGGGATATCTGGGAGTGCGGTCCGCACAAGGTGCGCTGTGGCAGCTCGACCGACCCGCTTGATTGGGACGCCTTAATGGGGACAGAGCGCGCGGATCTGCAGGTGTGCGATCCTCCCTACAACGTGGATTTCCATTCGGATCTAGCGGGCTCAATCAAAAACGACAATATGAAGGACTCGGATTTTCGCAAATTCCTGAACGAGTTCTATGCCTGCTCGTTCAGTGTGATGAAGCCGGGGGCTGCGTTCTACATCTCCCATGCCGACACCGAGGGCGAGAATTTCTGGGGGGCTTTGAAGGGCGCCGGGTTTGCCTTAAAGGCCTGCCTGATTTGGGTTAAGAATTCCCTCGTGCTGGGCCGTGGTGATTTCCACTATCGCCATGAGCCTATTCTTTATGCCACCAAGCCTGGCGGCAAGCGGCTGTGGTTTGGGGGCCGAAAGCAGACGACTCTGCAGTTGTCAGGGGATATCCCGGCCATGGAGCAATTGGAGGACGGTAATTTCCGGATTAACGGGAGCGATAATTCTTACGTTGTCAGCAAGGATGCCATTGTTGAGGTAATTCCCACGACCATTATTCATTACAACAAGCCGTCGCGCTCTGCGCTTCATCCCACCATGAAGCCTGTCGGGCTTTGGGAGAGGTTGATTAAAAACCACGGCCGGCCAAAGGACATTGTTATTGATGGTTTCGGTGGCTCGGGCACCACGATGATTGCGGCGGAACGGCTGGGAATGTGTGCCAGGCTCATGGAGCTTGACCCGCGCTTCGTTGATGTGATCTGCGTGCGCTATTTCATGATGACCGGGAGAATTCCTGTGCACTGCGAAACGGGCGAGGCTTTCCCGAGGGAAATTATTGATCGACTGATGGGGAAGGTTGACGCTGGGGAAAAGGTGGCAGAGGCCGCTTAAAATGTGCCCCCCTCCTGAGCACCACCACAGGAGAGGGGCGACCATGCGTGCATGGACTGCTGCAATTATATCGATCACGACAAGGAATTCGCCAACATTTTTGTCGTGACTTTATGCTAATTTAAACCCTCTATTTTCACGGTTTCACTTATGCAGATGCTCGTATTTTTCTCCGACTCGGTCTGCGAAAGCGCGCTGTTAAAGGCGACGACCACGAAGTCTATTTTCGTGCCGGCCTACACACGCTCTGACGGGGTTGTGGTGCCGGGTCACTCGAAAATCGTGCACTACGACCCTGACAAGGGCGTGGGCTCTGTTTTGACCGGCAAAGGCTCGCACTCGCAAAAGGCCGCGCTTAAAAAGCTGCAGAAGCTGGAGCACTGGCACATGCTTGCAGCGGATGAGCAGCACGCGCATGTGCTTTCCTCTGCGACCAATATTCAAAACAAGGCCTCTACGGCCGCGTCACTCTCTGGCTGGAAAAAGTCGGCGCTGGCGGGCAAGAATCCGACACTGTCACAGTGGAAGGCCTTTGATACGCTCGCGCCAGAGGATAAGCACAAACAGTATGCTCTTGTTTCTGGGGCGGGTGGTGACATTAAGCATGTGAACGGGCCTGAGGGGCTTGTTCCCACAACGCTCGCCAGTGCGGGTGTCGCGGACATTATCGAGGCTCCAGCGGCTGTTGGCGATTCGTCTCTGAAGGATGCCGCCGCGGCAGTCACTTCGCCCGATGCGTCGACAAATCCGTGGACGGATGATCAGTGGTCGCAGCTTTATTTGTCGGACACGAATTCAAACGCCCCGAGCCACAACAAGAAAATCGACGCACTGAAAAATGCCGCCGACTCTGGCGACGTTGTCGCAATTCAGGCCATGAAGTTTGGCTCCAACACCTACGCTAAAAAGCAGGCGAAAATTGCCGAGCACTTGATTGCCGAGCTGGGCGCAAAACCCGCGGGTGCACAAGCGCTGGATGATTTCAGCGAAAAGCACGAGAAGATAAAAACTCTAGTTGGTTGGTTAGAGGCGGCCACAGCTGGTAACAACCCTACCTCCGAGCAGTGGGCTGCCTACCAAACTCTCGATCAGAAAGACAAGCTGAGCAACATGAAGACGGTTCAAAAACTGGCAGGTGGAATTAATCATCTAGACCCTGATGCACCCGCTGGAAAACCCGGTAGCGATGCCCCTGCTGGTATGTGGGGTTTCGAGAAAGAGGACGAAGATTTTTCTGGCCTGCCTACGTTGTCGCTGTCTGGTAAAGATACAACGGTCCATCTCGTTTATGACCCGATTGATAAAGTCTACGATGTGCTGGTCTTTGACTTTAGCAGCAATGACACTCTGGACACGACATCCATACACGATGCAGCTCTTGCGCATTTAGCAGCCCATGATGCGGCCGTTAAAAACGGCATCGAACCTCCGCCTGTCAGCGACTTTATGCAGCTATCTGGCGAGGGACCGAAAGAGGGTGATATGCAAAGCCTGAACGGGATCTCCTACGTCCTCAAAAACGGCCGGTGGCATCGCGTCGGTGAAGACGATGAGGAGGAAGGCGCTGCGGCTCCTGAGCCATTCTATGCCCCTTCGCAGCAAACCTATTCGGACCAGTACCAGCTCCATTATACCGATGGGAAATCGAATAAATTCTATAATGCCCACGTTGATGGCAACTCTCTTGTCGTCTCCTGGGGGAAGGTCGGGACCAACGGCCAAACGCAGGTGAAGGAATTCCATTCTGCGAAAGTCGCTCATAAAGAGCTGAGCAATAAATTGGCCGAGAAGCATGCCAAGGGTTATCTGACCGCTGAAATTGCAAAGGCGCAGACGTTCTCGATGGTGGAGGCGCCGGCGGCTTCTGCTACAAAATCTGCCGACCTTATCGATGTGGCGCCTCACTCTCCGCATGCTAGTGCGGACGGGTATAAATACGCTGATGTGTCTGGCTGGGCGAAGATTGGCGATCAGAAGGGGAGCAACGACGGCGGTGTCTTTAAGGACAAGCTAGGCGGCAAGTGGTATGTGAAATTCCCCGGCAGCGCGGATATTGCGAAGAGCGAGTTCATGGCGACCAAGCTCTACCAGATGTTCGGGTTCCCGGTTCCCAAGTCAAAGCTGATCACTAAAAATGGCAAGATCGGGATTGCATCAAAGTGGGATGAAACTCTGTCGAAAGGCTCTGCTGAAAAGCTGGCGAAGGCCAAGGGCGCGCGTGCCGGTTTCGTGATTGATGCGTGGCTGGCGAATTGGGATGTTGTCGGCCTCGATCTTGATAATCTACTGCTGAACGATAAGGGCGAGGCGGTACGTTTGGATAACGGTGGTGCGCTTGCGTACCGCGCCATGGGGGGTAAGAAAGGCTCTGCCTTTGGTCGTGATGTCCCCGAGCTGGATACGCTCTTAGACCCGTCTAAAAACGCCACATCTGCGACCGTGTTTAAGGGGATTAAGAAATCCGATTTGAAAGCCGGGGCGGAGCTGCTCGCTAAAATTAAGCCGTCGCAGATTGATGAAATATGCGAGAAGGTCGCCATTGGCACACTAATGGACCAGAGCGATTTAGCTGGCAAGTTGAAAGCGCGCCGGAGCTTCATCCTGAATAAATTCGGTGTGGTCGACCCATGGAACAAACCAAAGCCGGACGAGACTAAACTCTCTGTTTCAGCGTCGGACGTTCCCGCGGTGATCGACTTTGAAAACTACAACGGCCCGGGCAAAGGTCTCTCGTCTAAGGAGTGGCTGAACAAGCAAAATTCTGCCGATAGTGCGGCACTTATCGAATTCGCTAAAAATGGCAATCTGGTTGCTCTTAAAAATTACCAGTACGACATGGTGGACAAGGAAAGCGGCAAGGTTACTGGCAAGGCCTCGATTACCGATCACCCGTCTGCGCATATTAAAGAGCAATGGGTGAGCTTGGTTGATTTGTTGACGTCCATCGCCTATCCGCCGACCGATTCGCTGGCTATGCCTGCTTTGTCTGGTAGTGTGGATTCTGACGATTTGGCTAGTGCTGCAGGCTTCTTCGACCCGACCGAAACCGTCGAAACTGTGTCCTCTGAACACCGGCTCGGGTTCTTCCTAAAGGTCGATATGATTGAAGGCATTCAGGAGCTGGTCGAGTCCGCGAAGTGGGGCTGGATTTCCCCGCAGAGCAAATGGGTTCTTAACATGAAATCCGCCTATCATAGCTTTAGCGATGCAATGCAGTCGTATATTAGCGGCGTGCAGGGCAGTGGCTGGGTTAATCACATTTGGTCGCAAGGTAAAAAGACTGTAAAAATTGGCTCCTTTAATGGGGGCGCCCAAACGCTCGCAGCGAAGGTGTATAAGGATGCGGTCGAGCTGCCTGAAAACGTCCAATTGTGGCGCTGGATGAACGATACCACGGCTGGTAAAAGTATGACCCAGCAACTGATTGATGCAAAGCCCGGGCTCGTGTTGCAAAACACCAATTCCATGTGCGCCTCGTTTAGCGAATCGTGGGGTGACAGCTCCCATTTTGGTCAGCATGTGTTGATGCGTATTCGCTGTCCGAAGGGTGCCAAGGCGACGCCTTCGTTTGCCAGTGGCAATCATAATTCCGAGAAGGAGGTCACGACCCTGCCCGGCGCTCGCTTCGTCGTTGTAAGCACTAAAAAAGGCATCCCTGGCAATCCCAACGGGGTAATGGTGGACTGTGTAATGCTGCCACCTCACGAAGGCTACGTGTCGAGTCTTAAGCAGCTCGAGGCGCTTGGTAAATCTATAATGCTGTTCTTCAGGAGAATGTTCGCATGACAGAGAATCGGATAGACACCGTTCCGGATTCGTTCGCTGGCGCCTTTGGCGACAAATATCTTGGCAGCCCGGATCTCGTGCAGCGCCTGACCTCGGAGTTCCTTGTCGGCTTTGAGGCTTTGCTGCGTCGTCGCAGTGATGATGAAATGACGGCCGAAGATTTCAAGGATAAATTCTCCGAAATGGTCCGGCATTATGCTGATATTTTCTCTGGCCGTGACCGCAGCTACACGATCATCAAGGGCTACCATGACCAGACGCTCGGGTTCAAACTGATGGCTGATCTGGGAGAGTTCTGGCGCAAGAGTCGGGCGCGCTGGAATGATGACTCGGTGTGCACGCTGTTCAAATGGGCGGCGGTT
>Ga0105050_10007489_pt1 | contig 13007 bp, 9 predicted proteins | sample FRY01_FD_78088 | JGI IMG/M metagenome (GOLD analysis project Ga0105050, IMG submission 78088) | Freshwater microbial communities from Lake Fryxell liftoff mats and glacier meltwater in Antarctica - FRY-01 | ecosystem: Environmental > Aquatic > Freshwater > Ice > Glacier meltwater ... | reverse complement strand
CGCTGCCTTTCTCACCGCTGCCTTTCTCACCGCTGCCTTTCTCACCGCTGCCTTTCTCACCGCTGCCTTTCTCACCGCTGCCTTTCTCACCGCTGCCTTTCTCACCGCTGCCTTTCTCACCGCCACTTTTCTCACCGCCACTTTTCTCACCGCCACTTTTCTCACCGCTGCCTTTCTCACCGCTGCTTTTCTCACCGCCACTTTTCTCACCGCCACTTTTCTCACCGCCACTTTTCTCACCGCCACTTTTCTCACCGCCACTTTTCTCACCGCTGCCTTTCTCGCCGCTGCCTTTCTCAGGCGATGGCTGACCGCCGGCATCGGCGGGTTCGCCAGCGCCGTCGCTGCCTGCACCGGGCTTTGATTTTTGACCGTCGCCAGGCTTTTGTCCGGCACCACTCTTCCCAGCCCCTTCCTTTCCCGTCCCTTCGCCTGCTGATTGCCCACTGCCACCGCTCTTCGACCCGCTCGATCCTAGTTTATCACCGCCGCTAGCTCCGTCCTTCTGCGCTCCGTCCTTCTGCGCTCCGTCCTTCTGCGCTCCGTCCGCTTGACGACGGTGCTCTAAAATGCGTTCCATTGCTTTACCGTCATTTGTGCCATCTGCCGCGACCGATTCACGAGGGGCCTGCTGGCCGCCAGTCTGCTTGCCAGCCCCGGTCTTGCCATCGCTCTGCTTGCCGCCTGCTTGCTTTCCATCCGGCCTGTCTCCTTTGGACTGCGATGCCGGTGACTGCTTTCCGTCTTTCCCAGCGGCCTGCTTTTCTCCCGCCTGCTTTCCACCGCTACGCTGCCCTTGGGCGCCTAGCCCCTGCCCCTGCTCGGCACCTTGGCCTTGCTGGGTACCTTGCCCTGGCTCATCTTTTGCTTGTTTATTCTCGCCTGGCGCAGGTTGCTTGCCACCCTGTTTTTTGCCTTCTGCGTCGCCGCTCTCCTGCCCATCCTCCGATTCGCCCTGCGATCTTCCACTTTGCTGATCTTTCTGCTGCTGGTCGGGTTGGGCGGGCGGGGTCTGATCGGCGGGGTTTTGATCGGCATCATCTTTTGCTTTTGGCCCGGCATCTACCTGCCCCCCCCCCTCTGCGGCATCTGACGCCGCCCCAGACGGCTGAGGTTCAGACTGACCCGCTTCAGGCGACCGTGCCTGGGGTGGCTTTTCTTCCACTGCCTGAGGCAACGCACCTGCATCGATGCGCAGCGACTGCCACGGCGTGTACGAGACATTGGGCGTTTTGGGAAGCGTATCAACGGCGACCGCGCGGTATTCAAGCACGCTCCCAGCATTGGCTCCAAACTGCTCCGGCACCAGTTGGGTTACGCCATTAAAAACACCCGTGAATCCAGCGCTGGGCACACCCGGTTTCTGGCTTCCCAGCAGCACGACCTCGCGTTGCACCTCACCTCCATTGAGACGCATTTCGAGGCTCACTCGAGCCAGACCAAAATCGGGGTCCAGCGCCCGCACCCGCAGCGTCACCGGCGCCGCCGGAGGCACGCGCAAAGGCGACTCCCGGGGTTCTTCCATCGACACTTCCGGCACCAGATCGGCCGTCACCTCAATGCGATGCTCCATTTTTTCTGGCCGCATCGGTTCCTTACCAAACAGTGATGAGCCCCGCGGCTGAAACAGCAGTCTGTAGCTGGCATGCTTGGCAGCAGTGCGTTCGCCGTTCATGCGAAGTTCGAAGGAGCCACTGGCCCGCGCCAGATCGCTGGCACCGACCGTCAGTGGCACGTCTTTTTTATCATCGCAATCAAAATCGATCCCGGCTGATTCCAAGGGCCGGTTGCTCTCGGCAACGATTCTTACCCGAGTTCCTTCCACCCCTCGCAGATCTCCCTGCCACTGCACCGTTTCGCTCTCCCGGCCGGTGTAGGGTGGGTAGTCGTACCGCACCTCGCGCACCAGAAGCGATGGCGAATCAACAACCGCGATCCTCAACGATTCACTGCGGGCATCACCGGCTCGAATCACCATTTCCACTGAGCAGTCGAGCCCGCGCATCTGATCGGCCAACAGAGCCGAATACCGTGCGGCGGTGCCTGTTCCAGTTTTGCCAGGCTGCATCTCTACCCGCCAGCTTTTTTCAGCGACATTCGCATCGCTCGCCGGATGGTCGCCGACCGGCGTGACTGTGATCACCGGGCGCTCATCCTTGCGCAAGCCCCGAATGGCGGTCGTCACAAGCAATTGCCGTCCGCGCACGAGCGTCGCTAAACCTGCGTCGATTTTCAGACGCCTGCGGTCGTTGTTGTCAGCCACGGCCCCTCCTCCATCGCCATCCACCTGCTTGTCGGCTGCTGCCTCGTCGGGCATCTGCCAACGGAGTTGAACAGGCTCAATGCGCACTCGCGACGGCGCAGCGAGGCTCAACCAGGGCGCTAAAAGACGCGCGCCGCTGACGAGCAGGCTCTTGGGGGCCACCACCTCATAGACACAGGACAGTGCCACCAGCATGGCCAGGCAGTAAGTCAGCCGGACGGCCGTCGTTCGATCGACGACCTCGTCGTTTGGCAGAGCCGAAAGGCGTTTGGCCGCGCGATGCTCAAGTGATCTCACGATTCTGGGCACGCTCCCCTCGGGATGTGCTTTTACCAGCACCGCGTTGACTAAGTCGTTGTGAAGGCCGGGGTGTTCCCTCTCAATCGTATGGGCCGCATAGACGAGATTCACGCGGTACCGCACCAGCGGCACAATCCATCGCGCGAGAGCCATCGCGAGCGCCGCACCACCTGCGGCAAACCAAGCCCAGCGAGCCCAACTTGGCAGGCCTCCCAGAATAAGCCAGTGCTCGATCAAGATGCCAAGAGCCAGCCAGATCACAGCGGCGACGCCAAACCCAAGGGCAAAGATCGTGAATGCCACACTCTTATAGTCGGCGCTGGCCGCAGCCAGTCGTTTGGCAAAGTAACGGTCTGCCTTCGACTCAACTTCGCCAGAGTTGACCCACTGGCCAACAGACAAGGAATCGTTTGTGCTTTTGGAAACGGTCGCCATCGCGGTGCTCTCTGCCTGCCGGAACACAGTTGGTGCCGGACGCGGCCAAAGGAAAGCGGTTCTTATGAAACCGCTCTTAGTATATCGGCCGCAGCGGTCTGTCGCTTCGCCGCATTGACGGCCAGCGGAAAAACGGCCTATTGTACGGAGGCTTGTCGCATTTTGCGTTAGGACAGTTGCCATGCCGTTGTTTCCCGACGCTGAATCGTTCAAACGGCTGGCCGATGGTTCGCTGCACGGTCCTGGGGCCAGCCTGCTGCGACTCTCCTTCGCTTTAGCATCGGCCCCCTACAGCTTGGCGATGACCGCGAGAAACGCCGCCTACGACGCCCGCTGGCTGGCCATCTCATCTGTAACCGTGCCAATCGTTTCAGTCGGCAATCTCACGCTCGGCGGCACCGGTAAAACGCCGCTGGTGGCCTGGCTGGCCCGTGCGTTTTGCCGTCAGGGTCTGCAAACGGCGATTGTCAGCCGGGGCTACGGCGCCAGACGGGGCCAAGCAAGTGACGAAGCCGCTGAGTTGGGCATACTGCTGCCCGACGTGCCTCACATTGCCGACCCGGATCGCGTTGCCGGGGCGCGTACGGCACTCGCGGGAGGGGCAGAGGTGATCGTGCTGGACGACGGATTTCAGCACCGCCGCTTGGCCCGCGATATCGACATCGTGCTGGTGGATGCGACCGATCCATTTGGCTGCGGCCACATCTTTCCGCGGGGCTTGCTACGAGAACCGCTTGCGGGCCTAGCCCGCGCCGATGCGGTCATGCTCACGCGAGCCGGCCTGGTCGAGCCTGCCCGTCGCAGAGAGATTCGCGATCTGCTGAATAAAGCCTGTCGTGGAAAACTTCCTCCGATTTGGATCGAGGCCTCACATCGACCGACAACGATGCGCACTGCTTCCGGCGGTTATGGGGCGCTTGAAAACATCCGCGGCCAGCGGGTAGCAGCCTTTGCTGGCATCGGCAATCCAGCAGCGTTTCTCGCGATGCTGGAGACGCTGGGAGCCCACATCGTCATTTTTCGTCCATTCCCCGACCACCACATCTATACCACCGGCGACATGGCCTCGCTCGCGAGCCTTGCCGGCGCTGCGCGGGCCGACATCGTCGTGACAACCCTCAAGGATCTCGTCAAAGTGCAAACCGACTCTCTGGGCGACATTCCCCTCGCCGCCATCGAGATCTCGCTCGACATCCTCAGCGGCGCATCTGCCCTCGACTCCCTCCTTGCCACAATCCCTCGCCAGGAAAAACGGTGACAGCCACAAGATCTACGCACGACGGCTATGACGGGTTGAGTAAACCCCTTCTCCCAACCAGACGGGGTGGCCGTCACTGCTTTTGTTTGATTGATCCCTGCATTGAGAGAATTGGTTCGCATCCTTTTCACTATGCGCATGAAGTGCTCGCGGCGGCGGCCGGCGAGGGGTATTGGTGCACGCTCGTGACGCATCGCAGTTTTGCAGCCCACGGCGACTTGCCGCCAGACTGGCAGGTGCTCCCTCTCTTTGCCGACAGCGGCCATTCAAAATACACCGCCTTCGGTGAACTCGATCGGCTCGACTTTCACGGCCGCCAGCACGTGCGACTCTCACTCCCTTGGTCGGCATGGCACACCCAACGCCGCCGCGCCGCACGCATCGAGTCGTTTGCCACCACCGTGCGACCCGTCATCGAAAACCTTCAAGCAGGAGATGTCGTGCTGGTGGCCACAGCCTCGGAGCTCGACGCCGCCGGACTGGCGCGGGCCATTGCCGTCTGCCGGCCACCCCTTGGCATTGATTGGCACCTGCAATTTCACTACCCGCTCTACCGAGGCTTCGCGAACGATTTTGCCCGCCAGCAGCGGCGACTGCGTCGCGTGCAAGCGTTGTTCCAGCAAGCCGTTCAAATGGCTTCGCCCCATGTTCTCCACTTTCATACCACGACAGAAGAACTGACAACACAGTACGACCACCTCGGTGCAGGGCATTTTTCTCCCCTCCCGTACCCAGCCCAACTGTCCCTTGAGACGCAAGTCGTTGCCCCGTGGGATGCTCCATCGCCATCGCAGGCCCGACTCCGCGTGGCCTGCCTCGGCGATGCACGACCCGAAAAAAATTCGCAGTCCCTACCCGGAATCATCGCCACTGCGTCCCGAGATCGGTGGCTCGCCGGCCGCCTGCTCTTTGCCGTGCAATCAAATCTGGGATTTTTGAGCGACTCGCAGACTCCCGCACATCGAGCGGTGCGAGAGTCGATCCGTTGGCTGTCAGAGCAGACAGAGCAGAACGTCCAGCTCTTGGGTGGTCCACTCAATTCCGACGCCTATGCCCGCCAACTCGCTCGCGCCGATGTGATGCTGCTACCCTATGATCAGAATCGCTATTTGACACGCTGCTCTGGCATCCTGCTGGAGTCGCTCGCTGCTGGAGCTGTGCCCATCGTCACGGGCGGAGGCTGGATGGCGCGGCAATTAGCCGAACCGCTCCGACTACACGCAGAAGAAATTCTGCGCCGGTTCCAGAAGGTCTCGCTGCAGGCGATTCAATCGCCGACCATCTCGGCTGCTAGGCCGCTCTCAATCCCTCTGCAGCTACCGCACAAAGACGGCAAGCAGATCGCATCGCACGGCGCGATCGTCGTGGATGTTCGCTGGCCAACAACCCCACTCGACGGGTTTTGTGCGCCGCCTCTGCGACTGGCAGTGGAGGGCTTTTCTACTCGGCCCCCGACGGTGGTCAGCCCCGATCCGCTGGGGCGTCCGGTGACGGTGCTCTTTCCGTTTGATCTCCATGAGACTCAGACTGCCGGCGACCATTCGATGCGGGCCGCGCGACTGCTCTGTGCACCCGCCTGTAAGGCGACGAATGTTTTTCTGGCCGAGATTGGTGTCGGCTTGATAGCCTGCGATGATGCCCTGCCGGCAGCGGCAGTCGGAGTGGTGATCGATTCTGTTGGCACCGATCTGCCGCACGATGTGACCGCTGCTCTCAGGGAAGTGGTGCGGCACCTCGATCACTACCGCAGCGGGGCCCACGCTCACGCCCGGCGGGTGCGGGAATCGGCCAGCGGCAAGCAAGTGGTCCGGAGACTCCTGTCGTGAATGATTCGCCTCCCATTTCTGACATTTCGCTGATTGTGAACACCTTTCAGAAGCCTCGGCACCTGGGGCTCGTGCTCCAATCAATCGCCGCACAAGAGCAAGTCGACGGGCGATTTGAAGTAATCGTCACAGACGATGGCTCGACCGACGGCACCGCAGAACTCGTCCATTCGTTCGCGACTGCCTCGCCGTTTCCCGTCCACTTTATCACGCAGCCACACGATGGCTTTCGGCTCTCGCAGATTCGCAATAACGGCGCCCGGATCGCTCGCGGCAAGGCCCTGCTCTTTCTCGACGGCGACTGCATCCTGCCTCGCGATCACGTGGCCGCTCACCTCCAACGCCTGCGCTGTGGCGTGGCGCTTATCGGCAACTGTGCTCGACTGACACAAGAAACAAGCGCGGCTCTCGCCGTGGATCGGCTGGCTACAACGGACCTGACAACGCTTGCCCCGCGATCCGAAAGACGCAGTCTGGCGTGGCGCTGGCGCAAGGCATGGTGGCACAATGCAACCGGTCATCCGTCGAAGCCCCGGCTGTCAGGCAGCAACTTCGCCGTCTGGCTTCAAGATTTTACCCGCGTCAACGGGTTTGACGAAAGGTTTGTCGGCTGGGGTCAAGAAGACGATGACTTCGGCCTGCGACTGCGGCGGACGGGCGTGCGACTGGAATCAATTCTGGATCGCACCTACTCCCTCCACATCTGGCATCCCAGCGATTCATCGGCCACGAAGCGCTGGCGGGACGGACCGAACATTGATTATTTTTCCCGGCGAGGACGATTGGCAGCCTGTCGTCACGGTCTGGCGGTTCGCCCCGCAACGAGCCTCTGCTGGGGACTGCCGGATGACATCGGCACAACAACTCTGGGACAGCAACTGAGCCGCATGCTCGGGCCTGCAACTCAAGCCGGCAGCGGTAGTCCGTGTGAAGTTGATCTTGTTGTGCGGCCCGGCACGAGCCACTTCAGTCGGCCAGCCGAGTGCCGCCTGCTCCTTCTGGCCACGGGCAGCGCTACGGTCGAAACCGGCCTGCGTCAAAAAGCCGATCGCATTGAGACAATCGATTTTCGCGACGACCCCGACAGGCTCACTTTGACTCAGCAACTCAAGCAGAAACTAGGAGCCGTGCTGGAAACAATCGGCTAGCACTCATGGGGGCGTGTGGTCATGCCCCCAGACAACGCATGACCCAGCGGAATCGATCCGAGGCGATGCCGGCATCGCGAGCGGGCGGCTATTTTTTCTTTTCCACGTGCAGCGTGTGCTTGCGGAGACGAGCCGAATACTTCTTGACCCTGAGCTTTTCGCCCCCGCTTTTACGCCGCAGCGTGTAGTTGCGGTCGCCGGTTTCTTCACAGACCAGTTGAATCACTTCGAGTTTTCTCTTGCCTTTAGCCATTACAATCCTTTTGCCGGTTCGGTCTTCGGTTGTGCCTCTGGGCGGCCACCTGGAAACCCTTGGGGCGGCCTTTGAGCGACGATAATACTCATCCCCGCCACCCATCGCCAGCGTCAGCGATTAGTTCGGCAGAAAACTGCTTTTATTGGGTTCAAGGCCCTGCGAAGGGCTCCAGCTTCGGCTCCCCTTGTCGCCCGGGTTGGGATAAATCTGGTTTGCGGCTTGGTACCGAGGCGGTATCATAGTCGGAGAAGCCCACAAAGGAGCAGCACCTCCTGCGGGCCTTTGCTGCCTGGCCCTTGTGGACCATAGTTGACCCTGCTTCTCCATATTTTGGGGAATGTTTCGAGTACCGTGCGACGAACTTATTGAAGCCAAACTCTATCTCTTTACCGTTGCGAACGATATTTTCACTGACTTTGAGGCGATCCTAATGGCCAGTCACGTAAAGCCTGACGCTGCAAAATCAACCGTCAAAATGCCATCTGCCAAGTCATCTGCTGCCCGGCCAACCGTTCCTCCCCCTCCCAAAGCGACTTTAAAAAAAGCCCCTCAGTCTGGGTCCACGGATGCCACGGATGCCGCGGCTGCCTCTCCAATACCGGCGAGCAGGCTCAGTCGGATGGCTGCTTCGGGCGTCAGCCTTATTGTTCATATTCTGGTGCTCCTCACGATGGCACTCATTATCAATCCGGTGCCGCCGGAAGAAAAGGCCCTCGCAATCGTTTCTTCTGCACCTGAAGTTGCGGAAGAGTTTGAGGATGAGATGGTTGAAGAAATGCCCGACCAGCCTCAGACCGACCAAGAGATCACTGATGCGGTCGTGCTGCCCGACGCGGTTGTTGTCGAGGATGTGAAAGTCATTTCCACCGCTGACGACATGGACGCGGCGCCACTCTCAGTCGAACTCGCGGACTTCAGCACTGAATCGGCACCCTCCACCGATCTGCTTTCTACGGTTGGGGCCATCGGTGGCAAATCGAGCGGCCTCGGGGGTCGCTCGGGTGTCCAACGAGCGGCGCTTGTCGCCTCTGGTGGCGGCAACGGCGGAAGTGAGACAGCCGTTGACAAGGCGTTGAAGTGGTTCATCGCTCACCAACTGCCCAGCGGCGGCTGGGCGTTTGATCTCTCGCAGTGCCCGAGTTGCAAAGGTCAGTGCAAGCCCTCTGGCCATCGTAACGACATCTGTGCCTCTACTGCCATGGCCCTCCTGCCGTTTTTGGGTCGAGGCTACACCCACAAGGAAGGCCCTTATAAAAAGCAACTCGAGCAAGGAATTAGCTTTTTGGCCTCGATGGTCATGCAGGGGAAAGGCAAGGGCTATAGCGGCCAGGGCAATCTTTATTCTCAGGGCATTGCTGGAATTGTTCTCTCGGAAAGCTACGCCATGACGCAGGACAAACGGCTGCGAGAACCGGCCCAACTGGCACTCAACTTCATCATGGATGCCCAAGATCCGGTCGGCGGCGGCTGGCGGTATGAACCCAGACAAGCAGGCGACACCTCGGCGGTGGGCTGGCAGATTATGGCGCTCAAGAGTGGCAATATGGCCTACTTAACGATCAACCCTTTAGCCATCAAAAAATCGGTTGAGTTTCTCAACTCCGTTCAAGACGATGACGGTGCCACCTATGGCTACACGGGTCCCGGGGCTGGTGGAGCAACTTCCGCAGTGGGGCTGCTTTGCCGGATGTATCTCGGCTGGAAGAAGGACCACCCAGCCCTGCAGCGAGGCGTTGACAGACTGGCTAAGATCGGACCCGGAACAGACCTCTACTTTAATTACTACGCCACTCAGGTGATGCACCACATGGAAGGCCCAAACTGGGTGGCTTGGAATGAAAAGATGCGAGATTCACTTATCAAAGCTCAGGCCACAAAGGGCCACGAGGAGGGGAGCTGGTATGAAGGTTTTGACGGAGGGCATGGAGCCGCTGACTGCGGTCGCATCTTCTGCACATCGCTGTCCACGATGATCCTCGAAGTGTATTACCGGCACATGCCTATCTACGCACAGCAGAGCGTCGATGAGGATTTCAAAGAGTAGGGCCGTGATGCGGGTCGCAGCTTCCCTTGAGTTGCCCCTCGCCTGAGGTCGATAAAAGGCCTCCGGCTATGTCCTATGGTGGCGTGAGCTGTCTGAATTGCCTGCGCGATTGACTTCATCGCGGCGGCAGCCTTGCCCCAATCGACACAGCCGGCCATGAGGTGGCCGCAATGCAGGCTCCAGATTCTAACAAGCCGTGGCTGGATCGCATGGTCTCAAGCCCTGCGCTGCGGTCTGGCTATTTGAGTGTGCTGGTCCATCTGATTTTAGGGGTTGTGCTGGCGCTGCTTGCCATTGATGCCCAGCTTCGTCCCTCGCCAAAGCCCCTCGTGATCCAAATCGGTCGCAGTGACAATCCGTCTCTCGAAAACGACCGCGACGACATACATGCAGTCAGCATCGCTGACTTGCGCGATATTAAAAATGAGCCCTCGGAGGCAGCGGCCTCCGAGGCAAAACCGATTGATGCACCCCTAGAACCAATCGCGGCCGTTGAAATACCCACATCCATCTCCCTCCAACTATCACCAGACGCACACCTGGTGGCCGTCATCGAGCCTCCGTCTGACCTTCAAGCAACAGTCGCTTCTTTAGTTTCTGCCAAGCCGATTGTGCAACCAATCTCCGCAAAAATTGCCTCCGCCCCTCCGCAATTAAGCGCTGCACAAACTGCTGCGCAAGGCCGCAGCATGATCGGCGTGCCGTTTGCCAGCGGCGTGCCGTTTGCCAGCAGACGCGGACGATCGCGAGGCGATGCAGCGCGAGTGCGCGGTGGATCGGCGGCGAGCGAGGCGGCAGTCGAAAGCGGACTCGCCTGGCTGGCCCTTCACCAAGCGGTCGATGGTTCATGGCAATTTGACCTGTCTGGCTGTCGCTGCGACGGTGCCTGTCGCGATCCCGGCAGCATCAGCAGTGCCACCGCCAGCACAGCGATTGCGCTCTTGCCGTTTCTGGGCGCAGGAAATACCCACACCGAAGGGCGGCATCAGGAGACTGTTTCCAGAGGACTTTACTTTTTAATCAGCCGCATGAAGTCCACGCCTCGGGGCGGCGACTTTTGCGAGGGCACGATGTATGGCCACGGCGTGACAACGCTCGTGCTGGCGGAATCGCTGGGAATGACAAAGGATGATTTCCTTATACCGTTTGTGCGGGATGCCGTCCGCTTCATCGAAACCTCCCAAGACATGTATGGAGGCGGTTGGCGGTATCTGCCGGGCCAGGCGGGCGACCTGACGGTCACAGCCTGGCAGCTCGTCGCTCTCAAGAGCGCTGCGATGGCTGGAGTCGCCACGCCATCGCCTACGATCGACGGCGTCTGTCGGTTTCTGGACAGCGTGCAAACACAAAAAGGTGCCGCCTACGGTTACCGCACTCCAGCCGCCAAGCCCTGCACCTCTGCAATCGGATTGCTCTGCCGGATGTACACTGGTTGGGGCGAGGAGCGCGAGGCGCTAGGCCGCGGCATCACGATGCTTGCCAAGCCAGGCCCACTCCCGTCAGCCATCTACCAGAACTTTTATCTCTCGCAGGCACTGATGCAATTGGACCATCCGGTTTGGCCTCGCTGGAACGCTAAAAACCGCGATCAGATTGTGGCCCAGCAAGTCCGCTTTGGCCATGAAGCAGGCAGTTGGTTTTTCGCCGACCCAGACACGGCTCCCGGCGGTCGCTTAGCGCACACGGCACTGGCCATTTTGACGCTTGAGGTGTATTACCGCCTGCTGCCGATCTACCAGCCCCAAGCAGTGGAAGGCAGCGACTGATAACTGACTGCGGCACGGATGGCAGCGATTGTATTTGCCGCATGAATGCCGCCAAACAAGCCCCAGATTCCAGCCCAGAGACAGACCTAGCCCCTAGTGGCCCAGAGACACAGCACGGATAGCAGTGGGGCCGCCGGCGTGGTACAAGTATGCCTGACCGAGCCTGTTTCTCTCGGCATTTCGCTCACGGAGTTTCCCATGACAAAACCTCATCGTACTTTAAAAAAGGCCAACCACGGTTCGCGGCCTGCCAACAGCAAGGCCCGTCGGCTGAAGCGGAAGCACATCCGCACCTAAAACACCCGATTGTTGGAGCCCTGCCTTGGCCCCTCGCGATTACATCATCCATCCACGTGAGTACAATCTCGCCCATGTGATCGCAGATGTCCATGAGATCCGCCGCTGGAATAAGCAGCGGTTCGAAATGGAGCAACTGACCGCCATCGTCCACGAGGATCAAGCCCGCTGCCTCTGTGTGGGCTACAAAGATATTACGCGCGATGAGTTTTGGGTGCGTGGTCACTTCCCCGTCATGCCGTTGATGCCGGGGGTGATGATGTGCGAAGCCGCAGCGCAGCTGTCGAGCTACTTTACGCAGAAATACAATCTACTCGAGGCCAAGGTGATCGGCTTTGGCGGCTTGGAGGATGTGCGATTCCGGGAGCCCGTGGTGCCAGGCGATCGGCTTGTGATCGCCGTCGAACGAGTGCGAGTTCGCCCGCGGGCGATGATTGTCTGTCGCTTTCAAGGAATCGTGGGAGAGAATATTGTCGTCGACGGCATCATTAAGGGAGTGCCACTGCCGGTCGATTACTTGCTGGAAGCAGCCGGTGATTCAATCGCAGAGCAGATGAAACCGGATTGAATTGACCGCAAACAGAGTCTGACTTTCCGCGCTAGCTTCCTGGCTCCATCGCTCTCTACGCCTCTTGTATCCCGTCGTGAGTTTTTTTTCGATGCCTCGTCGCCCACCTAAAAAACCCGATCCATCACTCGACCTCAGCGGACATCTGCTCTCGCTGGAATCACTCCCCGTGCCGCTGGACCCGGCCACACTTTTTCCCCGTCAGGCGACGGTAGAGCTGGAGATCGGTTGCGGCAAGGGGCTTTTTCTTTCGACTGCCTCGGCAGTGGTTGCCGACAGTAATTTTTTGGGCGTAGAAATTGTGGTTGGCTACGCGCGGCTTTGCGCTGGCAAACTGGCTCGATCGCAGTCGATCAATGCTCGCATCATCCATGGCGACGCGCTTTTTTTGGTGCGCAGCATGCTCTGCGATGCCTGCTTAGCCGGCATTCACGTCTACTTTCCCGATCCGTGGTGGAAGGCTCGCCACCGCAAGCGGCGCGTCTTATCAGAGGCTTTTCTCGACCATGCAGGACGAGTGCTTAGAACGGGCGGCCAGCTCCACATCTGGACTGATGTAGAGGAATATTTTCAGGAGGCGATGCTGGCCGTCGCAGCGACGAGCTTGTTTTCAAAGCCACGCGATGAAACACCTTCGCCTGCCTCGCACGACCTGGATTACCGCACCCACTTTGATCGTCGCACCAGACTCGCCGGCGAACCTGTCTGGCGAGCCGTCCTGGATCGCAACGAAGCACCGCCCAGAGGGCCGCGAGAGCATCATCCTCAAGTTCCTTCATCCACCGACTCCCACGCAACGCGCCTAGACGGGCTGGCCTAGACGGGCTGGCCTAGACGGGCTGGCCT
>Ga0105050_10007486_pt1 | contig 13012 bp, 9 predicted proteins | sample FRY01_FD_78088 | JGI IMG/M metagenome (GOLD analysis project Ga0105050, IMG submission 78088) | Freshwater microbial communities from Lake Fryxell liftoff mats and glacier meltwater in Antarctica - FRY-01 | ecosystem: Environmental > Aquatic > Freshwater > Ice > Glacier meltwater ... | reverse complement strand
CGTTGTGCGCCGCCCTCGGCGCCTACGGGCGGCGAATCGCGACCCCACCCCAGCCAGTCTGGCTGGGCACACGCTGCTACATGCCGGCAACCGCGCCCGAGCGCGTGCCCCGTCTGCCCATTCCGCTCTGGAACCTGTTCATCCGGCGCGTCCAGCGCGCCGCCGCGCGCATCCATGTGCTCCACGAACAGTGGCGCGCCGGCACAATCAAGCCCACCCGCCCCCGCACCCCAAGGACGAAGCCGCAAACCCCGCGAACGCCCGGGCCGCGCCTGCCGCGCGCCTTCGCCTGGGCCAACCGTCGCGCCCGCGAACTCGCCAGCGCCGCCGGCATGTTGAACATGCTGCTGCAGGAAACCGAAGGCCGCAGCTTCCTCGTCGAAATCCCCCGCGCCGCCCGCCTGGTCCGCCCGCTCTGCCAGGCCCTGGGCGTGGAGCAGCCGCAATGGCTGCGCCTCCCCGTCCCCCTGCGCCTCCCCCTCCCCCTGCGCCCCCGCACACCCCGTCCCCCACGCCCGCCCCGCTGGAATCTCACCGACCCCGCCTTGCGCCTGCAGCCCTACGTCATCCGCGCCGCCAGGGCGTGGCGCAAAAAATCCATCCCCTAGCCCGCCAGGAACGCCACATCCAATTAATTACGATATAATATTATTCCGCCACACTAGACCACCAGCAACCACGTCCCCTGCCCCAGATAATACACCGCAATCACCGTGATCACCCGATCCGCCCAGGTCCGAAACTGGTGGTCGGTCATCGCCTCCAGAATCCGCCGCGCCAGCGTCGTGCCGGCCATCGACGCCGCGATCACCAACCCCACCATCACCGGGTCCAACGCCGCCGCATCCGCCACTAGCGCCCCGAAATACACCAGCTTCGAAAAATGCCCGGCCACCTGGCACACCGCCTTGGTCGCCACGATCTGCCGCCGCTCCATCCCCCCGCCCAGGAAAAACGTATCCAGCAACGGCCCCGACACGCCGCTCACCAGCATCAGCGACATGCACACCCCGCCCATCGCCGCCCCATGCACCGGGTTCAGCGGGTCCGGCTTCACCGAGGCCGGCAGCAGCCGAAACAAAAACGGCGTCGCCCCCAGCATCAACAGCGCCACCGCCATCTCCGGCACCCAGCGGAACACGCTCCACACCGCCAGCGCCGCGCAATTGCCAACCAGGAAATACCCCACCGGCCGCCACCGCACATGCTTCCACCACAGCACCGCCCGCCAAGCGTTGCTGGCCATCTGTGTCACCGCATGCAACGCCATCGCCGCCGGCAGCGGCAACACCGCCAGCAGCACCCCCATCAGGATCATCCCGCCCGCCATGCCGAAAATGCCCGACAGGAAAGCGGTCCCCAGCATCACCGCGGCGAGCCCCGCGATCAACAAAGCCGACACTCAGCCGATCCGCACCGCACTCGCCCGCCGCTCGCGCATCCCGTCCTCCATCGTCCGCGGATACCGCAAGGGCAGCGCCGAGGCGGCATCCAGCTTCGCCCGCGCCTCCTCCGGCAACCGCCACCCCACCGCCTGCAACGTCTCCTCGATCTGCGCCTGCGTCCGTGCCCCCACGATCGCCGACGTCACGAACCCCTGGTCGAGCACCCACCGCAACGCCACCTGCGCCGGCGCCCGCCCAAGCTCCGCCGAAACCTCCAGCAGCGTCGCCAGCACATTGGCATAGTCCGGATGGAAGAAACGCGACGGAAACGCCCACCCCTCCTCGCTGCGCGACCCCGTCGCCCGCGCCTGCCCCGGCTGGTATTTCCCGGTCAGATACCCGCCCGCCAGCGGCGACCACACCACCACGCCCAACCCCTTCACCTCACAGACCGGCACGATCTCCTGCTCGATGTCGCGCACCACCAGGCTGTATTGCGGCTGGTAGCACTCGAACCGCGCGATCCCCTTGCTGTCCGAGGTCCACAGCGCCTCCATCAGCCGCCACGCCTCGTAGTTCGAAACCGCCGCGTAGCGGACCTTCCCCTGCCGCACCAGATCGTCCAGCGCCCGCAGCGACTCCTCCAGCGGCGTTTCATGATCCACATGATGCAGGTAATACAGATCCAGGTAATCCGTCCCCAGCCGCCGCAGGCTGTCCTCGACCGCCTGCATGATATGCGCCCGCGACCCGCCAGAATCGTTCGGCCCGTCTCCCATCGGGTTGAACACCTTGCTCGCCAGCACCACCCGCCGCCGCCGCCCAAGCAGCAGCCCGCCCAGCATGCTCTCGCTCTCGCCGCCATTGTACGCATTGGCGGTGTCGAGAAAATTCACCCCGGCATCCAGGCAGGCATCCAGGATGCGCCCCGCCTCCCCCTCGTCCGCCCCATGGCCAAAGGTCATCGTGCCAAGGCAGATTTCCGAGACCTTCAGCCCACTGCGGCCCATCCGGCGGTAGTCCATGCGTACCCTCCGTCGAATCTCACAGCACCCCAATACCCTTACTCTTTCGACGGCGCGAGAATCACGCTAATCCAGGCAACTCGACACGGACGCGTCGCTTCGCGTATGGCCAGAGCGAACACCACGGCGTCGTCATAGTGTGGTGACAGCCAATAGGATTTTTCCGCTTCTATTTATAACGAATACGCACTAAATATCGCCGAACAAAATTGTTGCGTGTTCGTCGATATCGCGCGGATGATCTCGGGTCAGACTATAGGGCTTATGATTTATCTGGACCACGAACGGCTCTCTTAACTCGACCATAAACGCTGCATGAAGCTCGGGCAATATCCTCTTTGCTTCCTCGCGGTCCATCGACAGTCGGAACTTTACGCCTATGGATTCGATTGTCGATGGGCTTTGCAGCGGAGGCGATGACCGCGGCTTCTCGGGCAAGAAGCCATACTTAAATGCATTTATTGGAAGAAATTTATCAAATATGGCACTCCTCTTTCTGTTTATTTTCTCCACCTCCACAGACACACCAAACCCCGTTCGTCCTTCGTAGAATCCGACGGTCTGATCCTGCTGGTCAACCACGACCGACACATGTCCCGTGGTAGATGACACGCCGGTCGACGCTAGTCCGGAGGAAACCAATGCTTTAGGGACAATAAATCCTTCGTTCGAAAATGCGTACTGATTAACGATCACCTCCTTTGCGTCCGCATCATAGCGCAACAAAGGCATTCGGACGCTACCCCGAGAAAACTCTCGATGCACTATATGTGTTTTCGCAAGGCCAGACGACTTCACTCTTTCTTGATATTCTTTGCTCGTTTCAAATTTGTCCTTATTTTTAAATACGCCTATGCCACGAACTACTTCCTCAAAAGATGATGTTGAGACAGTTTTTCCAACATAAGCGCCGCACTTGTCTTGCCGAACAGCTGCCACCTGGCGCTGCCCGGCGCCCGGTTGAGCCTGTTGGGCGATGCTTGGCGATGCTTGGCGAAGCAAATATCGCGCCGAGCAAACTGATAAACAAGCCGATCATCTTCCGCGCCGCCTCGACACTACATAGAGACCAGACATTGATCGCCACCACTTGCACTCGGAGTGCATGGTTTCGCCGTTGGTTTGAAGGGACGCACCCAAAGCTAACTATGGACCACTCTTGCACCAACGGCAACCGTTTGTCACCCGACGGCCAGGGCTATCGCATATGGAATGCCCCAGTCGAGTTTGCGGTTCGGCAGCGCTCTCCGTCGGCACAAACTCGGCCATAGGCCTCAAAAATTGCCTCTCGCGAAGGCCATGGGACGCCCGAAATTCCATATGCGATAGCCCTGACCCGACGGCCCATCCTGAGATCGATCCAGGTTGCCTTGGAGGCATGAGGTCGGCTCCGCCACCGATTGGAATGGCCGGCTGCCCTGCAATGGTATCATGCAGTGCAGTGCAACAAGCGCTGCCTGCTTCGCGCAACGCCCGTTGACAACCCATCCCGCCAGGCTTCGACTGCACCGCAAGGAACGATCCGGGAGTACGGCATGGCCGACATCGCAGACGTGGTGATCATCGGCGCCGGCGCCTCCGGTGCCGCCTTCGCCTGGTCGATGGCCGACACGAAAATGCGCATCGTCTGCCTTGAACAGGGCGACTGGCAAAACTCCGCCACCTACCCCGCCACCCGCCGCGACGCCGAGGCGCGCAATGGCGGCGACTGGGCGATCAGCCCGAACAAACGCCAGCGCGTCACCGACTACCCGATCCACGAGGAAGGCTCCTGCATCAAGGTCGCCAACTTCAACGGCGTCGGCGGTGGCACCGTGCTCTACGGCGCCCACACCCCGCGCTTCCACCCCAGCGATTTCCGCGTCCGCTCGCTCGATGGCGTCGCCGACGACTGGCCCATCTCCTACGACACCCTCGCCCCGTTCTACGACATCAACGACCGAATGATGGGCATATCGGGCCTGGCGGGCGACCCCGCCTACCCGCCCAAGACCGTGCCGATGCCGCCGCTGCCGATGGGCCGATCCTCCGAAATCGTCGGCCGCGGCTTCAACAAGCTCGGCTGGCACTGGTGGCCCAGCGACAGCACCATCGCCTCGGTCGAATACGAGGGCCGCCCGCCCTGCATCAACCTCGGCCTGTGCACCGCCGGCTGCGCCCAGGGCGCCAAGGGCAGCACCGACATCACCTACTGGCCAGCCGCCATCCGCGCCGGGGTGGAACTGCGCACGAGATGTCGCGTCCGCGAAATCACGCTCGACGACAACGGCATGGCCAACGGCGCCATCTACTACGACGCCGACGGGCGGGAGCATTTCCAGGCGGCCCATATCGTGGTCGTGGCCAGCAACGGCATCGGCACGCCCCGCCTGCTGCTCAACTCGAAATCCACCCGCTTCCCCAACGGCCTGGCCAACTCGTCCGACCAGGTCGGCCGCAACCTGATGTTCCACCCCTATGTCAGCATCTTCGGCTGGTTCGACACCGAGTTGGACGGCGAGCGCGGCCCCGACAACGCGATGTGGAGCCACGAATTCTACGAAACCGACGAATCCCGCGGCTTCAAGCGCGGCTTCATCTGGGAGTTCAGCCGCGGCCAGGGCACCGCCGCCACCGCCATCGAGGGCGTCGACGCCGGCGCCATCCCCTGGGGCCCTGGCCACCACGCAGCCTACCGAAAGCGACATCGCCGCGGCACGGGCCTGGGCGCCATCCTCGAAGATCTACCCGACCCGAACAACCGCGTCACCCTCGATCCCTACCTGCGCGATTCAAGCGGCATCCCCGCCCCGCGCATCGCCTACACGCTGTCGGAGAACAGCCGCCGCATGATCGACTTCGCCATCGCCCGCGGCACCGAAGTGCTGAACGCCGCCGGCGCCTACGCGGTTGAATCCGAAGGCCCCCTGCCTTATGGCGGCTGGCACCTGATGGGCACCGCCCGCATGGGCCGCAACCCGAAAACCTCGGTGGTCAACGAATGGGGTCGCGCCCACGATGTGAAGAACCTGTTCGTCATCGACGGTTCCCTCTTTGTCACCTCCGCCGGCGTCAATCCCACCCCCACCATCCAGGCCCTGGCCCTCTACATCGCCGACACGATGAAGCAACGCCTCGCGACACTGTTCGAATAGGAGGAAGGATGTTCTTTTTTGAAAAAAAGAACCAAAAAACTTTTACCCATTTAAGGCAAGCGTTTAGCACAGCTCTTCCTTTAATGGATAAAAGTCTTTTTGCTTCTTTTTCTACAGAAAAAGAAGAATCTTGCTTCTTCCCTGCAACAAAACCCCACCTCCCGCTCCAGGAAGCCGCCCATGCCTGACGACACCGTCGACGTCCTGATCATCGGCGCGGGCGCATCCGGCGCGGCGATGGCCTGGTCGCTCGCCGACACCAAGATGCGCATCGTCTGCCTGGAACAGGGCGGCTGGACGAAGCCCGGCGACTACCCCTCCACCGGGCGGGACTGGGAAGCCCGCGCCATGGGCGACTACTCCCCCAGCCCCAACCGCCGCCAGCGCCCCGAGGACTACCCGATCAACGACGACGCCTCGCCCATCAAGGTCGTGAATTTCAACGGCGTCGGCGGCGGCACGGTGATGTACACCGCCCACTGGCCGCGCCTGCACCCCAGCGACTTCCGGACCAGAACGCTCGACGGCGTCGGCGAGGACTGGCCCGTCAGCTACGACCAGCTGGTCCCCTACTACGACCTCAACGACCGCATGATGGGCGTCTCGGGCCTGGAGGGCGACCCTGCCTATCCCCCCGGCAAGAAACCGCCCATGAAGCCGCTGCCCCTCGGTCGCTCCGGCGAGCGCTACGCCCACGCGCTCAACAAGCTCGGTTGGCACTGGTGGCCATCCGACGCCACCATCGCCACCGAGAACTACGAAGGCCGCGCCAAGTGCATCAACCTGGGCCATTGCACCCCCGGCTGCGCCCAAGGCGCCAAGGCCAGCACCGACATCACCTACTGGCCGCATGCCATCCGTGCCGGCGTCGAACTGCGCACCCATTGCCGCGTGAAGCGCATCCTCTCCAACGCCGAGGGCATGGCCACCGGCGTGGAGTATTTCGACGGCGACAATATCCTGCGCACCCAGGCCGCCCATGTCGTCGTCATCGCCGCCAACGGCATCGGCACCCCGCGCCTGCTGCTGAACTCCGCCAGCGAGCGCCACCCGAACGGCTTGGCCAACTCCTCCGGCCAGGTCGGCCGCAACCTCATGTTCCATCCCTACATCCAGGTCTACGGCTACGTGGATGAGGAAGTGGACGGCAATCGCGGCCCGCCGCTTTGCCTCTGGAGCCACGAGTTCTACGAAACCGACGCGACGCGGGATTTCAAGCGCGGCTACATGTTCCAGATCAGCCGCGGCATCGGCCCGATCGCCGAAGCCATCGCCAGCCACGAGCACGGCCGCCTCCCCTGGGGCACCGCCCACCACGCCACCTACCGCCGCCTCGTCTACCGCCGCCTCAACCTCTCGGTCGTGGTCGACGACTTGCCCGAAGCCCACAACCGCGTCACCCTCGACCCGGTGTTGAAGGACAGCCACGGCATCCCCGCCCCGAAGGTCGAATACCGCATGGGCGAGAACAGCCTGCGCATGATCGACCACGGCGTTGCCAACGCGCGGCGCGTGCTGGAGACGATCGGCGCGCGCGACATCGCCGTGCAGAACCCGATCGTCTATGGCGGCTGGCACAACCTCGGCACCGCCCGCATGGGCGACGACCCGCGCACCTCGGTCGTGAACGGCTGGGGCCGCAGCCACGACGTGCGCAACCTCTTCATCGTCGACGGCTCCCTCTTCCCCACCGCCGGCGCCGTGAACCCCACCTCCACCATCCAGGCCTTCGCGCTCTACATCGCCGACCAGATGAAACAGCGCCTGGCCACCCTGTTCGATTGAGCACCATGACCGAGAACACCGTCGACATCCTCATCATCGGCGCCGGCGCTTCGGGTGCGGCCATGGCCTGGTCACTCGCCGAAACCAAGATGCGCATCGTCTGCCTGGAGCAGGGCGGCTGGACCAAACCCACCGACTACCCCACCAACGGCCGCGACTGGGAAGCCCGGGTCACCACCGACTTCTCGCCCAACCCCAACCGCCGCGGTCGCCCCGAAGACTACCCGATCAACGACGACGCCTCGCCGATCAAGATCATGAACTTCAACGGCGTCGGCGGCGGCACCATCATGTTCACCGCCCACTTCCCGCGCCTGCACCCCAGCGACTTCCGCACCAAATCGCTCGACGGCGTCGGCCAGGACTGGCCGGTCAGCTACCAGCAGCTCGCGCCGTTCTACGCGCTGAACGACCGCATGATGGGTGTTTCGGGCCTGGAGGGCGATCCCGCCTACCCCGAAGGCAAGCGCCCGCTGATGCCCCCGCCCAACCTCGGCCGTTCCGGCGTCGCCTGGGGCCATGCGCTGAACAAGCTCGGCTGGCACTGGTGGCCGTCGGATATCTCCATCGCCACCGAGGAGTACGAAGGCCGGGCGAAGTGCATCAACCTCGCCCACTGCACCCCCGGCTGCGCACAGGGTGCGAAGGCCAGCGTCGACATCACCTATTGGCCGCTCGCCCTGCGTGCCGGCGTGGAGCTGCGCACCCATTGCCGCGTGAAACGCATCACCACCGGCGATGACGGCATGGCCACCGGCGCCGAATACTACGACCAGCACGGCACGCTGTGCTTCCAGGCCGCCCATGTCGTCATCGTCGCCTGCAACGGCATCGGCACGCCGCGCCTGCTGCTGAACTCCGCCAGCGCACAGCACCCCAACGGCCTGGCCAATTCGTCGGACCAGGTTGGCCGCAACCTGATGCTGCATCCGTATATTTCGGTCTACGGCTACGTCGATCAGGAAGTGGACGGCAACCGCGGCCCGCCGCTGTCGCTCTGGAGCCACCAGTTCTACGAGACCGACCCCGCGAACGATTTCAAGCGCGGCTACATCTTCCAGATCAGCCGCGGCGTCGGCCCGGTGATGGAAGCCACCACCAGCTTCGACCATGGCCGCCTGCCGTGGGGGGCGGACCACCACGCGGTGATGCGCACGCTGCATTACCGCCGCCTCAATCTTTCCATCGTGGTCGACGACCTGCCCGAAGCCCATAACCGCGTCACGCTCGACCCGGTGCTGAAGGACAGCCACGGCATCCCGGCGCCAAAGGTGGACTACGCCATCGGCGAGAACAGCCACCGCATGATCGCGCACGGCATCGAAAAGGCGAAGATCCTGCTCGCCGCCGCCGGCGCGCGCGACATCTCGGCGGTCAACCCGATCCCGTTCTCCGGCTGGCACAATCTCGGCACCGCCCGCATGGGCACCAACCCCCGAACCTCCGTGGTCAACGAATGGGGCCGCACCCACGACGTGCGCAACCTGTTCATCATCGATGGCAGCCTCTTTGCCTCCGCCGGCGGCGTGAACCCCACCAGCACGATCCAGGCCATGGCGCTCTACGTCGCGGACCAGATGAAGCAGCGCCTCGCCACCCTGTTCGAGTGAGCGCCATGGCCGACCCCGTGGACATCCTCATCATCGGCTCCGGCGCGTCGGGTGCGGCCTTCGCCTGGTCGGTGGCCGAGACCAGAATGCGCATCGTCTGCCTCGAACAGGGCGACTGGGTGAAGCCGACCGACTACCCCGCCCGCGGCCGCGACTGGGAAGCCCGCCGCTACGCCGATTCCGACATCATGGCCAATCGCCGCCAACTCCCCGCCGACTACCCGATCAACGACCGCCGCTCCATCGTCAAGATCGCCACCTACAACGCGGTCGGCGGCGGCACCGTGCACTACGCCGCCCATTTCCCCCGCCTCCACCCCAGCGACTTCCGCGTGAATTCGCTCGATGGCGTGGCCGAGGATTGGCCGATCGACTACCGCACGCTGGAACCCTTTTTCGCCCGGAACGACAAAATCATGGGCGTGGCCGGCCTGCCCGGCGACCCCGCCTTCCCCAACCACGCCCCGCTTTTGCCGCCCATCCCGCTCGGCCGCTCCGGCACCCGCGCCGCCGAGGCAATGAACCGGCTCGGCTGGCACTGGTGGCCGTCCGACGCCGCCATCGCCACGGTCGAACACGAAGGCCGCGCACCCTGCATCAATCTCGGCCAATGCCTCCCCGGCTGCGCCCAGGGTGCGAAGGGCAGCACCGACATCACCTACTGGCCGCTCGCCATCCGCGCCGACGTCGAGCTGCGCACCCACTGCCGCGTGCGCGAGATCACCATCGGCCCCGACGGCATGGCCAGCGGTGCCATCTACTACGACCGCGACGGGCGCGAGGTGTTCCAGCCCGCCCACGTCGTCGTCATGGCCGCCAACGGCATCGGCACGCCGCGCCTGCTGCTCAACTCCGTCTCCGGGAAGTTCCCCAACGGCCTCGCCAACTCCTCCGGCCTGGTCGGCCGCAACCTCATGCTCCACCCCTGGCCCGTCGTGCAGGGCTGGTTCGACGATGAGATGGACGGCCAGCGCGGCCCCATCGTCTCCCTCTTGTCCAAGCAGTTCTACGAAACCGACCCCGCCCGCGATTTCCTCCGCGGCTACATGCTCCAGTTCGGCCGCGGTCCCGGCCCGGTCGGCGAGGCGATGTCCGGCGTCGAATCCGGCCGCATCCCCTGGGGAGACGCCCACCACTCCGCCATGCGCCGCTACGCCACGCGCCGCTTCCATGTCGGCATCGCCTGCGAAGACCTGTCGGAGGAGCACAACCGCATCACGCTGGACCCAGAGCTGGCCGACAGCCACGCCATCCCCGCCCCGCGCATCGACTACACCGTCAGCGACAACACCGCCCGCATGATGGAACACGGCATCGCGCGGGCCGCCGAGATCATGCAGGAAGCCGGTGCCCACACCATCACCTGCTCGCGCGAGGTGCTGAACTATCCAGGCCACCTGCTCGGCACCGCCCGCATGGGCACCAACCCCGAACGCTCCGTCGTCAACGAATGGGGCCGAAGCCACGACGTGCGCAACCTGTTCGTCATCGACGGCTCCGTCTTCGTCACCGGCGGCGGCGTAAACCCGACCTCGACCATCCAGGCCATAGCACTCTACATTGCGGACAAGATGAAGCAGCGGCTCGACACGCTGTTCGATTGAGGAAACACATGCCCCAGCAAGACCCCGTCGACGTCCTGATCATCGGCTCCGGTGCCTCCGGCGCAGCCGTGGCCTGGTCGCTGGCCGACACAAAAATGCGCATCGTCTGCCTGGAACAGGGCGATTGGCAGAACCCGGCCAACTACCCCTCCACCGGCCGCGACTGGGAAGCCCGCCAGTTCGCCGACATGGCAACCTCCCCCAACCGCCGCCAGCTCTGGTCGGACTACCCGGTCAACGACGACAACTCGCCCATCAAGGTGCTGAACTTCAACGCCGTCGGCGGCAGCACCATCCTCTACGCCGCCCACTACCCCCGCCTGCACCCGTCCGACTTCAAGGTGAAGTCCCTCGACGGCGTCGCCGACGACTGGCCGGTGGACTACCACACCCTCGAACCCTTCTTCGCCGAGAACGACCGCATGACCGGCGTCTCCGGCATGACCGGCGATCCCGCCTACCCGCCGCAGAAAACTCCGCCGATGGAGCCGCTGCCGATGGGCCGCTCCGGGCGCATGCTCGGCGAGGCAATGAACCGCCTCGGCTGGCACTGGTGGCCCAGCGACTGCGCCGTCACCACCCGCGAATACGAAGGCCGCGCCCCCTGCATCAACCTCGGCCACTGCATCGCCGGCTGCGCCCAAGGGGCCAAGGCCAGCACCGACATCACCTACTGGCCCGCCGCCATCCGCGCCGGCGTCGAGCTGCGCACTCGCTGCCGCGTCCGCGAGATCACCGTCGACCCCGAAACCGGCATGGCCAACGGCGTCATCTACTACGACAAGGACGGCGCCGAGCAGTTCCAGCCCGCCCACGTCGTCGTCGTCGCCGCCAACGGCATCGGCACCCCGCGCCTGTTGCTGAACTCCAAGTCCGAAAAATTCCCCAACGGCCTGGCCAACTCCTCCGACCTGGTCGGCCGCAACCTGATGTTCCACCCCTACGCCAGCATCTGGGGCTACTTCAACGAGGAAACCGACGGCAACCGCGGCCCGCCGCTCTCGCTCTGGAGCCACGAATTCTACGAGTCAGACCCCGCCCGTGGTTTCGTCCGCGGCTATTCCTGGCAGTTCGGCCGCGGCGTCGGCGCCATCGTGGAAGCGCAACAATCCATGGCCACCGGCCGCATCCCCTGGGGCACCGAACACCACGCCGCCTACCGCCGCCTGCACAACCACCGCATGAACATCGCCGCCATCTGCGAAGACCTGCCCGAACTCCACAACCGCGTCACCCTCGACGCGATCCTGAAAGACGCCAACGGCATCCCCGCGCCCAAGATCGACTACACGATCAGCGAAAACTCCAACCGCATGCTCGACCACGCCATCGCGCGCGCCACCGAATGCCTGCGCGAAGCCGGCGCCTGGGATATCGGCGTCGAACGCCCCATCCTCAACGGCGGCTGGCACCTCCTCGGCACCGCCCGCATGGGCGAAGACCCCACCCGCTCCGTCGTCAACTCCTGGGGCCGCACCCACGACGTGCGCAACCTCTTCATCGTCGATGGCTCCATCTTCACCACCTCCGGCGGCGTCAACCCCACCTCCACCATCCAGGCTCTCGCGCTCTTCATCGCCGACCAGATGAAGCAGCGCCTGGCCACCCTCTTCGACTGAGGAACACCCCCATGTCCAACACCCTCGCCAGCCCCCCGCCCTCCTGGGGCGACCCGAACCTCTCGGACGCCGAAAAGCGCACCCTGGCCGCCATGTGCGCCCGCATGATCCCCGCCAGCGACGAATACAAAGTCCCCGGCGCCGACGACCCCCTCATCCAAGCCGACATCGCCAAAAGCCTCGGCCGCGACGCCAACGCCGTGCACGACGCCCTCGCCATGCTCGACCGCATCGCCGGCGGCGACCTCGCCGCCCTCCCCATCGCCAAGCAAGACGAAGCCTGCGCCACCCTGCGCGGCGAAGGCGGCATGAACCTCACGCTCACCACCCGCATCGTCCTGCAATGCTACTACCGCGACGACCGGGTGATGATCTCCCTCGGCATGGAACCCCGCGCCCCCTTCCCCAAAGGCCACGAACTCCCCCAAGGCGACTGGTCCCTGCTCGACCCCGTGCGAGCGCGGGGGAAGATTTGGCGGGATGCGTAGCGAAGAAAGGCGATGGGCGCCGCCCCACCGGCGCTAAATTAGTTCCACCCGAACCGACACCAGATGCCATTTTCGCAATCTCGGCACGTTTGGCATGCGTTTATGAACCGCGGCTGTCACGCGAGTTAACATGTCCAACGTCAACGGTCCAAGGATTGCCGCGACCAGTGCCCGCGCCGCGGTTTTTTTCGCTGTACCCCGACTCTCTGGGAACCCGAAAATCGTGCTTGCGAATCAGACCCAAGGCGATTCCAGTTGTTCCATGATCCGTCCCGGCTTTCTTGACCCAGAATCGCGCAATGACTTGGTTGAGCTGGCCCGGGATGGGTTGGCCGCGCACCGCCTGGCGCGCCGTGCCAACG
>Ga0105050_10007482_pt1 | contig 13018 bp, 12 predicted proteins | sample FRY01_FD_78088 | JGI IMG/M metagenome (GOLD analysis project Ga0105050, IMG submission 78088) | Freshwater microbial communities from Lake Fryxell liftoff mats and glacier meltwater in Antarctica - FRY-01 | ecosystem: Environmental > Aquatic > Freshwater > Ice > Glacier meltwater ... | reverse complement strand
CGCTGTGACGTCGCCGGGGATTTGTCTTGGTGTGTTCCATGGTGTCCACTTAACTTGTTGGTGGACACCATCGTCGCCTTGCACGGAAAATCATTCAAGGTGTGTTGGCTGCGCGCTTACGATGCAGCGCATCCAGCGTTTGCTTGGCCTGGTCCAGCAGGGTGAGCAGGTCGCTGCGCTCGGCATCAAGCAGCTCGAAGAAGGAGCCCACGTGCCGGTGGGGAATGACCAGGCTATGCCCAAGTGATACCGGGAACCCGTCGCGGACCAGCATGCCCGACGCATTGCACTGCACTATGCGCTCTGGCGGCAGGGTGCAGAAGGGGCATGGATTGGGCGGCGTCATCGTTGGAGTTTATCGGAACCGTTTCATTGGCTATCTTGAGTAAGAATTTGTGCCAAAAATGGGCTGTAGCCACCGAATACATTGCGCAAGAAGCTATCAAAACAATAGCTACTGTTTCAGGGCTTGATCTTGTTGCGCCTGAATTCCCACGGCGCAACCGGGTCGGCATCACGCCACGGCCCCCGCTTGTTATGCGAAGCGTTTAGGCGGACAGTAGATCTCCCATCAACTTTAAGGAGATCCATCATGAATGAACCACGCACCGACAGCACTCATACTTCATGGAAAAAAGGCAAATTAGTAGGACAAAAGGCCCCATTCAAGATCAGCGAAATTTGGGCCATCCGCACTCGACTTCAACTCGAAAATCGCATTCGCGAGCTTGCACTCCTCAACCTTGGGCTTGACAGCAAACTGCGTGCTTGCGATCTAGTGAAATTGCATGTGCAAGATATCTGTCATGGGGATCGTGTTGCTCCTCGGGCCATGGTTATGCAGCAAAAGACTTCCCGACCAGTTCAGTTCGAGATTACTGAATCGACCAGAAGCGCTGTAAACGCATGGATCACATCAGCACATCTGCGCGCCAATGATTTCCTGTTCCCTAGTCGAATTCACAAATCTCCGCACTTGGGCACTCGCCAGTACGCTCGCATTGTGGATGGATGGGTTTCTAAGATTGGATTAGATCCGTGCAACTATGGAACGCACTCAATGCGGCGCACGAAAGTGACGTTGATCTACCGGAGAACCAAGAATTTGAGAGCGGTGCAGTTGCTTCTTGGACACACCAAACTTGAAAGTACCGTTAGGTACCTGGGTATCGAAGTGGACGATGCACTTGAAATATCCGAGCAAACCGAAATTTGAATTGTCGTGGATTGCGGCCCAGCAGCAAGACAGGAAGTTCGCATGATGGGCAGCTCATGGAGTCCGGAAAACAGGGGCAAGGTCTGGCAGTTATGCATCGCGATACATAACTGCCAGATCCAGCCATTCAGATCATCGTCGGCGCAAATCGATCGACCACGACGGTCAACAATGCTGCGAAAGCAGTCAATGAACATGGAAGGCTATAAATTGGGAGCCGACCAACTGCGGTCGGACACGTTATTCAATGTGAGTGGCCGCTGTAGGCACTACACCAGCCATACGGTTTCTTGACATTGATACTGGACAAGAAACATGACAGGTGTAAGCGGTCATTGAACCGCGTCTCTTGCACCGGTGACGCGAACGTGGGTGGACCTGCTGGGTATTGTTGGCGCAACCCGCTCAGCGGCAGGGTAGTTTGAGATGCCAGGGCAGCAATGCCTCGTAGTCATCGGCGGTTTGGGCGTTGGGCAGCGTCGAGATCCACGCGTCGCCCGGTGACGCAAATTTCAGCGGCCAGCCATTCGGTCAGTACCGCTGTGGCCAGCAGAAAATCGCTGGTATCCATTTGTTCGTCAGGATGATGGCTGCCATTCGGATTGCGGATGAACAGCAATCCGAATGGAATGCCGGCGGCGCAAAATGCCGCCGCATCATGCGATGCCGGACTGGCGAGGCGCATGATCGGAATATCCAGACGTCGGGCGCAGTCTTCCAGCGCCAGCATCAGCGTGGCATCGGCCTGGGCCACTTCTGCGGTGGTGCGCCCGCCGAGTTCAAAGTGTACGCCGCGCTGCTTCTCGATGTCGGCAATGATCTGTGCAACGCGCTGCTCGAGTTCCGCGACATCCTGTTCGGCGTAGGCGCGCACGTCCAGGCTGAAGATGAATTCACCGGCAACCTTGGTCATGGCGTGGCGTGCCGCGTCAGTATGAAATTCACCGATAGTGTAGGCCATCAGGCGACCGGCGGCCTCCCATTCGGCCCATATGCCATCAAGCGCCACCGCGAAATCGGCACCGGCCAGGGCTGCGTCATGCCGGAAGCGGCGCGGCAAACCGACATGGCCATATTCACCGATGATTTTCGCTGCAGGATAACGAAAGTTGCCGGGGATGCCGGTGCATACGCCGATAGCATAGCGCAACTCGGCAAGACTGGGCGCCTGCTCGATGTGGACTTCGAAAAAGGCGCGCACGTTGTCGCGATTCAGTGTCGCCGTGCCGCGCCGCAGCGCATCTGGATTGCCGCCGGCGGCACGCAGATGGGCTTCAAGCGTGCGACCGGTATCGACGCGGCAGACATCGAGCGCACTGGCCTGCAAGGTGCCGAGCGCGGCGCGACTGCCGACGTAGGAAACGCGGAACCAGACGCTTTCTTCAGCGCGCACACCCATCACCATCACATCACATTCCGGCTGGACGCCGGCCGCTTGCAGGGCCTCGACCGCGATCAGGCCGGCGACCACGCCGGCCGCGCCATCAAAATTGCCGCCATTGGCCACCGAATCGAGATGCGAACCGATGACGATGGCCGGCGCCTGACGATCGCGTCCGGGCCACACCATATAGGTATTGCAGGCGTCGTCATGACGCACTTCGAGTCCGAGGGCACGCGCATGGTTGGCCATCAGGGTATGGGCAAATTGTTCGCCGGGGCCATACGAGTCGCGCGTCACGCCGCCGTGCTGCACATCGCGACTGCCGTCGCGCAAGGCGTCAAACAACTGCTGCGCGCGCGCCTGCAGCGCGTTGACCGATTGCAGGATGATGCTGGGCTGATGCATGTATTCCACTTTCTAGCTGCTGCTTAACTGGGCTGTTTCTGCAAAATGACAGGCCACGCGATGACCGTCAGCAAGTTCACGCAACACCGGTTCAGTGTTGGCGCAAATTTCCGCAGCCAGCGGGCAACGGGTGCGAAAGCGACAGCCACTAGGCGGGTTGAGCGACGACGGCAAGTCGCCCTTGAGCACGATGCGGTTGCTGACCGCCCCCGGTCGCGCCCGCGGGATAGCCGACAGCAAGGCCTGCGAATAAGGATGCATCGGGCGCGCAAAGAATTCTACCTTGGGCGCTTCTTCGACAATCTTGCCCATATACATCACCATCACGCGGTGCGAGATCTGACGCACCACACCGAGGTCATGGGACACGAACAGATAGCTGACGCCGAGCCGCTCCTGAATGTCTTTGAGCAGGTTGATGATCTGCGCCTGCACCGATACATCGAGTGCCGACACCGGTTCATCGCACACCACGATTTTGGGTGACAAGGCGAGCGCGCGGGCGATGACGATGCGCTGCTTCTGGCCACCGGAAAATTCATGCGGATAGCGCTGCATAGTACGTACGTCCAGACCTACCAGTTCGAGCAGCGTGGCAATGCGCTGTCGGATGCGGGCCGCGTCCCAGCCGGCAATCTGCATTGGCTCAGCCAGAATTTGTCCGACACTCATGCGCGGATTGAGCGAGCTCGACGGGTCCTGAAACACCATCTGGATATTGGCGCGCATGTCGCCCAGCTGGCGCCCGGCTAGGGTCGCGATATCGACCCCGTCGAACAGCACCTGACCACGGGTCGGTGCCAGCAAGCGGACGACGGCGCGCGCCAGGGTTGATTTGCCACAGCCGCTCTCGCCCACCAGACTGAGGGTTTCATGGGCATGCAGGGTCAGGGAAACGCCATCGACGGCGCGCACCACGCCGGGCTTGTTCCACGGCGCGCCAGCCGCCTTGATGGGAAAATGTACCGTCAGGTCTTGAACCTGCAACAGTATGGCTTGACGCTCCTCGGCAACAGATGCGGAAACGGTAGTCGTCATGCGGCATACCCCGTATGACGAATGCAGGCGGCCGCATGCCCATCGTGCAATCCAATCAGCTGCGGATCGATTTGCACGCACGCCGTTCTGGCGTACTGACAGCGCGCCGCGTAGCGGCAGCCCGACGGCATGGCCTGCGGTGATGGCACCGTGCCCGCAATGGTCGGCAAACGCTCGACGTCATAGTCCAGCGGCGGAATACTACCGAGTAGACCTTCGGTATAGGGATGCATCGGGCGCTCAAACAGACTGCCGACCGGAGCCTGCTCAACCACCCGGCCGGCATACATCACGACCACGCTGTCGGCAATGTCGGCGATTACGCCGAGGTCGTGCGTAATGATGATGACGGCCATGTTGAACTCTTTGCGCAGGCGGCGCAGCAGATCAAGGATCTGCGCCTGGATGGTGACATCGAGCGCGGTCGTCGGTTCGTCGGCAATCAGCAGCTTGGGCTTGCAGACCAGTGCCATGGCAATCATGGCGCGTTGGCTCATGCCGCCGGACAATTGATGCGGGTAACTATTGAAGCGCGTTTTCGGCGAGGGAATGCCGACATGACCGAGAAATTCAATGGCGGTATTGCGCGCCGCCTGGGCCGACAGGTTCTCGTGCGCCTGCAAGGCTTCGACGATCTGATTGCCGATCGTGAAGACCGGATTGAGCGAGGTCATCGGCTCCTGAAAGATCATCGACATTTCCCCGCCACGCACGTGGCGCATGCGTTCATCGCTGCAGGAGATCAGGCTTTCGCCGTTGAACAGTATCTCTCCGCCGGTCACCTTGATGGCCGGGCTGGTCAGGCGCAACAGCGACAGGGCGGTGACGCTCTTGCCACAGCCGGACTCGCCGACGATGCCGACCACACCACCTTCGGGCACGTCAAAGGAAACGCCATCGACCAGCGTGTAGGGCCGCGCGCTGTTGACCGCAATGCGCAGATCACGCACCGACAGCAGCGGCGCCTTCGGGATAGCCTCGGTCATGCTGCGTGCGTGAACGGGTAGGTCTGATCGAGCGGCACGTGGACATACTTCAGGGTAGTGAGATCGGCCGGTCCCCAATCAGGCGTATCGATAATGACGATGCCCGACACGATGGGCACATAGGCCGCGCGGAAATGCGTTTTCGAGCGCAGCAGGATGTAATCGAAATCACTGGCCTGCATGCCAAACTGAATGAAGCAATCCTCGGACACCGCCACCGACGGACGGCTGGTGATGCTGATGACCATATAGCCGGTGTCTATCACCACGACATTGCCCAGATCGATCCAGCGGCCAGTGTAATACGGGCCGGTCGCATGAAACGCCTTGGGTCCGGCGAACACCACCTTGCCTTCCACCGTGACCGGGCCACCGGCTTCTTTCGAGCTATGTCCGCCGACCGTCAGGCTCACCTGCGCACCCACGCCAGCGGCCATGCCGGCGGCGACGGCTTGCGCATCCCATACGAATGGCACGGCGGTACGACCGAGCTTGCGCGCGATGATGGCGCACAGCACATAGGTCGAGTCGACCATGCGGTCGGCATGTTCCAGCAGGACTACCGGACGGCTATCGCCGGCCGCAATACTGCACGCCTGCGCGATGCCATCATCAATACCGTAGAGCAGGTCGCGGTGACTGAAGGAGGGGCGCGAACGACGCACGATGTCGCAGAACTCGTCGGCGCTGCGCTCGGCCAGCGCACGATCGTCATTGGTCACGGCAACAACTGAAAAGCCGCAGTTGGGCACATCGGCATAGGCGAATCCGGCAAACACGGTGATGTCGAGATAGCTGGGGCTGTCTCGCGCGCGGCGGATGGAATCCTGCACCACGCCGGCCAGCGGTTCGATATCGGTCGCGCTGAAAATGCTGGGCACCATCAGGCCGGGCTTGCGGATTACACACACCGGATTGATCTCGTCGCGCAGGGTGCGCACCATGCAGTTGGCGGCACGTTCGCCGGTTTCTGCCTGATCGGTATGCGGCGAAAAATGATAGCCGAAGACGGCGTCGGCATTGCTGATGGTCGCCGCATCGAGGTTGGCGTGGTAGTCCAGCGCCACCATGATGCGCGTCTTTGCTCCGACCTGACGACGCACGGCGGCAAGAATGTCACCGTCGCCATCGAGCCGCGTCGGTGTGACCAGCGCGCCATGCAGATCGAGCAGTACGCCATCGATCTGCTCGTCCTTCAACGCGTCGAGAATCCAGTTCAGATAATGGTCGAAGGCTTCGTCCGAGGACGGTCCGGCGGCACCGGCTTCGGTATAGACGATGGGCAGCATGTCGATGTCTTCACGCTCGCACACCGTGATGAATCCACCCACCGGACTGTTGGCGCCGCGATGCCGTTCGATCAGCGCCGCACCCGAACATTCGACTGCCTGGAAATCCTCCAGCGTGGTCAGATTGGGCAGGAAAGTTACCGATTCAAGCTTGAATCCGGCAATGGCGACACGCAGGCGACATGCAGGGGATTGCGTCATTTCATTTTCCTTTTTTGACAGCCGAAGAAGCCAGATCGCGCGGGTCGAGAATGTCGCGCACGGCGTCGCCGAGTATATTGAAGGCCAGCACGCTGATGGTCAGACACATGCCGGGAATCAGCGCCAGCCATGGCGCTTCGAGGATGGTGATGACACCATCTCGGATCAGGTTGCCCCAGCTGGCATCGGGCGGTTGCACGCCGAGGCCGAGAAAACTCAGCGCCGCTTCCTCGCGGATCGCGCCGGCGATACTGAGGGTGGCCATGACGATCAGCGGGCCGATCACATTCGGAAAGATATGGCGCCGCAAGATGTGCAATTCGCTCGCCCCGAAGGTGCGGCTCGCGGCCACGTAATCGAGTTCGCGGATCAGCAAGGTGGCGCTGCGCGCCAGCCGCACGAAAATCGGCACATGCGCCACACCGATGGCCAGCACCAGCACTGCCATGCTGGAACCGACCAGCGAGACGATCATCAGTGCTAGCAACAGCCCGGGGAACGACAGCATGATGTCGACGCCACCGGAGATGGTGGTATCGAGCCAGCCGCCGCGATAGCCGGCGAGCAGACCCAGCGGTATGCCAATGACCATCGACACCAGCACCGACATCAGTCCGACAAACAGTGCCGGACGCGTGCCATAGATGACGCGGCTATAGACGTCGCGGCCGAACTCGTCGGTGCCGAACCAGTGCGCCGCACTCGGCGGTTGCAATGCATTGACGATGCTCTGCTCGGTCGGGTCCATCGCCACATAGGGAGCGAACACGGCGAGCAGCACGACCGCCGCAATGATCAGGAGACCGATGCAGGCGCCACGGTCGGCCAGCAGCAGATCAAGGCGCACGCGTGCAGGAGAACGTGGTGCGGCAGCGAGCTGCGTCGCCACGCTGGCCACGCCAGAAGTTGAATCAGACATCGGAGCCTCAGCTATATTTAATGCGTGGATCGAGCAAACCGTAGCTTAGGTCGACCAGCAGATTGACCACCATGATGACCAGTGCGAACATGATGAGGCCGGACTGGATCAGGTTATAGTCGCGCTGGGCGATTGCGCCGATCAGCAGCTTTCCAAGACCGGGACGGTTGAACACCGTTTCGGTCAGGATGGCACCGCCTAGAATGGTGCCGGTATAGACGCCCATGGCCGTGATGACGGTAATGAGCACATTGCGCAGCGCGTGCTTGAAATACACCTTGCGCGGCGCCAGCCCTTTGGCAAAAGCGGTGCGCACATAATCCTGGCCGAGCACTTCCAGCATGGCCGAGCGCGTCAGGCGCGTCACATAAGCGGCCTGGACTAGACCCAAACTGAGGGCCGGCAGCGCCAGTTTGTGCAGGTACTCGCCCCAACCATCGCCGCGCATCGTGTGCACCACCGGAAACCATCCCAGCCAGACTGAAAATATCAGCAGCAACAGCACGCCCAGATAGAACGACGGAAACGAAAAACCGAGCAGCGCGAATACCCGTCCGACAAAATCGATCCAAGTATTACGCCACACTGCGGTAATCACGCCGATCGATATGCCGACCAACGCGCCGATCACCAGAGCCCCGAGGGCGAGGCTCAGGGTATCGGGAAAAACGTCGGCAATCTGCGCCGAGATAGACTGACCGGTAATCATCGACTTACCCAGATCACCTCTCGCCAATCCCGATACGAACTCACCGTACTGCACCAACAAAGGCTGATCGAGACCGGCCTTTTGACGGAACGCTGCGAGGGATTCGGCTGTGGCCTGATCACCCAATACCACGTATGCAGGATCAGCCGGCACCATCCGCATGACAAAGAAGACGATGGTCGGAACGGCAATCGCAATCAATACCAGCGACAACATCCGGCGGAGTATGAAACTAAACATTGTGGTAGCCCCCGCAGCGGTTCATCAACGCGCCAGTAGACGCGATTTTTCGGTGATGTAATAGAAGGAGAAGCTCTTCTGCACGTGACCCAGATCGAGCGACTTCAGACGTGCCATCGCGTAATACTGGGTATAGAGCGGGATCGACACGGCGTCCTGCGCAACCTTCTTCTGCACTTCACCCCATAGACGCAATTGCTCCGGACCATTGGGGTTGTAGGTGGCCTTGGCCAGCAGATCATCGATGCCCGGGATGATGTCACCGTAGTGAATGAAGTTGGTGATGGCCGTGGGCTTGCCGATCGATGCGGCACCGGCATAGAACTGATCAAAGTACAGCTGACCGGTCATCGGGAAACGGAACGCGCCGTACAGAACCAGCGGGTTTTCGTCCTGACGAATCAGGCGGTGATAGGTCGGATGATCAACCACCTTCAGGACGACCGTGACGCCAATCTTTTTCCATTGTTCCTGAATGATCTGCATGGGCGGCAAATAAATATTGCTATTGCTCATGTTGACGGTCATCGTAAAACCCTTGGACAGACCGGCTTCGGCCAGCAAGGCCTTGGCGCGCGCCACATCATACGGGTACTTGGTGATGTTGTCGATATGACCGGTATAGCCCACCGGCAGCGCCGAGTATTCCGCCTTGGCCAGATCCTTGCCGAGGAAGGCGATCAGATTGGCACGATCGGTACCATGGGCGAGAGCGCGGCGCACGCGCACATCGTCGAGCGGCTTCTTGTTCACGTTTAGATACAGCACGAAGGTATTGGCCGGTGCCGTCAGGTCGACCGCGAAGCCGCCGTTGCGCAGCCGGTCGACGATTTCCTGTTTGGCCTGAATGCCGATGGCGCTGACTTCACCGGACTTCAGGGCCAGTTCGCGGGTGCTCGCCTCGGGCATGAACTGATAGACGATGCGTTCGACGATGGGCTTGCCACGCCAGAAGGTATCGTTGCGCACCAGGGTCACGCTTTCACGCGCCTTGTATTCGCTCATCACGAACGGACCGGTTCCAATCGGATTGAGCTTGGGATCGGTATTCTTGTCGGCCGCCTTTTTCGACATGATGTAGCCGGCCTGATAACCGCCCATCAGATGCACGAAGGTCGGATCGGGTTGCTTTAGCACAATGCCGACGCGGTAAGGATTGACGATGTCGACGCGCTCGATGTTCTGCAGGCTCTTACGGAAAGGCGAGCCGAATTCCTTGCTCATAACGCGTTCAATCGAGAACTTCACGTCTTCGGCGGTAAATTCGCCAAAGCCCTTGTGCCATTGAACACCACGGCGCAGATGGAAGTTCCAGACCTTCTTGTCGGCCGACGCTTCCCAGCGTTCGGCCAGTCCGGGAACTACCTTGTCGCCATTCATTTCACCGCCCGGGAAATCGACCAGGCTCTGAAAGATCGTCATCACGATCGGCGTTTCGCTGCTGCCCACCGATACGTGGGGGTCGAGCGTTCCGATGTCATTGAAGGCCATGCCAAACCGGACGACCTGTTCGGTAGCCAGTTTTTGCGCATGGGCGACGGGAGCGTGCTGAAGTGCAGCAACAACCAGAGTGGCGCATACCGCGCTTAATACCGTGCTTCTCTTGAACATATGATTCCCCTTTAAAACTAATGAAGGACGGCCGCAGCTTGGGCTAGAGTAACGTCCGGGCACAAAAAATAAAACGGTAAATGCATTACCTACATGTAGATAAATCCATGCTGCTGATGCGGCAAGAAAATTCTGCATCAGTCGCTACTGCTAGGCCTGCCGTGTCCAATCCGGCGACGACATTAGTGACGTCGCTGATCGATGCTGCAAGAAGCTCGACAATCTCACGCAGGTCAGCGTGCGTGGCGATGAACGGTGGCGCCAGCAACACATGATCCCCGCGTCGTCCGTCTACCGTTCCGCCCATCGGGTAGCACAACAGACCACGCGCCATCGCTGCCCTCTTGACGGCCGCGTGCACCTGATGAACCGGGTCGAAAGCCGCTTTGTTGTACCGGTCGGCAACCAGTTCTATGCCCCAGAAAAAACCACGTCCGCGGATATCGCCGACATGTGGATGATCACCCAGCGCCGCATTCAACATGCCCTGAAAAACCACGCCGTCCTGCTGCACCTTCTGCAACAGGCCGTCGCGCCGGATGACCTTCTGCACCGCCAGCGCCGCGGCGCAAGCCACCGGGTGGCCCAGATAGGTATGACCATGCTGAAAGAAGCCGCTGCCCTTCGACATGGCATCAACGATGGTCTTTTGCGCCAGCACCGCGCCTACCGGTTGGTAGCCGCCGCCCAGTCCTTTGGCGATGGTCACCAGATCCGGCTCTATGCCTTCCTGCTCGCAGGCATAGAGCGTACCGGTGCGCCCCATGCCGCACATCACCTCATCGAGGATCAGCAGCACGCCATGGCGGTCGCACACTTCGCGCACTGCGCGGAAATAACCCGATACTGGTGTCAGCACACCCGCAGTTGCACCGCCGACAGTCTCGGCCACGAAGGCGATCACGCTATCAGCGCCCCGGGCCAGGATGGCGGTCTCCAGTTCAGCCGCGAGCCGTAAGCCATATTGCTCCGCAGTTTCGTCGACACGCTGTTCACGATAGGGGTAACATGGTGCCACATGCGTGGCCTGCACCAGAAGGGGTGCAAACGGCGCGCGCCGCCATTCATTGCCACCCACTGCCAATGCGCCCAGTGTATTGCCGTGGTAACTCTGACGGCGCGCAATGAAATGGGTGCGCTGCGGCTGGCCGATTTCAACAAAGTACTGACGCGCCATCTTGAGCGCCGATTCGACCGCTTCCGATCCGCCGCTGACCAGATACACATGGCTCATGCCCGCGGGTGCTGTGCTAAGCAACTCGTCCGCCAGTTCCTCGGCCACGGCGGTGGTAAAAAACGAAGTGTGCGCGTAGGGTAACTGATCGATTTGGGCATGCATCGCGGCAATCACATCCGGATGGCCATGGCCCAGTGACGACACGGCAGCGCCGCCCGACGCGTCGAGATAACTGCGGCCTGCTGCATCACGCAGCATCATGCCGTTGGCGGAAACTGCGACCGGCGGGGTGTGATGCAGGTGACGATGGAATACGTGGGTCATGAAATTCTACGTATGATAGATTTGGAACTAATGTACCATTTTGATTATTCTGCGGAACAAATGTTTCGTCAAGGTTTTTTAGCAGGTTTTTTAAACATCATGCTGATTTCCGGTACATTCGTTCCGAAGCAGTTTGTCACGACAATAAAAAAGAAAGAACCTCATGGGCATCCGAGATGTCATACGCGAAGACTACACTGCGCTTAGCCCAGCCCTGAAACAAATTGCCAAGTTCGTGCTGGACCACCCCAACGATGTCGTGACCGTGTCGATGCGCACCATCGCTCAGCGCTCGGCAACCAAACCGCCGACGCTGGTGCGTTTTGCGCAGCACTTCAACTTCAGTGGCTGGCCGCAGCTGAAGGAGGCCTTCTCACTGGAAATGGGACTCGGTCCGGAACAATACAGCGAGCGCGCCAAAAGCCTTGTCGGACGTGCCAAGGATAAGACGCTGGTCAGTGAAATGTTCAAGGTGCACCGCTTCAACCTGAACGCGACCGAACGACAAAATGAAGCATCGCTGCAGCGCGCCTGCGGCGTACTGGAAAAAGCCCGCGCAGTGCACGTGGCGGGCTTCCGGGCATGCTTTCCGGTGGCCTTCTCGTTTGTCTACGTTTACCGCCTGTTCCGCCAGAGCGTGCACCTAGCGGATGGACAAGGCGGCTCGCTCGAGATGCAACTGAGAGCCGTCGAAAAAACCGATGCGCTAGTGGTGATCAGCTTCGCGCCATATTCGCGCGAGGCGTTGCAGGCGGTACAAGCCGCCAAAGCGGCCGGCTGCGCGGTTATCGCCATGACCGACAGCGTGACGTCACCGATCTCATTACTGGCCGACGAGACCATCCTGTTCGCCATCAATAGCCCGTCCTTTTTTCCGTCGATTACGGCGGCCATCGCCGTCACCGAAGGACTGCTGGAAGTTCTCGCCAGTCGCGCCGGCAAGACCGAAGTCAAACGCATCCACCAATCGGAAAAGGACCTGTTCGAATCCGGCGCCTACCTGCAGTCGCCACGGGGACACAGCAAGGCCTGAAGCGGCACATACCCCCAAAAGCCCGTTCTACGGGGCTTTTTTGTTTGGTGCGCCCAGCATGGGCGCACTGTTGGCGCCGACGCGTTTTTGACCCCCATCCCTTGATTTCTTCCAGACAGATCAGCGGGGCGCTTCCAGCCACTTTAACATCGCTCGGATTTGGGATATAGCGGCAAAGCCGCCTCAACCCAATCGGCGATAAATGACGCTTATCGTTTACGCCGACAACCCAGAATCTAGGCGGCGGTTGGCTGAAATTCAATGTCGGCAATGGCATCGAAAGCTGCCCTCCAATCCGTGTCCTTTAGCTGACTCCTCTTGCGCTTTGTGTGAATTCGCGATGCCAAGTTGTGTGACCGGTTCCTGCCAGAAGCGAGCATAGCGGTGATTGGCGCGCGTCCGGGAACAAGTCGGTGGCTGACTTCCAAACACCCAGGATAGCGACTGCGCTATCCAACACCACCACCGTCAGAAATCGTCCGTTTT
>Ga0105050_10007478_pt1 | contig 13027 bp, 6 predicted proteins | sample FRY01_FD_78088 | JGI IMG/M metagenome (GOLD analysis project Ga0105050, IMG submission 78088) | Freshwater microbial communities from Lake Fryxell liftoff mats and glacier meltwater in Antarctica - FRY-01 | ecosystem: Environmental > Aquatic > Freshwater > Ice > Glacier meltwater ... | reverse complement strand
ACCATTTATTTCTGGTTTTATACCATTTATTTCTGGTTTTATTTCATTCATTATATGATTTGGGCGGATTCCAAAACTATACGTTATTTGGTTATATGAATTCACATTTTGTATCAACACAAAATAACCCAAATCGGCGTTGACAATGGAGTCTTCCGGTTTGAAAATATATTCATGCAAATTATTTCCGTTTAATATTAATATATTAATGTTGTTTAGTGTCATCAGTTGACTAAAATATGCCGTTTGGTTTAATGCGGGTTGAACGGGGCGTTTTAATTCCCATTTTTCTTTTGTTGGTTTACTACACATTTTATTATGCAATCGTGTATACATTTTCATTAAATACTGAATATTGTATTCTAAGTCATTATTATTAGGTGAAAAGGCAAAAATATATATTTTGTCTGTGAGCAAATTCGATTGCTCCAAATTAATAAAAGTTAAATTGGTAAATGTTTCGGATAGTTGTATTTTAGTACCTGTGATGTTTTTGTTGGGTTTTGGTTTTAATAAATTCAATAGTAAGTTGCATTTTTTATCAAACGTATTTATCTTGTGTTTTTTTTCACAAAACTTTATTAAATAATTCTTTTGGGAATATTGGATAAATAAATGAAAAAATAAGGCGGTTATTTTTTTATTATCTTCTTTTAAATTTTTCAAACACATTGCTTTATTTTGTGTTTCTTTATTACAAATCAAGACATTTTTTTGAAACTCATTCGTTAAAGGATTTAGATATATATCAATAAATTTGTGTTGGAAAAAATACACATTATCCAACAAGGTGCAATATCCAAACAATAAATAATAATCTTGTTCTTGTTCTTTTTGTTTGGATTGTTTTCTTTTTTCTTGCATATTTATTAACCAAGCGTTGGTTTGTTGGTATTTATAAAAGATAAAAAAAGACTGTATCGCTAATATATTTTGTACGTAGGTATGAATATCAATATCTGTTGTGTTGTCATCCGCATTAAAAGAAGAAATAACCGTCGGAAAATTATTTAGCACCTCAAACAACACATCCATGTTAATTGTCATAAAATACTCATAAATAGCAATATCGTTGGCACAATAATTTATTATGTTAGTTGTTGTTGAATTTGTATCCATATTTTTATTTTTTGTGTTTTCCACGTAATTTGTGCGAAATGTTTTTAAAAAGATAAGAATAACTGCAAACACGTTTTTATATTTTTGGAGGAGGATATTTTGATAAGAATTGTTGGTATGATTTATAGGCAATGCAATTTGACGAATTTCGGATTGTAAATCAAACAATGCATGAATATATTCATCTATAAGTCGTTCATCAAAGGTAAATTTTAAATCTACCAAGTAAAAAAAAACACGAATATCACACACTGCCAATTCTTTGGATATGGTTAGTTTTTGGAGAGAAGGACTATTTTTTACTGCATTTGATTCGGGTGTTTTTTTGCTGGGAAATACAATATTAGTTGCACTTTTTCCAAAAACACAATCTTCGCATGTTGCTTTTATTACACTCAAGTCTTTATATGCTTGTTGAATTAAATCGCGTGGGATCATGTGAAGGGGTTTGGTATCCATTTGCCACGATTCAGAATTAAAAGAATTGGAATAAATGGAATACGGTTTTGAACCCAAGTGCAATATATTATTGGTTTTAAAAATTCGGTCCAATGTCATTTGAATGTTATGAGATATATTTCCCGCGTCTGTATAGTATTTTAATGGTTTTTTTAAATCCCCAATGGTTAGTTTTTGTTGGTTGGCACACTGTACCACCATATTGTTAAATTTATATTTATTGTAAAATACATTCCATTTTTCTGAAAAATCCTTGTTTTTATCCGTTTCCTTTTTATTATTTTTAATACATTTATCTGTAAGTTGTACTTGACTTGTAAAATAAACGTCATCGCTATTTTCTTGCGGTTCGATCATTTTTGGCATAAAAGTAATGTATTCAAAATTAGGAATATTTGTTTTTATATAAATAATCAACGATTGTGGATATTCAATGTTATCGTACATTCGGTTTTCCTTTTTTCTATATAATAGTATTATTATTATTATTTGTGTATTAACGACATAATTAAAAACATTAGATAAAATAAGATAATGTCGGCAACCATACGTAGTTCGAATCTTTCTGTTACAGGAAATATTGTCGTAACAGGAAATATTGTCGTAACAGGAAATATTGTCGCTACAGGAAATATTGTATCTGGAACGGATGGTGACAAATTGATAACAAACAACTTTATTCAAACATATTTTTTTATTGTTTACACCTATTTACATGATTTTTAATTTAAAATATTAGATAAAATAATATAATGTCGGCAACCATACGTAGTTCGAATATTTCTGTTACGGGAAATGTAGTTGCAACAGGAAATGTAGTTGCAACAGGAAATGTAGTTGCAACAGGAAATGTAGTTGCAACAGGAAATGTAGTATCTGGAATTGATGGTGACAAATTGATAACAACCAAATCTATCCAAATTCCCTTTTACGGATCCACTAATACAAAACAATCATTATTATACAATTCGCCCACCAATATTACCCTTGCAAATAATAATGTTTCCGCCCAGTTGGACAACCCAATTAATAGTGAGCAAATTTTTACATTTGGTTCTTCTATTTCGCCCCGCATTGTTGCAATGGGAAGTGGAACAAACACCATTGCACATTCTGGAAACGGTACTCAATGGTTCGGTTTGGGAACTTCTATATTTTCAACTTCCGGACAAGACGTTGCGTGGAATGGAATATTATGGGTCGCAGTGGGAGACGGAGCAACACATACAATGTCCTATTCATACAATGGGATAATATGGACTGGGTTGGGAAATACTATGTTTACAATAGGTTATGGTGTTGCATGGAATGGCATTATTTGGGTTGCAGTTGGTAGTGTTAACACAGCTAGTATTTCATATTCATACGATGGGATAACTTGGACCGGTGCTACCAGCAGCACTAGCATTTTTTCGACGGCAGGATACGGAATTGCATGGAACGGAATTATGTGGATTGCGGTTGGAACCGGAACCGGAAATACAATGGCATATTCATACGATGGGATAAATTGGACTGGATTGGGAACCACTATATTGTCTACTGCTGCATACGGAATAGCATGGAACGGAAGTATGTGGATTGCGGTTGGCGAAGATTTAACAGATAATATTGCATATTCCTATGATGGGATAACTTGGACTGGTATCACTACTACCACTATTTTTTCGGTTAGAGGTTACGGAGTTGCGTGGAATGGAACAATATGGGTTGCGGTGGGACAATCTGCATATGGTTATAATATCGCATATTCATACGATGGTTTGAGTTGGACGAGTGTAACCGGTACGAGCATATTTTCAACCGCAGGACGAGGAATCACATGGGCGGAAAACAAATGGATTGCCAGTGGTATCGGAACCAACACTACCGCAACCTCGACAGATGGAATTAATTGGACTGGGATAGTTAATTCTGTATTTACGACTTCTGGTTATGGAGTTGCCTTAAATACAAAACGGTTAAATCAAATTGTATTTTCCTCAAATATGATGATTGCAATTTCACAACAAGATGGTGCGAATGATATGAATTATTCAATAAATGGTAGCAGTTGGTACAAGGTTAAAATAAATACTACACCAAACATTGATTATAAAGAATTTGTTGTCAATAATAGTAAAATGTGGTTGTTGGGCGGAAATGCTAATGTAAGTACAGATGTTAAACTTATATATTCTTATAATGGCTTTAATTGGGATGGCAATAATATGATAGATTTAACCAGTATGTTTTCTGTTACAATATATAATGCAGTATGGAATGGAATTATGTGGATCATGGTCGGACAAGGAACTGGAAATACAATGGCATATTCATACGATGGAATAAACTGGACAGGATTAGGAGTTACCATATTTTCAACAGCCGCTTATGGAGTCGCATGGAATGGAACCAAGTGGGTTGCCGTTGGAGATGGGACTAATCATATTGCATATTCCTATGATGGGCTTAATTGGGTTGGCGAAGGATTAAATTTATTCGGAAACTATGGGAAATGTGTAGCATGGAATGGTTTGATGTGGATCGCAGGAGGGCTTGCCCCCCAATCGGGTACTGCACGCACCTTGAATTATTCCTACGATGGGTTGAATTGGACGAAAGTTCCTACAACAATTATAAGAAAACAAGTAAATAGCGTGGCATGGAATGGTTTTATGTGGCTTGCGGTAGGAGAGGGAGTGGCTGAAATGGCATATTCGTATGATGGGATTGTTTGGGCGGATACTGGCTCCTCTCTTTTTACAATATGTAAAAGTGTTACTTGGAACAAAAATATAAATATGTGGGTAGTGGGTGGCGAAGGTACGTCAACCACAACTGTATCAACTTCTTATGATGGTCTAACTTGGAAGTTTTTAGGAGAAGTTGTTCTTAAACCAGGTTTTGTTGGATATTATAGCAATACAAATGCAAATATTGTGTATCATTCCATTTCTGCCGCCGTGGGTTCTGGAGCCAATACTATTGCATATTCATTTGATAATACCAATTGGACGGGATTAGGATCCACCATATTTTCTGTCGCAGGACAAGACGTTGCATGGAATAAAACTATATGGGTAGCGGTTGGAAGCGGAACTAATACCCTAGCAACTTCTGCAGATGGGTTAAATTGGAACGGACTAGGAATAATAATATTTTCTGTCGCAGGACAAGGAGTTGCGTGGAACGATACAATGTGGGTTGCGGTTGGGAGCGGCACTACAAACAGCATTGCATATTCTTTGGACGGAATAAATTGGACTGGTTCGGGCAAGGCTATTCTTGCAATAGGTTATGGAGTTGCATGGAATGGTGTTCAGTGGGTTGCGGTTGGAAGTAGCACAACCGATTGCATTTCATATTCATCGGATGGAATAAATTGGACTGGTGTCACTACCACTGCCATTTTTTCTGTTGCTGGGCACGGAATTGCATGGAACGGAAGTATGTGGGTTGCGGTTGGAGAGGGAGGAACCCATACAATGGCATATTCCTATGATGGAATAAATTGGACTGGTTTATCCAACACTACATTTTCTGTAGCGGGTTATGGCGTTGCGTGGAACGGAGTTCAGTGGGTTGCGGTGGGCAACGGAACAAATAATATCGCATATTCATCGGATGGGTTAAATTGGACGGGTGTTACAACGACCTCTATATTTTCCACACAAGGCAATGGAATAGTGTGGGACGGATTAAAATGGATTGCAAGTGGTTCAGGAACAAATACTATTGCATACTCGCCAGATGGCATTAATTGGACGGGTTCTCCTTCTGGCGCAGGGGGGAATAACGTCAGTGTCTCAACTTTATCCAATATAAACAAATTAGACATTACCACAGAAAATTATTTCAACAGTGGTCCTCAGCAAGTGTCTTTAAATATAAGTTCATCCTAATAAATTATTTTTATTCTTATTCATTAGTATTTTACAAAATGCGATGAAATGATATAAAAAATAATTTATAATAATATTAAGCAATAAGATGGGTACAAGTGAAGAAAAAGAGTATGAACGAGAATTGGTGAATACTGATACGACGGCAATGTGGAACATTATCGGGTCTCAGTTTCGCGATAACCCCGCTTATTTAGTACAACAGCATTTGGATTCTTATAATTATTTTTTTAGCAAAGAAATCATTCAAATATTTAAAGACAACAATCCGATTCGGTTTGTGGATCGACAAATTGTGTCCACCGAAATGACTACCTATAGCGCGGAAACACTGAAAACAATCAATGACCGTCGGTCGAAATGCATGATTTATATGGGTGGAAAAAACGGGGATCGGATTTATTACGGAAAACCGATTATATACAATGAAGACGACCATCACAAAGAAAAAAATATACAATATTTGTATCCAAATGATGCCCGTCTTCGTAATATAACCTATGGATTCACTATTCATTATGACATTGATGTGGAAATTTCCTATTATGATGACGAAACGTCGCAAGAAATAAAGGAAATAATAACATTCGAAAAAATATATATGGGTCGTTTCCCTATTATGGTGCAGTCCAACCAGTGTATATTAGCAGGATTGTCTCGAGAGGCACGGTATAATTTTGGCGAATGTCGCAATGATTTTGGCGGGTATTTTATCATTAATGGCAAAGAAAAAGTTATTGTAAGCCAAGAAAAAATGGCAGACAACATGGTTCTAGTGCAAAAATTATCCCCCAGTACTTCCGACCCGTTTTCTTACAAATGCGATATTCATTCTGTATCTGAAGATGTTTCAAAACCAATTCGATATTTTTCTGTAAAAATATTCGCCGAAGAAAAGCATATTGTTGCCTTTGTTCCCATGGCGGCAAAACCCGTACCATTGTTTATCTTAATGCGCGCATTAGGTGTTGTTTCAGATAAAGAAATCATTGAATATTGTTTGCTGGATATTAAAAAAAATAGCGATATGGTGGATTTATTTATGCCATCAATTCATGACGCGGGCATTATATTTACCCAATACGATGCGTTAATATATATTTCTCAATTATTTATGAAGCGCGGAACCGTCGACGAAACGTTCAATATTCTTGCCGACTATTTTCTTCCGCATATTGGAGAAAATAATTTTATCGATAAGGCGTATTTTCTCGGTCATATGGTGTACAAAATGCTCCGCGTTTATTTAGACCGTGACCCACCTACAGATCGTGATAATTTTAAATTTAAACGCATCGAAACGTCTGGTGTTTTAATAAAAGATTTGTTCAGCGAATACATGGTTATTCAAAACAAGGATTTATTTTTAAAAATCGACAAGGAATTATATTATAAACGAGACAAATACAATTCGTCGGGTAGTATATTGTTGGGTCGCGGAATTAAAGAATTGGTAGAAAAAATCCCGTCGATATTGTCAACCAAACGAATCGTGGAAAAAGGATTTGGTAAAGGGTTTCACGGAAATTGGGGGGCGGACAAATTCACCAAACGCGTTGGGTTGGTGCAAGATTTAAATCGTTTGTCTTGGTATAGTTTCATGTCTCATTTGCGAAAGACAGTATTGCATATTGAATTAAGTGCAAAAATTATCGCACCTCACTTATTACAACCTTCTCAATGGGGAATGTTGGATCCCTTGGACACCCCAGATGGCGGAGAAGTTGGACTGCATAAACATTTAACCTTGAGCGTAGCGATTTCAAACAAAGTGTCGTCTGCAGATACAATTCGTTTTTTAAATTCCAATTTAAATATTCAACCCATTCAACAATTCCCACCCGCGTTTTTAAGCACCCGCCCCAAAATGTTTATCAATGGGATATGGTTTGGAATATTAATGAATGATAAACCTCTGGAAACGATTGAGATAATAAAGCGATGGCGAAGAAATGGTTTTTTGCCGCTGCATTTGAGTGTATCTTTTGACTATTTAGAATTTGCCATCTATATTTACACAGATGGCGGAAGATTAACGCGCCCCTATTTATACCGAAAAAAAAATAACGAAATTAGTTTACATGCCATGCGAAAACGATTGACTGATAATAATTCCAACCCAGTTTCGTGGAAAGAATTAGTGAATGGATCCCTTTATCCCGATCAACCACTAGTAAATAAAACAGATTATATTAATCCAACCGGAAATAATGCAGACCAAGTCAAACATGAAGGAGTTTTAGAATATTTGGATGTGTGTGAAGAAGAAAACGCAATCATTGCAAACAATTTTAAGGATTTTAAATCTTATTTTGCGTCTGGAGCAAACTACACCCACATGGAAATAGACCCTTCTCTTATTTTAGGCGTCATGGGGAATTGTATTATTTTTCCATCACACAACCAATTGCCGCGCGACGTGTTTTCGTGTAGTCAAAGTAGACAGGCGTGTTCTTTATATAACTCTAATTATACCATGCGTATGGACAAGTCGGGCATTGTGCTCAACTACGGGCAAATACCGCTGGTAAAGTCCAAATATTTAAAATACATCAACCACGAAGAAATGCCATATGGTGTAAATACCATGGTTGCAATCATGAGTTATACTGGATATAATGTGGAAGACGCGATATTAATTAACCGCGCCTCTATAGACCGAGGGTTATTTTTAACCTCATATTATACCACCTATGAAAATAGCGAAGTAGAAAACCGAGACGAACCAGATGTTTCCGAAAATTCCGGAACGGCAACTGTAAACACTGTCGAAAATATGGGCAAAATGATGTTTGGTAACCCGTTGGATTATCCAAACATTGTGGGAATAAAACAACACGCAAACTATTTGCATTTAAATAAGGATGGGTTTGTAGAGGAAGGCACGTCCATTACAGACAAGACAATTATTATAGGAAAAGTCGTCCAATCCAAAGACGGAAAATCGTATACGGATGATTCCAAAATAGTGAAAAAAGGACAAATGGGTATTGTGGATAAAATTTACGTTACCGAGGGAGCCCCTGGCAATCGCATTGCAAAAATTCGTATCTGCCATACACGATATCCCGCTATTGGAGATAAAATGGCATCTCGCGCAGGTCAAAAGGGCACCATTGGATTGGTAGTGCCCGAAAAAGATATGCCCTTTACCGCAAACGGAATACGCCCCGATATTATTGTGAATCCCCATGCTTTTCCCTCCCGCATGACCATTGGACATCTAATGGAAAGTTTAATGGGAAAGGCGTGTACCTCCATTGGCACGTTTGGCGATTGTACTGCGTTTGGGGCAGATGGTATAAATTACGACTATTATGGGAAATTATTAGTAGATGCGGGAATGCATTCTACCGGAAATGAGTTATTGTACAGCGGATTAACAGGTGAACAAATAGAAAGTGATATTTATGTTGGACCCACGTATTATATGCGTCTAAAGCACATGGTAAAAGATAAAATAAATTATCGAGCAGAAGGAAAGCGGGATGTTTTGACCCGCCAAACCAACGGAGGACGTGCAGACGATGGTGGGCTACGTATTGGTGAAATGGAGCGCGATGCTGTTTTGGGACATGGGGCTGCCTTTTTTTTAACCGACTCTTTTATGGTGCGCGGAGACGAATATTATTTGGCTATTTGCAATAAATCGGGTTGCATTGCAATTTATAACCAAGCCAAGGACATTTTTTTCAGCCCTTTTGCGGATGGACCCATTGCGTTTCATGAAATGATGGATCCTCTTGGACTACCCACACAAAACATTCAATATAAAACACGATTTGGACGGTCTTTTAGTATTGTACGCATCCCTTATTCATTTAAATTATTAATACAAGAAACACAGGCAATGAATGTACAGATGCGAATTATTACAGATACAAACGTGGAACAATTAATTAATCTGGGCTTTAAAACGGAAACATCGATAGAAAATAAACGCATTACCGAACGGTTAAAACGTTATATAAATGATGAAAAAACTCGCAAATTTAAAGGACGCAAAAAGGGCGGGAATACCGAAATAAACGACAATGAAAACGACGATAACGAAGAAGACAAAGAAGACGAAGAAGACGAAGAAGACGAAGAAAATGAAGAAGACGAAGAAAATGAAGAAAATGAAGAAGACAAAGAAAAAAAGAAAAATGAAAAATATCCCTACAAGCCTTTTTCAATTTTTTATTCTGAACCAATGAAAATATATTATGGATTATACGACCACGACAACAATATCATTGACCTCACCAAGATTGCTACTGATCTCGCGATAAGACAATATGTGGTGGATAATAATTTAAGCAAATTTGAACAACAATCTACTCCAGATAATACTGGGATAGTATGGGTAAATACAGACACCAAACAAATCGAACCCAAAGATTCTATTAAATTGCGACAATATGACTTGTCTTCTTTTGCCCAGTGGTTCCCTTTATCTTCTTTAAAAACACAGTTAAATCAACTTTCGTATAAAAACCAACTTGCTCTATTAATACGATTAATGACTCAAAAATTAGATTCTGCGACCATCATAACAGATACAGTACTTCCCGCATTAACTATTCATCTGGATAAAGGATTGGAGGAAGACGGGACTATTTATCTGGGAAATTATTTTACCACCATTGACGACACTCCGGAAAATCGCAACAATAAACGATTAAACACTTATCAATATACCGAGACAGATAATCTGCTTGAAACATTGTCATCCGAGTCAAAAGTGGAAACCATGAATAAATATAATGTGGTTGCAGCAAACGAAGAAGTTATTATGCCTGCGTTTCAAGATGAATATTTATTGACTTCTTTTTTCCAATTCCCTGCGGATATTCAAACACAAATTTTATCAGTTCCGCCTAAAGACCAGGAACTATTTACCCGTCGACTAGTAGAGCGAAATGAAGAAAAAATGCGATTAAAAACAGAAACCGCCAATAATAATGTTTTGCTCCAAGTGGATGAACTGTTGGACGAAGAAGTAGACAATAAAGACGCAGACACTTCTCGTGAAGTAAAATCCATTGTTTTTCCAAGAGGACTGTCGCATTGATTTTATCCGGATATTTTTCCAAGAGGGACACCGCGTTTGGATTGATAGATAACTTATGCCAAATAATTTTTTCCAGATTCTTTTCCAAGAGGGCTATCGCGTTTGGATTGGCAGATAAGTAAAACCAATTGATTTTATCCGGATATTTTTCCAAGAGGGCTATCGCGTTTGGATTGGCAGATAAGTATAACCAATTGATTTTATCCGGATATTTTTCCAAGAGGGCTATCGCGTTTGGATTGGCAGATAAGTAATCCCAATCAATTTTATATGGATTCTTTTCCAAGATGGCGATTGCGTTTGGATTTTTAGATAAACAATACCAATCAATTTTATCTGGATACTTTTCCAACAGAGGAATCGCGTTTGGATTTCTTGATAAGCCATGCCAATCGATTTGTTCCGGATACTTTTCCAACAGAGATATCGCGTTTGGATTTCTAGACAAGATAGCCCAATCAATTTTATCTATATTTTCGTCCAACAGTTGTATCGCGTTTGGATTTCTAGATAAGCAACTCCAATTTATTTTATTTAGTGGTATCCAGTTTCGCAGTTTCATCCTTTGTTCTGAATAACTAATCAATGTGTTGTGTAATTCTTTAACCAATCGTTATAAAAAGTGTGCAAATGTAAATCATTTTTTGGTTTTACATAGTCCGTTTTAGAAACGGATACAAACTAACAAGAAAATAAAATATTGTCGTTATTAATGGATTGTTGTATTTGTGGGACGGTAAGAAATTGTGGAAAATATTTAGACACTATTTTTAGAAATATGAACCAAATAAAAACTCTTTTTTCCAATTTCGCTATTGTTTTGTATTACGATCATTCCACGGACAACACATTGCAAAAAATAATCGAATACCAAAACAGAAACCCAACACTTATTACATTGCACGTCAATAAAGAACCCATGTTGCCTTTTAGAACACATAGAATTGCAAAAGGAAGAAATAAATGCCTGGAAATTATGAAAGAAAAATATAATAATTTCGAATATTTTATCATGATGGATTGCGATGATCGGTGTGCGTACAATATTAAATTAAAAATGTTGCAAAATTATTTAAAAAGAAATGATTGGGACTCTTTATCCTTTAATCATCCAAGTGGATATTATGATTCCTGGGCATTATCGAAAAGACCACTTGTACTAAGTTGCAACAATTTTAAAGAACGATGGGCAGGACTAGCACTAATAAACAAACTTATCGCGAGAACTCCTAAAAATGGACTGATTAAATGTTTATCTGCGTTTAATGGATTTGCTATTTATAGAAAACAAAAATTTAATAATTGCCATTATGATGGAACTTTTCGACTAGACTATATTCCCGCGTTTTTAATAAGAGAAAATAAAAGATTTGCCGGGAAAATTGATATATCCAAAAATAAGGAAGACTGCGAACATCGTTTTTTTCATATTTCAGCCGTCTTGAAAAATAAAGCACGAATACGAATTAGTCCCAATTGTTTATTTGTATAACGACCCCTTTACTTCACTGTAATGCGTTTTATTATTGATTTTATACATTTGACGATAATTCAATTCCCAATTTAACTTGAAATATAATTCATAATTAATGTTTCTATGCGATTTGTTTGCTTGGTGAATGCTAGAATGCACGGCTTTGGTAAACGCATCTGGTCCAGTTACGTGCAGAATTTGTTGCTTCATTGTTATGTTTTGTTTTCCAAATATTTGTGGTATGTATTTAAATTCAATATATCCTACCATTTGGCAAATCATGGTGTGTAAATATAAATGTTGAGGAGCAAATATTAATAACCATTGTTCGTAGGTAGGTGCTTTTTTTCTCCAATATTCTTTATCCCTATGGGGAATATCTAATATACAAGTGTCGTTTTTTTGTATTAATTTAAAAACAGGCACGTTAATTGATGATTTTATGTCTATATATATACCTCCCATCAAATATAATATGCAATATCGGAAAAAATCGGCTTTCATCGCCCCTAAATTTGGGTTGATGGAAGAGTACGCATTGAATATTCTAGCACTGAAATGGGTTTTTATCATCGTTTCGCACTCTTCGTCATCATAAAATTTAAAAATACAATTTTTACATACTTGTTTATTTTTATTAATTACATTTAATATTGTTATTGGTAATCGTCTGCTGCAAAAGGTCATATGAACTATATTAGGGATTTTATACCCTTTTTTTACAGAAGAAAATTCAGAATATTTTTGTAGAATATTTTTTGTTTCCACACCATCATTTAATATTTTTTCTAAAGACTCCATTTTTATTCCCATATAATTTATTTTCCATATAACTCTTACAAAAATGTAACGGACTATATTTAAAGAAATCCGAATTTTTATGTAAAGGATTAAATTCTAATTATATATTAGAGGGGTTTGATGCAGTTGATGCTATAGTTATTGTCGGTTCTTCGCCGAATATATTACCAAATGGAAATATTTTTGGTTTTGCCTTAATAAATTTTGATGAACCATCTAATTCAATATATATTT
>Ga0105050_10007475_pt1 | contig 13029 bp, 12 predicted proteins | sample FRY01_FD_78088 | JGI IMG/M metagenome (GOLD analysis project Ga0105050, IMG submission 78088) | Freshwater microbial communities from Lake Fryxell liftoff mats and glacier meltwater in Antarctica - FRY-01 | ecosystem: Environmental > Aquatic > Freshwater > Ice > Glacier meltwater ... | reverse complement strand
GAGCGGGAGGTGTTGTGCAGGACCGCGGTGCAGGGGCCTTGGTTGGCTTCGGCGACGAGGGTTTCGAGGGTGGCTTCGAGGCGCAGGAGCATTTCGGGGTCGGCGTCGCGGAACTGGAAGACCAGTTCGGCGCCGCCGGGGATGATGCTGCCGGCGCCGGGGTCGAGCGTGATGCGGCCGACGGTCCAGACGGTGCGGGCGGCGCAGATTTTCGGGAAGGCGGTGTCGATGGCGACGGCGAGGTGTGCGGCGGCCAGGCCGGCGTCGCGGCGGATGGCCATGCGGGTGGTGCCGGCGTGGTTCTGCACGCCGGTGAAGACGACGCGGTAGGACCAGATGCCGACAATGCTGGTGACGACGCCGATCTTGAGGTGGCGGGCCTCCAGGTCGTCGCCCTGTTCGATGTGGGCTTCGAGGTAGCCCAGGTAGCGGCCGGGTTCGAAGGCGATGCGGGGGGTGGTGGCCAGGCCGGCTTCGGCGAGGGCTTCGCGCAGGGTTTTGGCGCTGTAGCGGTTGTGGCAGGAGTCGATCTCCGTCTCCGTCACTTCGCCGATATAGGAGCGGCTGCCGAGGAAGCTGCCGTAATGGCCTTCCTCGTCGGCCCAGGAGACGACGTCGATGCCGGCGCCGAGGGCCCGGGCGGCCTCCAGCGCGTAGATCACGCCGAGGGCGCCATCGAGCCAGCCGGCCTCGGGCTGGGTTTCGGTGTGGCTGCCGAGCAGGAGCTTGGGGCCGGGGGTGGGGTCGCGGCCGATGACGTTGCCGATGCCGTCGATCTCGGGAACCAGCCCGGCCTCGCGCATGCGCTCGCACAGCCAGTGGCGGCTTTGCATGTCGACCTCGGAGTAGGTCGGGCGGTGGACGCCGGTTTTGAAGGTGCCGAAGCTGCGCAGGCGGGTGAGGTCGGCCAGTAGGCGCTGGCCGTTATAGCCGGTGTTTGGGATGGTCATGGGCGGGCCTCGGGGTTTGTAGAAGGAAGGAAGAATCTTCTTTTTCTGAAGAAAAAGAAGCAAAAAGACTTTTGTTACTTTGCGCCGTGGTGGGAGTCGGATGGCGCTTCGCTTACCCGACCTACACGGGCGCAGGGAATGAAAGTTTTTTGGTTCTTTTTTTCAAAAAAGAACGCCTTCCCTTGACGACGCTGCTTGGGCGCGTGTCGGCCGTGCGCATCCCCGTCGTCTCCATCGTTGTGGTCCGCGATGGATGCAAGCATGCCGTGCGTTCTGGGCACAGGGGGTTTGTGCGGTGCCGCGGAGATACTGGGGGGATGAGCGAGACGAGACGGACCGAGATCTACGTGGATGCCGATGCCTGCCCGGTGCGCGACGAGATCTATCGCGTGGCGGGGCGGCTGGGGCTGGTGGTGCACCTGGTGTCGAACGGGTCGCGGCCGATCCGCCCGCCGGGGCTGGCGAATGTCCGGATGGTGGTGGTGGAGGCGGGGGCGGATATCGCGGATGACTGGATCGCCGAGCGGGTGACGCCAGGGGATGTGTGCGTGACGTCGGATATTCCGTTGGCGGCGCGGTGCCTGGCGAAGGGGGCGCGGGCGGTTTCGAGCAACGGGCGGGTGTGGAGCACGGATAATATCGGCAATGCGCTGGCCGGGCGGGAGGTTTCGCGGCACATGCGCGAGATGGGGATGGTGACGGGGGGGCCGGCGCCGCTGTCGAAGGCGGATCGGTCGAAGTTTTTGTCGGCGCTGGATACGCTGGTGCAGGCGGCGTTGCGGGGGCGGTGAGCTATAGCCCAGCGAACAGGGCGGTGGAGAGGTAGCGCTCGGCGAAGCTGGGGGCGATGGCGACGATGAGCTTGCCCTGGTTGGCGGGGTCGCGGGCGAGGTCCATGGCGACGTGCAGGGCGGCGCCGGAGGAGATGCCGATGGGCAGGCCCTCGATCTGGGCGCAGCTTCGGGCGGCGGCGATGGCCTCGCGTTCGGAGACGCGGACGACTTCGTCCATGAGCGCGAGGTCGAGGACGGCGGGCCGGAAGCCGGGGCCGAGGCCTTGGAGGCCGTGCGGGCCGGGCTCGTCGCCGGAGAGGACGGCACTTTCGGTGGGCTCGATGGCGATGATGCGCAGGGTGGGGCGGCGGGGCTTCAGCGCGCGGGCGATGCCGGTGAGGGTGCCGCCGGTGCCGGCGCCGCCGACGACGATGTCGACCAGGCCGGCGCTGTCGACCCAGATCTCCTCGGCAGTGGTGGCGGCGTGGACGGCGGGGTTGGCCGGGTTGTCGAACTGGCGCGGCATCCAGGCGCCGGGGGTTCGGGCCAGGATGCGCTCGGCTTCGGCGATGGCGCCGGCCATGCCTTCGCGGGCTGGGGTGAGTTCCACCTCGGCGCCCATCAGACGGAGCATCTTGCGGCGCTCGACCGAGGCGCCCTCGGGCATGCAGACGATCAGGCGGTAGCCGCGGGCGGCGGCGACGAAGGCGAGTGCGATGCCGGTGTTGCCGCTGGTGGGCTCCACCAGGACGGAGCGGCCGGGGGCGATGGTGCCTTCGGCTTCGGCGGCGTCGACCATGGCCAGGCCGATGCGGTCCTTGACGGAGCCGAGCGGGTTGAAGAATTCGAGCTTCAGGGCGACGTCGCCCAGCAGGCGCTCGGTGGCGGTGAGGCGGGGGATGCGGACCATCGGGGTTGCGCCGACGGTTTCCAGGACGCTGGCGTGGATCCGGCCGCGGAAGGACAGGCTGGCGGAGGCGGTGGGCGTGGCGGCGGGTGGGGGCGCGGATCGGTTCATGCGGCGGCTATAGCACGCAGATCGTGGCTTTACACGTCGGCTGGTCGTGGTTTAGTGCGCCGCAGCCGGTCGCGGCTTTGCCAGGCAGGCCGAGGCAGCCACACAAACGCCCCATTGCGGGCGGACGGGGACGGACCACCGAGGGAACCGACATGCTGATCCGCAAGGACCGGGCCATGCTTGCCATCACCATCCTGCTGGACGTCGCCTTCCATGGCGGGCGGGCCGCCACGGTCAGTGCCGCGGACCTTGCCGAGCGGCTGGGGCTGGCGCGGCGCGGGATGGAGCCGCTGTTGCAGACACTGTCGCGGGCGGGGTTGCTGGAGAGCGTGCGCGGGCCGCGCGGCGGCTATCGGCTGGGGCGGCCGCGGCGGGACATAAGGCTGTCGGACATCGTGGCGGTGGTGAGCGGCGACGACGCGGAGTCCGTGGAGGGGCCGGGCGGGGCGTTGCAGGGCAAGGTGGTCGATCCGCTATGGGCGAAGCTGGAGACGACGGCGCAGGGGGTGCTGGCGGGGCTGACGCTGGACGACATGCTGCGCCAGGCGTCGGCGGCGGGGCTGCGGCGGCCCAATGCCGAGCCGATCACCTTCGCGATCTGAGCCCGCGCGACGCCGGGTTGCCGGGTGGACATCCGGTGCCGGCGCCGGTAAGGCCCTGGCCCGACCTGCCGGAGAACAAGATGCCCGACTATCGCCTGGCGATCGTTCCCGTGACGCTGTTCCAGCAGAACTGCACCGTGCTGTGGAACACCGAGACGAAGCGCTGCCTGATCGTTGATCCCGGTGGGGAGCCGGGGCGCATCCTGGATATCCTGGTGCAGCATGAGCTTCAGGCCGAGACGATCCTGCTGACGCATGGGCATCTGGACCATGCCGGGGGGGCGCTGGCGACCAAGGGGACGATCGACCTCGACTATGTCGGGCGGGGCTGGGACACGGTGCCGATCGTGGGGCCGGACGAGCGCGACCGGTTCCTGCTGGAGGGCATCGAGGCGCAGGCGGCGGAGCTGGGGCTGCCGGGGCTGATGAACGTGACGCCGGACCGCTTCCTGCGCGAGGGGGACACGGTGGAGACGATCGGGCTGACCTTCGAGGTGCTGCACTGCCCGGGCCACACGCCCGGGCACATCGTGTTCGTGGAGCGGACGCTGCGGCTGATCTTTGTGGGCGATGTGATCTTCCGCGGTTCGGTGGGGCGCACCGACTTTCCCTATGGCGATGGTGCTGCGCTGATCGCGGGGATCAAGGAGAAGCTGTTGCCACTGGGCGACGATTTCAGCTTCATCTGCGGACATGGCGAGGGCTCGACGCTGGGTGTCGAGCGGCAGCGCAACGCGTTCCTGCAGGGCTGAGGAGACCGGACGATGCACCGCGAGCCGCTTGTGATGGTCTGCACCTGCGAGATGGCGGGGCGGGTGCGCGGCAAGGGGTTTCCGGCGCGCGAGCTGCCGGGGCGGATGGCGCGGGGCGTGGGGTGGGTGCCGACGAATGCGATGATCAATGCGTTCTCGGCGATTCCGGCCACACCGTTCGGCACCGGCGGCGATTTGATTTTGGTGCCCGATCCGGCGAGCGAGGTGGATGTGGATTTCGCCGACGGGTCGGCCAAGGAGCATTTCTTCCTGGGCGACCTGCGCTGGCTCGACGGGACGCCGTGGGAGCTGTGCCCGCGCGAGTTTCTGCGCCGGGCGCTGGCGGCGTTGCGGGAGGCGACGGGGCTGTCGCTGGTGGCCGCCTTCGAGCACGAGTTCACCTATACCGGGGTGGAGGAGGCGCCGGGCAACCCGTATTCGCTGGATGCCTTTCGGCGGCAGGGGGTGTTCGCCGAGGTGTTCATGGCGGCGCTGCGGGCGGCGGGGTGCGAGCCGGACAGCTTCATGGCGGAGTTCGGCGCGCGGCAGTACGAGTTCACCGTCGATGTGGCCGAGGGGATGCGGGCGGCCGACCGGGCCGTGGTGGCGCGGGAGATGGCGCGGGCGACGGCGCACCGGCTGGGGCACCGGGTGAGCTTCTCGCCGATCCTGGACCCGGCGGGGGTGGGCAACGGGGTGCACATCCATTTCAGCTTCAAGGACGCGGCCGGGCGGCCGGTGATGCACGATCCGCAGGGCGCGCTCGGGCTTTCGGACGTGGCACGGGCCTTCGTGGCGGGCATCCTGCACCACCAGCCGGCGCTGTGCGCGCTGACGGCGCCGGCGACGGTTTCGTATATCCGGCTGCGGCCGAATCGCTGGGCGCCGACCCATGCCAACCTGGAGCGGCAGGACCGCGCGGCGGCGCTGCGCATCTGCCCGGTGCTGCCGGGGGCGGATGTGGCGCGGCAGTTCAACGTGGAATACCGCGTGGCCGATGGCGCCGCCTCGCCCTATATCGCGCTCGCGGCCGTGGTGTGGGCTGGGGTGGACGGCATACGGCGCGGGCTTTCGATCCCTGCGGAGGGCCCTGCCCTGCCGGCGACATTGGAGGCCGCACTCGATGCGCTGGCGGCCAGCGGGTCGGCGAAGGGATGGATGGGCGAAAGCTTCCACGGCGCCTACCTGATGCACAAGCGCTGCGAGGCCGCTGCCATGGCGGGGCTGACCGAGGCCGAGCAATGCGCGCGCTATGCCGCGACCTATTGAGGAACCGACGATGACCGTCGCCCACCCGACGACCCGCGACCTTCCGGTGGAGAAGCCGCACACCACGCTGCTGTTCATCGACGTGCAGAACTATTGCGCGCGGCGCGACGGCAGCGAGTTCAAGGACCTGACGCCGGCCGCGTTCCAGGAGAAGCTGGGCTGGTTCTTCGACAAATTCGAGACGGAGACGCTGCCGAACATGCAGCGGCTTCAGGAGGGGTGCCGCAAGGCGGGGATCGAGGTGATGTACACGCTGATCCGCAACCTGACGCGGGACGGGCGCGACCGCTCGCTGGACTACAAGATCACCGGGTTTTCGGTGCCGCCGGACAGCTGGGATGGGCAGGTGCTGGACGCGATCAAGCCGCTGGGCGACGAAATGGTGATTCCAAAGACGTCGTCGAACGTGTTCGTTTCGACCAACCTCGACTATGTGCTGCGCAACCTGGGCACGAAGTATCTGGTGATCTCGGGTATCGTGACCGACCAGTGCATCGCTTCGGCGGCGATGACGGCGTGCGACCTGGGGTATCTGGTGACGCTGGTGACGGATGCCTGCGCGACTTATACCCAGGAGCGGCACGACAGCACGCTAGGCGCGATCAAGGGCTATTGCCGGCAGCGGACGACGGACGAGTTCCTGCGCGAGATCGGGGCGGCGTAAGTCGCGCCGCAACCGGCCGTACGCTCAAGCGTCCAGCCCGGCCTTGGCCAGCCCGTCCAGGATGTGGGCCATGTCCGCGGGGGCCGCGTTCCATTTCTGCAACTCGTGGCGGGCGGAGAAGCCCGGCTTCAGCTCGAAGGTGCGCGCGAGTGCCTGCGGCGCATCGGGGTCGCCGAGCTGTCCCTTGGCCGCTGCTGTCAGCAGGTGGGTCCAGTAGAAATGCGGCAGTACCACCTTCTCGACATCGGCGATGACCTCGCGGTAGTCGCGCTGGTGGTAGTGCAGGCGGGCGAAGCTGAAATGGTACCAGCCGGCATGCAGCGGGTTCAGCAGCTGGGCCCGGCGCGACAGTTCGGCGCCGCGCGCGAATTCGCCCATGAAGGCGTAGTAGTGGCCGACATCGGCCAGCGTCTCGGGGTCGTTGGCGTTCAAGCTCAAGGCCAGCTGGGCCTCGCGCTCGAAGCGTTCGTTCTCGCCGCGGAAGAAATGCACGATTGCCAGCCAGCAGCGGGCATAGGCGCTTTGCGGGTCGAGCTGCGTGGCGGCGAGCGCATGCACCAGGGCGCGCCCGATCGGGTTGGGCCGCGGGTTCATGTCGAAGCGGTGCTCGGCCAGGTAGATGTTGGCGAGCAGCGCATGCGCCTCCGACGACAGCGGGTCCAGCTCGACGGCCTTCTCCAGCAGATCCCGCGCCTCCCGGTGCATATCTTCGCGCAGCAGCACGGTGTAGCGGCGGGCGCGCAGCAGGCAGTCATAGGCGCTGAGCTCGACGGCGCTTTTCTTCAAGGACCGGCGCAGCGCCGCATCCTGCAGCTTCACGCCGAGGGTGACGGCGATGGTGCGCGTGAGCTCGTCCTGCAAGTCGAAAATGTCGCCTATTTCGTGATCGTAGCGCTCGCCCCACAGCTGCACGCCGGTGGTGCCCTCCACCAGCTGCACCGTGACCCGCACGCGCCCGGCGGCGCGGCGCACGCTGCCCTGCACCACGTAGCCCGCGCACATGCGGGCGCAGAGCTCTTGCAGGTCGGCGGTGCGGTCCTTGATCTGCAGCGAGGATGTGCCGCCGATGACGCGCAGGTCCCGGAAGCGCGCGAGGTTGGTGATGACGTCCTCGGTCAGCCCGTCGGCAAAATATTCGTCGCTATCGGCACTGAGGTTGGCGATCGGCAGCACCAGCAGCACGGGCGTGGTGTCGTCGATTTCGTGAGTGGCGAGCGCCGCTGGCGGCATGGGTGCGACTTCGGGCCCGTGGGTCACCTGCGCCTGGAATTCGAAACCGCGGCCGCGGATGGTGCGGATGAAGCCCTGAGCTTCGCCGGATTCGTGCAGCGCCCGGCGAGCGGACTTGATGGCGCTCGAAATCGTCGCGTCGGAAATGGCGCGGCCCTGCCACACCGCATCGACCACCTCGTCGCGGCTGATGACCCGGTTCGGGTGGGCGGCGAGGTAGGCGATGAGGTCGAACACAAGCGGTTCCACCGCCTGAGCCGTGCCTTCGCAGAGCAGCTCGTAGCGTTCGATGTTCAGTTCGAACTGGGCGAAGCGATACCGCATTCCGGCCTCGGCTCACGAGGTCGGACAATAGCGCGGAGGTTCCGCCGCCCGCCACCCTGAAGGCCGGGAATTCCCGGCAAACCTGCATGCTTCCCCAAGGAAGTGCCCTGACCGCCCCCAAGCGGGCGATGCGCGGCCGGGCGAGGATGGCTTCACCGGAGACGCCGATGGGCGGGCTTCCGGCCAGAGCAAACCGCAAGGGACAGGAGATTTCCATGAACTCAGCAGCGCCCACCACGCCCGACTACGCGGCCATCAAGGCGAAGCAGAACGCCGCCTGGGCGTCTGGCGACTATGCCCGCATCGGGACCACGCTGCAGGTGGTAGGCGAAAACCTGGCCGAGGCCATGGACCTGCGGCCCGGCGCCACGGTGCTGGATGTCGCGGCCGGGAACGGCAATGCGACGCTGACCTTCGCACGGCGCTGGTGCGAGGTTACCTCCACCGACTATGTCGATGCGTTGCTGGCGCGCGGGCGGGCCCGGGCAGAGGCAGAGGGCCAGCAGGTGACCTTCCAGGTGGCCGATGCCGAGCAACTGCCGTTCGCCGATGCCAGATTCGATGCTGTGGTCTCGACATTCGGGGTGATGTTCACCCCCAACCAAGCCAGGTCGGCGGCAGAAATGCTGCGCGTCTGCGCGCCCGGCGGCAGGATCGGGCTGGCGAACTGGACGCCGGAGGGCTTCATCGGCAAGGTGTTCAAGACGCTGGGCGGCCACGTGGCGCCGCCGGCCGGGGTGGCCTCGCCTGCGCTGTGGGGCACGCGGGCGTGGGTGGAGCAGCATTTCGGCAGCCATGCGCGGGAGATCGTGTTCAACAACCGCGACTTCATGTTCCGCTACCGCTCGCCGGAGCACTTCATGGAGATCTTCCGCGCCTATTACGGGCCGATCCACAAGGCATTCCTGGCGCTGGAACCGGCAGGGCAGGCTGGCCTGGAGAAGGACCTTCTGGCGACGATCGCCGCGTTCAACACCGCGAGCGACGGCTCCGTGCGGGTGCCATCGGCCTATGCCGAGATCGTGATCACCCGGGCGTAGCGGGGTCGGCGCGGCGGCGGGGGGATAAGGCCCGCGCCGTCGCGATCACCGCGCGAACCCGGGCGGGGTCGGTGACGGTGTGGCGGTATTCACGGTCCGGGTCGTCGCCGCCCATCGCCAGGGCCGGGTTGCGGTAGCGCATGGCGCTGGGGATTGTGGCGAGCGCGGAAAAATGCAGCTCGGACAGGCCGGCGTCGCGCACCTGGCCGATGGTGTCCTCGCGCAGGTCGCCGCAGCCGAGGATGATGATGCGGCCGGCGGCCTGGCGGACCAGGCGGGCGAGCAGGTCGCGGCCCTCGATGCCGGTCGGGCGCTGGCCGCTGGTGAGCACGCGGTTCACGCCGCAGCGGATCAGGGCTTCCAGCGCTTCCTCGGGTTGGGCGGTCATGTCGAAGGCGCGGTGCACGGTGACCGACAGGGGCCGCGCGGCGGCGACCAGGGCGGTTGTGCGCGGTTCGTCGATCGCGCCGTCGGCGGTCAGGCAGCCGAACACCACGCCGGCCGCGCCGGTTTCGCGGATGGCGGCGACGTCGTCGAGCATGGTGGCGAATTCGCGATCGGAATAGAGGAAGTCGCCGCCGCGGGGGCGGACCATGACCATGACCGGGACGCGCACGGCGGCGACTGTCTGGCGGATGGTGGCGAGGCTCGGCGTGATGCCGCCTTCGACGAGGGCGGCGCACAGCTCGATCCGGTCTGCGCCGGCCTCGGCGGCGGTGATGGCGTTGTCTATTCCTTCGACGCAGAGTTCGATCAGCGGGTTCACGGGGCGATCCCGGCCACGGCCAGGATGGCGGTCAGGCCGGCGGCCATGCCGTTGACCGAGTTGGTTTTTTCCACGTCGATCCACTCGTCGAGCGAATGGCCGCGGCCGCCGGTGCCGCCGGAGCCGATTTTCACGGCGGGGATGCCGAGGCTCATCGGGATGTTGGCGTCGGTCGAGGAATGGACGTGCTTCACCGCGAAGCCGTGCGCCTTCAGCGCGGCAGTGGAATGGCGCACGATGTCGCTGTCGGCCGCGGTGGAGCCGGCGGGGCGGTCGCCGATCAGCTCCGCCTCGAACGTGATCGGCCCTTGTGCGGTGGAGCGGGCGTGGTTCTCGGCCTGGGCGGCGTGGTCGAGGATGGAAAGAAACCGCGCCTCCAGCCGTGCCAGTTCCACCGGCGCCTCGGAGCGGAGGTCGACCTCCACCCACACCTCGTTGGGGATGGAATTCACGCTGGTGCCGCCGCCGAACACGCTGGCGCTGAAGGTGGTTTTCGGCGTGGTGGGCACCGCGATGCGGGAGAGTTCCAGCATCGCCTGGCTCATCGCGAAGGCCGGCGAGACCAGGCCGAAGGCGCCGAAGCTGTGGCCGCCGGGGCCGCGGAAGATGGCGCGGTAGCGCTTGGAGCCGACGCCGCCGACGACCAGGCCCTCCATGTCGGGCGAATCCACGGTGAAGAATGCCTTGATTCGGTCCTTGTACTTTCCTTCGGTGAAGAGGTGCCGGATGCCGCGCAGGTCGCCCAGCCCCTCCTCCCCCACGTCGCCGACGAACAGGATGTCGCTGGACGTGCGCACGCCTGCCGCATCCAGCGCGCGGACATAGGCCAGCAGCACGGCGAGGCTGCGGGTGTCGTCGCCCACGCCGGGGGCGAACAGCTTGGTGCCGTCGCGCCGCACGCGGACGTCGGTTCCGGCCGGGAATACCGTGTCCAGGTGGGCGGCCACCACGATCAGCGGCCCGTTTCCCGCGCCGCGCCGCAGCCCCATGGCGTTGCCGATGCCGTCTTGCTCCACATCCTCAAGGCCGTGGGCGCGGAGCATCTCCAGGTAGTGCGCCGCCTTGGGGGCCTCGCCGAATGGGGGGGCGGGGATTTCGGTGAGGGTGACGATGTCGGCAACCGTGCGGTCATGCTCGGCGTCCAGCACCTCGACGAGGCGACGGTAGGCGGGAGACTGCATGATCTCGGCGACGGTCATGGGGCATCCTGGATAGCAAGGGGAAAGAAGACTCTTCTTTTTCTGTAGAAAAAGAAGCAAAAAGACTTTTATCCGTTTGCTCGGTGCTTAACGGGTTGGACGATGCGCAAAGGAATGAAAGTTTTTTGGTTCTTTTTTTCAAAAAAGAACATGCTTCCCCTTACCGATTCAATTCCTTCGCCATCTCGTCGATCCCGCCGAGGGTGAGCGGGAACATGCGGTTTTCCATGATCTTGCGCAGCATGCCGATGGTCGACGCGTGGTCCCAGGCGTTTTTCGGGCGCGGATTGAGCCAGGCGGCGCGGCGGAAATGGCTGGTAAGGCGCTGCATCCAGATTGAGCCCGGCTCTTCGTTCCAGTGCTCCACGCTGCCGCCCGGGTGGGTGACTTCGTAGGGGGACATGGAGGCGTCGCCGACGAAGATCGCCTTGTAGTCCGGGCCGTATTTGCGCATGACATCCTCGGTCGGGGTCATGTTGTCGTTGCGGCGGCGGTTGGTTTTCCACACGCGCTCATAGAGGCAGTTGTGGAAGTAGAAGTATTCGAGGTGCTTGAACTCGCCGCGGGCGGCGCTGAACAGCTCCTCGCAAAGGGGGATGTGCTCGTCCATCGAGCCGCCGATATCCAGGAATAGCAGCACCTTCACGGTGTTGTGGCGCTCGGGGACCATCTTGAGGTCGAGGTAGCCGGCGTTGTTGGCGGTGGTGCGGATGGTTTCGGGGATGTCCAGCTCGGTCGGCGCACCCTGGCGAGCGAATTTGCGCAGGCGGCGCAGTGCCAGCTTGATGTTGCGGGTGCCGAGTTCGACGCTGTCGTCGAGGTCCTTGAACTCGCGCTTGTCCCAGACCTTGATGGCGCGGCGGTTGCGGCCCTCCTGCTGGCCGATGCGCACGCCCTCGGGGTTGGACCCGTAGGCGCCGAAGGGGGAGGTGCCGGCGGTGCCGATCCATTTGCTGCCGCCCTGGTGGCGGCCCTTCTGTTCGACGAGGAGTTCCTGCAGGCGCTTCATCAGCGCCTCCAGCCCGCCGAGTTTTTCGATCTGGTCCATCTCCTCGGGGGTGAGGAGCTTCTCGGCGAGCTTCTTGAGCCATTCCTCCGGCAGGTTCTGGATCGGCATGCCCTCGGGCGGCTCCAGGCCCTTGAAGACCTCGCCAAATACGCGGTCGAAGCGGTCGAGGTGGCGCTCGTCCTTCACCAGGGTGGCGCGGCAGAGGTAGTAGAAGTCGTCGACCGAATAGTCGACGACGCCGGCCTTCATTGCGCCCATGAGGGTCAGGTACTCGGTGACGCTTGCGGGCAGGCCCGCGCTGCGCAGTGCCAATACGAACGAAGCGAACATCTGTGACTCCCGTGCCGACAAGAAAGGCCAGGGCGCTGCCCTGGACCCGCTGGGGCCGGCGGCCCCAGACCCCTTTAATTAGGCCCCGCACACGCCGGATATCCCGGCGCCGACGATCAGCACATCGAAATGCTCCGCCGGCTGAACCGGCGACCGAAATGCAAGCGTGGTGGTGTCGTTCATCGTGTCCGTTCCTCGCGTCTGTAGGGCGCCGGCGGCACGGCCAGCAGTAACGCTCGACACTTACCACACCCGGGACGATGGGTCATTCCCGATGCCGCCATCCGCGGCCGGCGGGCTGTGGATGGTATACTCCGACTGCCTGAGAACCCGAAAATCGGCTACCGAGTCGCCCCTGACATCACCGGCCTTCCAAGCGGGAAAGGCGTTCTGGTTCTCGTGCGAAGGGAGTATATAATACCAAGACACCTAACGATTGACCGATGAGCAAGGCAAGGCCAGGGCTTTGCCCTCGCGCTGCGAAGGCGCGCCGCGAGGGACCGACCAAAGGCCGGCGGCCTTTGGAAACCCTATTATTTACAACGATATGAGGTCCAGGGGCTTGGCCCGTCGCGCTGGTTTGTGATCAGCCGCGGAGATTTTCCGACCGGATGGTTCGATCCGGTCGGATATCGATCTAGATCTTCGCCACTGCCTTGAAGCCCTCGTCGGCGGCCACAAGAGCGTCGTCGATGTCCTTGGCCGTATGGGCGGTGCAGAGGAACATGTTGTGCTTGGGGTGAAAGTAGGCGCCGGCCTTTAGCGCCGCCGAGCAGAAGGTGTTGGCTTTCTGCAAGTCGGCGTCGTCGTCGAACAGGACGAGCGGCATCTGCACCGGGCCGGTCTGGCGGATGGCGGTGCCGTGCCTGCGGGATAGTGCGTCCATTCCGGTGCGGAAGCGTTCGCCCATCGCCACCATGTGGCCGATGCCGTCGTCGCGCTTGAGGGCGCGGATGGTGGCGACGCCGGCGGCGTGGGGGACGGCGGCGGTCCAGAACGAGCCGGTGGAGAAGGTGCCGCGCACGGCGTCGCGGAAGCGGTCGTTGCCGGTGATGGCGGCGAGCGGGTGGCCATTGGCGATCGACTTGCTCCAGGCGGCGAGG
>Ga0105050_10007474_pt1 | contig 13031 bp, 22 predicted proteins | sample FRY01_FD_78088 | JGI IMG/M metagenome (GOLD analysis project Ga0105050, IMG submission 78088) | Freshwater microbial communities from Lake Fryxell liftoff mats and glacier meltwater in Antarctica - FRY-01 | ecosystem: Environmental > Aquatic > Freshwater > Ice > Glacier meltwater ... | reverse complement strand
AGACTGAAAGAAGAAAACGCCAGGGAGTTATGCTCGCATTCCCGGTGGACGAGAAAAGACTGGATAAAATGCCGGGCCACGTTTATATGCAGCCGAAATTAAACGGAGAACGCTGTAAAGCGGAATGGAACGAAGAGCTTGGCTATCACGTCTTGAAGTCGTCTTCAGGGATTCCGTTTAAGTTCTTACAACATATTGAATATGATCTTAGAAAACCTTTTAAGGGAGTTTCTGTGGACGGGGAGCTTTATTTCCACGGCTGGAGCCGTGAGAGAATTCATTCTATTGTTTCCAGAAAAACAACTCCACATAAAGATGTGCAGCAGATGGAGTACCATGCTTTTGATTTAATCAATAAAGATGTACAAATGGTTAGAATGACTTTGCTACAGGATGTAATGAGTGATGTTTCTTTGAAAATTCTTCATGCAACTAAGTTGTATAAAAGGTACCTTCATACATATACAGTTAGTTGCGTAGAAGATGGTTATGAAGGAGCAATTATTCGAAACCCCTTCGGATTCTATGAAGAAAAGCGGTCAAATAATCTTCTGAAGTTTAAGCCAGAGAAGACAGACCGTTATCTCATTGTTGGAACAAAAAGGGAAGTGGATAAATATGGGGAGCCAAAGAATGCACTCGGAGCTATCTTGGTAAAAGGAAGTGACGGAACGGATTTTTATTTAGGCTCCGGCGCGGCCCTGACGAAAGAAGCCCGCGAGTCCCTATGGCTTAAACGCAACGATCTTCCGGGGAAGTGGGCGCGGGTAAAGCACTCCATAATCCTGACAGTAAATGGAGCCCCAACCTGCACGTCTCTTGTGTCCATTGAATACTAAGGAAAAGGAGAACATAATGGGAAATAATTCACCAGGACAAATACGTAAGCGGGGTAGAGCTGCTTTTGACCCCGGCACAAGGTCTTCTGATATGTGCCCCTATGCTAAAAATGATTCTTTTAGGGACTATTGGATTGGAGGTTGGAACGAGGAGCAGGAAGCATTTCTGGACAACCTATACAAAGAAAGGGACGATGAATATCTCCATGCTTCCGTTATAGATGAGATTAACACACTTGATCCGGAATCATCCATCAACGGCCTTGTAATGTATTTAATTAAAAATGGGTTTATTAAATAACCAGGCGATCACGCCCAAATAACACAAAGAAAAAGAAGGAGGTATAAAACGCAGACGACTTTTAAATGCTATTTTCCAAGCTTGAAACTTTTTCATTGACATACACCCGAGCACGTGGTACATACATACATAATTACATGAACACATCACACCATGTAGCGCGGAGATACTAATGAAATCTTACAGATACGTCCAAACAACACTTGACCAAAATAATTTTGAGGGATTGAAAATCCTTGCAATGCGCCTCGGGCTTTCAATCACTACTATAACCAGAAACGCCATTGTGGAGTTTCTAAACACCAAACACAATCAGGAGATCTTAAATCATGGCAAGAATGAGCAAACTCAGTAAAAAGATTGAAGGAACAGATGTTATCTTTGGAATCCTGGATGATGAGGGAGATGCTGTTGAGACCATCACCATCAACACCGGGGACTACCCAAAGAATGTACAGGATCACTTAATCCCCTTTGGCGCCGGGCACAAACTCGGAGATGCCGCTGCATCTGCCAACACTCCCGAAGAACGCAAAGAAGCCATCATGCGCGTTCACGAGTCGATGCTCACGGGTGAGTGGAGTGTTCGTCGGCCCGCCGAGCCCAAAGACAAGACCCCCAAGGTCTCCAAGAAAGCAATCATGGCCAATCTCTCCGCCCTCTCCGAAGACGAGCAGGCTGCCGCGAAAGCAATCCTGGCCAAATTGGGATTTGCCCTTTAATCATTTCCACTAACCGAATACTGCGGGGCGGCGCAGTTCAAATCCGCCACGCCAAATCCATTCACTCCAAAAGGGAAACAGAAATGGAAAACATCCTAAGATTAGATAACACAAAACGCAGTTGCTTCCACCAGTGCCCCCGCAAATACTACTGGCAATTCCGCCGCAACCTCCGAAGCATCTCCGGCTCCACAGCCCTCCGCTACGGTTCCACGTGGCACGCAGCCCTCGAAGGCTATTACCGCTTTATCCAGCAGCACGGCTGGGATTTCACTCCCGAGCTCCTCGTCCATGTAGCATCCGAAGCTTCCAAAGAATGGAAAGCCCAGGAACAGTATCTCAGTTACCCTTACCTTGACTATAGAACCCTCGACAATTGCCTTCTCGCATTCACAGAATACATCAATCACTACTCCGCAGATCGTAATTATCTTGAAATAGTAGAAGTCGAGAAAGTCTTCGAAATTCCCATTTACACCACAGACCAAAACGTCCCCGTTGCCTATTTCACTGGCAAAATCGACGGTCTTTTCCGTCTTAACGGAGCCCTCTGGCTATTCGAGCACAAAACAACATCCCAGTCCCTGTCCATGCAAATGGCTCGTATCCAGCGAGACCCACAAATCATCGGATATTCTTATGCTGGCCATCGCCTTTTCTTTGACGAAGTGGACCAACCCCAAGGCATCATAGTCTCCACGCACCATCTCAGTTCTTACAAATCCAAGAAGACTGAGACCTGGGGCTCCCCAAAGATCGAATTCGAGCGGCGGCCACAAATCTTCACCCAAGGCGACTACGACTCCTGGCTCGACTCCTTCATCTACACTGCCGAAGCCGTCGCCAAAGCCCAACTTTTTGATCACTTCCCAATGCAATTTGATTCCTGCTACCACTTTGGCAAGTGCTCTTACACCGACTTATGCGAGCAAAATGCCAATCCAGACAATGCTATTACAGATGGCTTCGTAGAAGTCCCACCTTGGGAGGTAGAGAAAACATGATGACTCGCAGCATAGCAATTGAAAGTGATCTGTGCGGAGCAGTACTTATGAAAGTAACCGAGGCCACATCTTCTGACCTTGGCACAATACAGTTATCTATAATGTCCGAAACCGTTAGTCTTTCAGCATCTGAACTTTCCGAACTTCTCCAAGCCATTGATATGCTTAAGAACCCCGGCAATAGAAACCTTATTTTCAACACCAAAGTCCCAGTTATCCGCAAAGGAAGTGAAGAATGATACAAAACACCTCCGCAATGACACCAGAAACATCCCTCATAAAACTTCTTGTCACCGGGGACGCTGCTACTGGCAAATCCATATTTGCTTCTGGCTTCCCTACCCCCGGCTTCCTCTTCGATCTCGACCGGGGAGCCCTCACTTACCGTGGCCAGGATTGGGATTTCTGCAATTACGACATGACCTCCCAATCCTGGGTTCAATTCGAGAAGGACGTCCTCGAAGTAACCAAAGCCGTTAAAGACCTCAAATACAAAACCGTAGTCCTCGACTCCACCACGGCCCTTACCGAACTTGCTATGGAACGTGCCCTCCAGCTTGACCCAAAACGCTCCCCTTCCGGTGGTCCCCTGTGGAACTCACACTACGCCATAGTCAAGAACCTCGTCGAAGGCAAACTCCGTCAACTCCTCAACCTTCCAGTAAACATCGTCATAATAGCCCACCTCAACATAATCAAAGACGAAGAAACCGGAGCCGTCTCCAACGTCCTTCCCCTTCTCACCGGTCAGCTTGCAGTCAAAATTTATACCTACTTCGACGAAATCTACTGCGCTTTCTCCCGCATGAAAGATTCAAAGGTCGAATACTACCTCCGTACCGTCCCTCGGGGCCTCTACAAAGCCCGCAGCCGCATCTCCGGAAAGTCCCGTCTCCTCCCAGACGAGATCCCAAACGAATACTCAGCAATCCTAAAAGCAATGAGAAACGTCAAAAATTGACATTTTACCAAACGCAGGAGGTGAAACGACAAAATAACGCAAGTATGTAAACGTAATGCAGGAAACAACTACAAAACAAAACAAATTAAAAAGGAAAATGACAATGACTGAAACAACACAGGATTATCTTGAAGGTGGAAATGACGATGGAGAAGGAAGAATTGATGGTATTGGAGGAATGAATTTTGACGTGGAGGCTGAATATAAGCCAGAGCCGCTGATTCCAAATGGTACTTACAGAGGAAATGTAACTGCAGTTGACTTCTTCGCTGACAAGGCTTGTATTGCGTGGAAGGTGGTGCTGCAGGATAATGGTGGATACGCGAGTGATGGGGAGACGCCGCTGGATGGAATGGTTGTGGTGTTTAGGAACTGGCTGCCGCGGGAAGGGGATGAAAATGAGTATTCTAAAAATGGAAGGACTACAAAACGGCAGTCGAAGATTAACATGCTAAAGAAGTTTTCTGCTGGAATGGATATTAATATGGGTACTCCGCAGAAGATCGGGGAAGCCCTGCAGTATGGGTCGTGGGTGGGGCTGGAGGTAAAGGTGGATGTGCAGATTACTGAGTATAAAGGGGAAACGAGGAATGAAGTGAATAAGATGTCGGCGGCTTAATAGAAAGAGGGTGACTATGGATACGGAAGAGAAACGGCAAATGGAAGAACTTGAAAAGTTGGCAGAAATGCTATTTTATATGCCGAGAGATTCCATAGTCACCCCGACCAGATGGCACGGCGCGATGCTTGATCTTGGAGAATATATATGATCCTGATGAAAGTTAGACCTTGTGTTAATGAAATGATGCCGGACTGCGCAAAGATGTTTTTTCTTTCGTATTTTCCCCGGCGGAAGGCTGAGTTTGAGGCCGTGGTCGTGAAGCCAAAGAAAGTAACTTCTTCTTTAAAGCGCAAAAAGAAAATAGAGAAGATTGAATTAACTCCCGAAGAATGGGCAATTCTCAAGAAACTTGGACTCTAAAATGGAAACAGTTACACTCGACCCAACTACGATAACAGTAGCAAAAGGACTTGATCGGTTCAGAAGGGATCTTGGAAAGCTCAAGGACCTCGCGCAGTCCATTGCTACATTTGGGCAATTACAGCCTATAGTTATTAATCGTGAACAGGAGCTTATTTGCGGCGGGAGAAGGCTGGCCGCGTGTATTTTAAGCAAGCAAAAAGTTGTTTGTGCTTACATCGATAATGTAGATCCCATAACCATGAGGGAGATGGAACTTGAGGAAAACATTCAAAGGAAAGAATTTTCCCCTGCGGAAGAGTGCCTTGCAATTGAAGAAATTCATAAGCTTAAGACACAAATCCACGGCCGCGCAGTCAGTGGAAGGGCCGGTGGTTGGAGACTGGATGACACGGCGGAGGCAATTGGAAAGACTCGCGGGAATGTCATTGAGGCGATTCAACTGGCAGAGATGGTTAAGCTTTTCCCTGAACTCAAAAAGGCAAAAACAAAGTCTGAAATTAAGAAGGCAGCTAAGGGGCTTGAGCGAATTGCAACAGCTACGGCGGCTTTGGTAGGAATGGAGGAGAGAGCGAGAGGGGAGGTGCGTTGGAAGGTATCAAATCTGGACGCAAGAGACTTCTTGTGCGTTCAGCCAGATGGACGATACGATGTCTTTCTCACAGATCCCCCTTACGGTATTGACGTCTGTAACAATAAAAATACTGTTGGAGGATACACTGGCGGGCAAGACGCGACTGGTATTTACTTCAACGACAGTAAGGAAGTCTTCCTCAGAATTTTGGAGTATCTTCCTAAAGAATTATTTAGAATAACAAAGCACACCGCACAGGGATTTATGTTCTTTGCCCCCGAGTTCTACCAGCCATCAATTGAGGCATTTAGAGCAGCGGGGTGGAGTCCGTATATTCGCCCACTGATTTGGACTAAGGGCTACTATGGACACTCTAATCAGCCTGGGATGTATCCAACAAGTGCTTATGAAATGTGTCTTTTTGTGCGGAAGACAGACGCGCGGCTGGTGAAAGAGGGAATGCCTGACTACATCTCATGCCTCCCGGTAGTCAAAGAGAAGATTCATCCAACAGAGAAACCAATTGATCTTTTGCTTAACCTTTTAGAAAGAGTCTCTCTTCCAGGAATGTCACTCATAGATCCGTTCGCGGGAAGTGGGAGTTCCCTTCATGCTGGAATGAAGATGAAACTTTTTGTTGAGGGAAATGATATTCTACCAGAATGCTATGCTTTGATTCATGATAGACTGGAGGACTTTAATGATTGTTAATACTGAGGGGCCTGCCGAACTAATGACCCTCGCATATCCCGGGCGGGCGTACAGGGCCCAGCCCTGTTCATTGACACTGAGGGAAAGGGCCAGGCCGGTTTTTAACTACAGATTGATCTTACTCTGCATAGGAATCTTATTACTATCTGCGACGGGCACCGGGGACGGCTGGATTATGCCGTATCAGCATGAGCCGCCTTTTCGCCTATTTATTTGGCAAAGGTGACAAAACGCACTTATCTGGATGCCCGGGCGGGGAAAACAACCGTCCGGCGGCGTTGCCGCGCAGCGTAAACAAAAAAGGAGTATGAAATGATTGTTAATACTGAAGGGCCTGCGGGAGCTCAAATAATGCTTGTAGGAGAATGCCCGGGAGCTGACGAGGATCAAACAGGAAAACCCTTTGTTGGGGCAGCCGGGCGTACTCTCAACTACCTTCTCCAACAAGCTGGCATCTCCCGGCATTCTTGCCTTGTAACAAACGTGGCCCGTGAGAGGCCTCCCGGCAATAACATTTCCCTTTACTTCACAGACAAGCAATGCACCTCCCCGCGCCCAGAACTTGCTGCGTGGATTCAACAACTCAAAGATGAAATCGCCCTGCACCAGCCAAACGCCATAGTAGCCCTTGGCCGCACAGCTTTATGGGCCCTGACTGGTGAAACAAGCATCACTACTATGCGTGGGTACCTTTTAAAGACTTCGTTTGGCGCGGGCACTAAAGTAATCCCAACCTTCCATCCTCAGGCAGTAAATTATGATTGGAAACTCCACTTCGCTTGTATCATGGATCTTAGGAAAGCGCTCAAGCACAGTGCGTTCCACGACTTCGTTCCTGACTCCAGGAGATTACACAGCTCCCCGTCATACTCTGAATTCATTGCATACCTTATCCATTGTAGAAACGAAGACCTTGCAATTGCAGTGGATATCGAAACATGCCAACCAGGGGCGCATGTTAGCATACTTGGAATTGCGGATTCTCCTACTTCTGCTTATTCATTTGAAATCTTGCACGGTCACAGTCCAATATACTCTCCCGATATGGAAGCGAATCTTTGGGCTGAAATTGGAAAAACGCTGCATAACTGTAGAACTATCATGCATAATGGAAGCTACGACGCCGCAGTCCTCATGCACCACACTGGAATTTATTGCAAAAGGTTCTTCTTTGATACAATGATAGCAGCACATGTTTGCTGGCCAGAGACACCACGGAGTCTTGGTTATTGTTCATCCATTTGTCTCGACGTTCCTCCGTGGAAGCATACTTCTCAATCCCTCCCAACTCTTTACAACGCAGCAGATGCAGCTAACACATACGGGATCTATGAAGTTTAGCGGGAGGAAATAGCTCGTCAAGGCTTAATAGAAGTTTTCAATTTCGAGATGTCTCAGCTTGAGCCCGCCATGATGCTCCAACTCCAAGGTCTTTACATCAATCCAGAGAAAAGAAAAGAACTCCAAGAAAAAGCCTCCATTCGCACTGTTGAACTTGAGGCAGAACTTGAAGAACTTCTTAAAAAGAAAGTCAATTTCTCCAGTCCCAAACAACTTCAAACTCTCCTTTACATAGACCTCGGTCTTCCAGTTCAATATAAACGTAGAAAGACTGCGAATGAAGAACGGAAGATTACTGCGGATGCCGGGGCTCTTCGGAAGTTAAATCAAAAAGTAAGTCATCCTGTTCTTGAGCGTATTATGGAGTTAAAAAAGTTGATAAAGCTTTCAACTGGCTTCCTCAACGTAGACACATCTCCAACCTCCCGCGTCCATACATGCTATAATGTGACCGGGGCTACAATGTCTCGCGAAAACAAAGGCTTTATAATTGACGACGAGGACAGTTACAAATCCTTTGGCCGCTGGAGTTCTTCAAAATCCATAATACTTCCCTTTGGAAGTGGAAACCTGCAGAACAACCCAAAGAAAGCTCGTAAAATGTACACGGCTCCCGAGGGCTACGTCTTCCTCCAAGCCGACTACATGCAAGCAGAAGCTGTTGTTGTTTCTTACCTTATTAATGACATTCGTTTAAAGCAAATGTTTCAAGAGGCCTATGGAAAGCCTAAGTCCTACATTCAAGAAAAAGGCCTCGATGTTCACCGAATAACTGCTGCAACCATGTTCAATGTTCCAGTGGCTAAAGTAACCGCCGAGCAACGAAGCATTGGTAAAACATTACGTCACGCACTAAGCTATTCGGCGGGGCCTGCGGTAATTGCAAATCGACTTGACTGCCAATTAAAAGACGCTAAGTATTTCCTCAAACTGTATCATGCCAGTTGCCCTCAGCTTTCCATTTGGCACAGCAGAATCCAAGATAACCTTAAACGTACAAGAACTTTACACAATCTCTTTGGTCGTAAACATTACTTCCTCGACCGCTGGGGAGATTCATTATTCCGCAGCGCTTATTCCTTTATCCCACAGTCAACCGTCGGAGACCTCCTCAACAAAGCTCTCGTAGCCCTCTACCAACAACACGGCAATGATATTGACTTAGTCCTTCAACTTCATGACGCGATTTATTGCTTAGTAAAGCAGTCAGAACTCAACGACCAGGCCAAAAAGATTAGAGAAGTTATGAAAATTCCTCTTACACATAAATCCGAAACTTTCTTCATTGACGTGGATTTTGCAGTAGGCCCGTCTTGGGGAGAGCAAGAACCCTTTGAAATCGCGGAGGACTAAATGCCCCGCAAACTTGAAAACTGGATTGACGGATACACAGAATACACCGCAGAAACTGAGAGTGCAGCAATATTCCACAAATGGACTGCGATGTCAGTAATTGCCGCAGCTCTACGAAAGAAAGTTTACTTCAACCTCGGGCGCATCAGAGTCTACCCAAACCTATACGTAGTCCTCGTCGCAGAACCTGGAGTTGTCCGCAAAACTCAAGCCATTACCTACGGCCGGAGAATAATGTCTAAAGTTGACTCCATCATAACCTCCGCCGACGCAGTAACCATGCAAGCACTAATTCAAGACCTCGAGGCCTCTGCCCAAGCCGAGCATATGCCCGATGGCTCCGTTATGACTCATAATTCCCTCACAGTAATTTCCCGCGAATTCGAAACGTTCCTCGGAAAGAAAACAGAAAACACTGCAATGCTAACCCTTCTCACAGACCTCTTTGACTGCGAAGAGCTTCCGTGGAAATACCGCACAAAGAACAGCGGTTCCAACATCCTTTCCGCAGTCTACCTCAACCTCCTCGCCGCGACAACACCTGAAAGCCTTGCATCATCCCTTCCAGCAGTTGCTATCGGCGGGGGCCTTACAACTCGAATAGTCTTCGTTTTCGGGAGCGGCAAAAACAAGAAAGTCCCAATCCCAGAAGCACCTCCAGAAATCCTTGAACTCGCCCTTATCCAAGACCTCGAAGTCATTTCCAGAATTTGTGGGGTCTATGAATTCAGTCCCCAGGCCCGCGCCAACTGGATAGACTGGTACATGCAATACGAGGAAATTTCTCCCGAGCGCCTTTGCCAAGACCGCCTATTCGACGGTTGGTACTCCCGCAAACCCATGATCATAATAAAACTCGCGCAAATCCTAACTGCCGCAATTTCCAGTTCCCTCCAAGTCGAGTGGCACAGTTTCCTCGAGGCCGAACGCCTCCTCCTTGACGTAGAAAAAACAATGGGAAAGACCTTCTGCGCCGTAGGCAAAAGCGATATCTCCTCCGACGTAGCCGAGGTATCCTCTATCATAGCAAAATACGGCCGCATAGACGAGCAACACCTTCTCCAGCTTGTATGGCGTGACATAGACTCAGAAAAATTCCAAAACGTAATTGAGACTGCGATAAAAACGGGGAGTGTAGTTCGGGAAGTATTCGGCACAAGAACAGCCTACACCAAAGGAAAATATACACTATGAGCGGAGACGTATTAACTAACATCCTATCTCAAAACCAGGAAGAATCTAAAAATGAGAGAGCAAAAACTTGGCGCCAATTCTACAAAGACAAATGGAAAGAAACCGCACTTACCTGCCCCGCTCGACGAGGAAGGCTTTGCAACGCTACAGAAACAATATGTCGCCAGCGAACTTGTTTCGCATCCTACATCGCGCGATACTTTGTGCGTTTGCTGTCATAAGCGGGAGAAGAGGGAAGGATTTAGATTTCTTTGCAAACAATGTTACACAAGGAGAGATGAACATGGAAATTGGTACAGCGATAAACCCCTGTCAGGAACCACAAGAGGCCCGGGAAGACCTAAAAAGTGTGCCGAATAATCAAGGGCCAAAAGAATTCGCGGGGAAGCTTGATTGGTTTATTTTCCCCTTCGAAGAAGCAGAACAAGTTCTCGAGGTCTTTTCCCACGGGGCCAAGAAATACGGAGCCCCATTCACCTATCGAAAACTTGTCCCGCACGATCAACTATTCTCAGCCACAATGCGTCATTTAATAGAGCTACATAAAGGCAACCAAATAGACTCCGAATCCCGCATACGCCACTGGGCTCACATAGCAGCCAACGCGCTCATGGCGCTATCCCATCACACAAACAAAGAAAAGTCAATAATTGACGTTTTAATCATTGGAGATTATTAAATGGAAATTAACTATTCTGACGGTTGTTCAATCTTAATGATCTAAATTTTTGGCCAGGATACAGTCCGCCGTTTCCAGTGCGGCCAGCCTCCAGCACAAACACCTATGTACATCGGCCTTTTAATGTATCCTGGCTTCCCCCTGGCCGTAGCGGCTTCATAGAATACCCAATTTGCTTGCCCGTAACTGACCTGAACCGGGCAATCTATCCGGTACAGGAAATCGTGTAGAACACCCTCATAGTGTAATCTGCCGCCCCATAACATGTAGATGATCGGAACCCTGGGGACGCTTGATAAATCCGTACAAAATCCCTCTGGAACCTCGATCCGTCCTACTGAATCGCTTTCGTAAACAAGCGGGCTTAGGAGCATCCAAATTTTATCCGAATCATCTGCACGAGCATCCAGGGGCGTCGAAAATGCAGCAAGGGGCTTTATGCAGTCGCAATCCAAACCATCTATCACTTTAGTATTTAGAGCTGTCAAAAATTTAGACATCCTCGCAGTCCTCTTTTTTCTCAAGTTGAACCGTTTCAGCAAGGGCTTGGGCCGCTTCCTCAGTCGCCCGAGACTTGTCAGCACTTCCTTTAGATGATCCCCAGAAATAGCTGACAATGGTTGACGCCACTCCCAACATAAATGCCAGTGCGTATTTTGCGTGCTCCTGACCAGTCTCGGGGATAGGAACGAAGATGATCAGTCCTACCATGAAAAAGACCACGGCAAGAATAGACCCTGCAAAGTAAAGAATGACTTTTCTTTCGTTATCCATATTTCGTCCCTTAAGATGATATGCGGATCATGCTTCAACTTTCCCCGTCCTCATCATTCGAACAAGTTCAACCGCCCGTGTCCTTACCTGCCCGTACCATCTGCTTTTCTCCATACCTTGAGCCGCTCTTTCCCAATCCTTATTTCTCATCGCGCCCAAAGTATTCTTGAACTTGAACATCTTCGGCAAGCCAAGGTTAAACAGCATGTCAACGACAACCGCTTTTCTTACTGGATCAAGATCAAGATCAAGACATTCATAGTCCTCAACCGACCGTCTGTAATCCCGGTAAAATACCTCTTCCCATATAGCTTTTGGAAGGGAAGAACCAGGATGAAAAGCATGCCCATATCCGCCAGTGGGGATACCTACCGTATCATAATAGATGGATTCACGGTATCCCTCATGGCGCTTGATCATAGCCTGTATTTCTGTTTCGTTCATAGGTCACCATTTCTCCGACCATAGATTCCATCCCCGCCCCATCCATATAATACTCTACCGGTCATGTAAACAGCGTATGCAACCAAAGATAAAACTTGGATATAACTTTTAAACGGCCACCAATACTGCTCAATCACAGTTACAGTGTGCCCCTGAAGCATTTCGTTATAAACGTGCCATTCTCCAAAATGAGTAAGAAAAATGCCAAGCATAAGAAAACACGTAAACCCATAAATAATAGTGATTCTACCTTGTCGATGCCCCCACCAAGCGAAAAGGATAAACATGTAAAAACTAATAATGGCTATCAGGGCATGAATGACTTGACTGTGAACGAGAGCTGACATGGTTTTTATCCTTTTGTTTATGGTCTGACATATCCCGACGAGTAACGCACTCGCAATCAAGCCATCCCGTTTCTCCATTCAATGATGCAATCATACGGTCAATTTTTTCACTTGTTTCACGGTTTCTTTCTCGATGCTTCTCAATCGTTTTGAGAATATCATCCTTTTGTTGAGTATTTCTGAAAAATTTAAATATTTTCATGCTGACCTCCCGGCAGATCGCAGTATCTGATCAATCATAAGGCTGATCTTTGCCAAGGTAACCCCGCGTTCATCTTGTGCTTTTAGAAGTGCCGACATAATTGTTGAGCATTCTTTTTTGTACTCCTTTTTCTCCCAGATAAGATAAAGGATAAACATGAGCAGCACCAGTGCTGCGGGATCCGTGAGTGAAGACAATAGTTTAGTGAAGACTGAATCAATCATGACACCCTCCCTGTTTACTGCCAGACAACCTTACTCAAGTTGCTTCTTTCCTTGACATTCCTCTGCGTCTGACGCGCAAGCCCGGATACCATAAAATAGTATGTTTCACCCTTGACAGGATGCCAGGTATTCAGCGGCGAAACCTTGATATGGCTACCATCCACAGCGTATAAATTCTTGACAGTCTGGCCCGTTCTCAACCATTCCCAAGTTGCTCCGTACCACTTACCATCCAGTTCAACAAATATCCAGGGGTTTGCGTTCACGCCTTCTTGACCTGGCCAGACGTTCGCCTTATCATAATCCAGTGTGATCGTGGATGAACCAACAGTTACTTTTTTTAGTTTGGCTGTTATGGGCCATCCTGAAACATCTGTGT
>Ga0105050_10007469_pt1 | contig 13041 bp, 2 predicted proteins | sample FRY01_FD_78088 | JGI IMG/M metagenome (GOLD analysis project Ga0105050, IMG submission 78088) | Freshwater microbial communities from Lake Fryxell liftoff mats and glacier meltwater in Antarctica - FRY-01 | ecosystem: Environmental > Aquatic > Freshwater > Ice > Glacier meltwater ... | reverse complement strand
TGGCGAAACAGCAATCGGCAGTGGCTGTTGCGTTGGCGGCCTTGCTCTTGTTATTGCCCTTGCCTCCACCACGCGAGGCATCAGCCATGTCCACCGCCTCTGCATTCGATCTGACGTTTGTGAGCAGAGTGCTGAGGAGCAGTGCGCGTTGACGCTGCAGAGCCAGTTGGTCAGGCTCCACTTCAACTTGCACACCCTTTGCGCCAGCCTTACTCTTGCCCTTGCGGCGGCGGCGCGTCTTTTTGGCAGGACCAGCAGGTTGCTTGCCTGCTGCCTCCGCTGCCGCTACCGGACGGGCGGTAGTAGAGGTGAGCTGAGGTTTGTCAATGCTCCAGAAGCGCGTTAGCGAGCCGTCTTGGATTTGCTGGAAGAGGTGCTTGACTGGGTAGTTGAGGGCCGTATCGTACTTTGTGAGCTGCTTGTGCAGCTGCCTGTGACTGCGCTCCATATTGTGCTTTAGCGCTTCGAAATCTTTGTTCTCCCACCTGCATATAGTCACCAGCCCCTTGGCCTCGCGCTCGATTGGTCCGACCAGTGTGGCAAGCTGATGCGCGACAGCCGGAGCAAACTGTGCAAAGTAAAGCACCAGATTCGTGAGCAGGTCACACGCCTTCCTCCTTCGTGCCGCATCTGCTGCACCCACCTTGGTATCTCCCTGCATAGTAGGGCGAAGGAGACTGAGGGCCAATGTGCGCATCACGTCGAGCCGCGCTGCAAAGTCGCCGAGAGATGAGCTTTCGAGGAAACTGCGAGCGACTTCGCGCACTTCCTTACGCCAATCTAGCTCCTCGACGCCATCTTGATGCTGCTGGTAGTCGGCAATATTCTTCTGCTTCTCATGCTGCCTCCGCAGGTTCTCGTGTACTTTGGCCCCGTCAATGGCTGCCAAAATCACACTCGACATCGAGAGGAAGATCGACGACGGCCGATGCGAACAGCGGCGCGCACGCGCGACAAGCAGGTCAGGCCATGCATGCACTTCAAGACGGTGCCACTTCATGATAACGGCCTCAATGCCCATGAGCTCGTCACGAATGGATACATGCTTTGCAGCGTACGTCTCCCACTCAAGCGCCTTACGATGCAGCAGTTCAAGCCCCGCTAGCAAGCGTCCAAGGGGCGAGTCGAGTGGTAGCGACAACAGACGCTGCGAGACGAGGAGAAGCTGCTCGAGGATGGCGTGCTCCGGAAATTCGCGGAGGAGCGACTGGACGCGCGCAACAAAGACGGCGACGGGTTTACACAAGAGTTTTGCCTCGCATGCGTCGCCATCGCGGTACATTACGTCTTTACGCTGACCACTCAGCAGACTCGGCAGCAGCAACCCATCCTCGGCACCCATACTCTCAGCTGCTGCCTGTCCCAGCGCATCAATCGCCAGTGCTTCTTCTACTCCATCGGCCGACACACTCACTGTACCCCCGACCTCACCAATATCTGCGGCAGACGGTGCCGACCTTGCGGCAAGCGACAGCAGCGAGTTCGAAACCATCTGCAAATGCGCTGCAGCCGTGTGCCGATCCATGTGAGCTGGCAGCCGGAGAATTTCGGATTCAATCTGCACCGACGCCGCGATGTAACGCGCGGCAGCAGCGTCGGCGAGCGCCTCTGGAGACACACGGTGCAGGGCTTCTTGCAGCTTTTTGCTAGCAGAGTTGGTGCCCGCAACACCCTGCGAGATCGCCATATGTGCCGACAGACGCAAGTGTGCAAGATACAAGAGCTGCAGGTCATTCTCGTTGATCATGCTCGCAGCGTCACGCTTGGCTTGCTTGTCCTCTGCACGCTTATCTGCTGCATCTGCCGCCACTTGGTTGGCCTGTTTCGTCACTTCCATACGCTCGTCTTCGTCTCTCGCACCGGTGCGCATTTCGATATCGGCGAATTCCTTCGAGTAGTCAATGAAAGTGTTTACATAATCTGTCTCTTCGATTTCCGCCTCGGATTTCATCTCGACTTTGCGTTCGCGAAAGGCAAACGACTCGTCCTCTTTTGCCCTGCGTTGTCGCTCACGATCGGCGCGCTGCGACCACAAACGCCCATAAGCACGCGTGACGAGTTCCAGAGCTGCCGCACCCTCGGGAGACCAGCGCCCCTCGTGCCCAACACTCACACATACTGCATGTAGAACGGCTCGCAAGATAGCCATGTCACTTTCGCTGCCTTGCCCCGTGTCGGACTTGACGACAGAGGAGTCTCCCTCCGTGGCCTCAGACTTGGGTTCGGCGTCAGCAGCAAGGTAGTGTGCGTGGCGCAGAAGCATGTTGTCATCAGAAAGGCTGTAGCCAAACGGCTCTTCCATCAATTTTCCCACCATAACCGCGCTTGTTGCACTGCTGCTGCCATCTTCGAGACACAGCGGGCGGTGTGCGAGAAGGAGCGAATGTGAGGCGGCAAGACGCAGGCCCAGACGCAGCTCATACACGCCAAGCGCCAGGGGCGCGGTAACATCCTCAAATCCTTTCCACTCACCGCCCTCCAGACGACCACAGAGCTGCCCAGCAACATCTTGCATGTGCCGTTCCTCCTCCATCAGTGCAGCACGCTCATCTCTTGACTGCATCCGAGCGCCAGCGGGCGCCAGGCTGAGCAAGCGTTCAAGTTTTGCAGGCGACGAAGTCAGCGTGGTGGCAAAACGTTGCAGTTCGCCAAAGAGGTGCTCAAACGATGGCGCCTTTTCGCCAGTAGGCCTGGGCACAAGTTTCTTGCGCAGCGTCTCTCCACGGCGTGTCAGCTTCTCGATTTCAGTTTGGCACTCCAGCGCCGCCGCATCGGGGAGCGAGCCCGGACTGAGAGAGCTCTGGAGTTCGCGAACCTTCAGCTCAGCCTGAAGCTGAGACAGTTTGCGCTCGACCATGCGCAGCTTCACTGCAAACTTACTCGCCGGGTCCACCGGCGACTCCGGCAACACCAGCCGCACGCGCGCCGCACCGAGCAATCCCCACACCTGCCCTTTTGCCAGCAGATCTTCGTGTTCGATGTTGGTGTCCTGCTTCTTACTAGCTGTGTGCACGGCGCTCGCAAAAATTTGAAGTGCTGGCGCAATCATCGTCACCAGCACTTCTCGTCCACGCCGTTCCTGGCACGTGCCTAAAACATCTTGAGCATCTTGCATCTTGTCCACTCCCTTTTTGCCGCCAGCTTCCTCGCCTTCAGTTCCAGAGACGAGAGCACAGAGGTGAAGAATGCGTGGGCGCAAGAGACTCCAGCCTTGCGCCTCTAGAAGATGCGCGTGGCAGCCAACAAACTGCAAAAGCAAATGCCCGAGTAGCACCCACTCCTCTCGTCCAATACCATCTTGGTGCTCGGCATCTGTTCCCTGCAAGTGCAGGGCCGCAGCACGACGCATCTGCTGCAGGGCATCCGAGCGATTCGAAATAGTGGTGTGCTCCCATCTCTGATTGAGTAGTGCAGCGTGAAGCGTCTTGATCGGCAGCCGCAATAACATCGGGCCCAATCTCGCTGTGTCCACGTGCACACCACCGCGCTGCATGGCATCCTCCTTGGCCCTTACTTTGACACGCTCGCGCTCGCGGCGAGAAGGTGTGTAGTCAAAGGGCAGCACTGGCGCCATAGTAACTTCGGCAGCGCGTGTGAAGGAAGCATTCCATGTGCGCGCGTGCCAGCGCATCATCATCTCCGTCAGCAGTCCGCCAGCGCGAGCCATGTCCATTCCTGCAGCGCCACTGCGACCAAGCTCGTCTTGTGCTGCAGCGCGCCGCATCTCCCACACAAGCTGCTGGTAAGGGCTGAATTCAAGAGGCGAGCGCGATGAGTCTGCAAGATGCCGACTGATGTAGCTCTTTACATCTGTCTCCAAATGCCCCGCGCTCAGACCCGACAATACACGTATTTGGCTTTGCTCACCGTTCCACAGTTCGACCGGCGAGGCCCCGCCTACACCCAGCAGCGCACGCGCTATGCTCGAAAGCAAAGAGAGCTCGTGCAACAGGCACTGATGGTCAAGCGCGGGCCAGAGAGCAGCTTTCCATGCCGTGAAACGTGTCACGTCCACCGGCACAGGAATCGCAGTGCAGCCATCTGGCCCAACAAGGTGTGACGCTTCGTGACCGAGCGCATTTTTGATCGTCATCTCGCCATCGCGCAACAACCACCCAGGCGCATCGGCAAGACGCTGCAACAGTGCCTCACTATCTTTCGGGTTGTTGACACACATGAGCGCCGCGTGCCCTTGGAGTGCTGTCTGGCGATACTCCTCATCGAGGCACAAGAGCGCCACGGGAAAGCGCCGAGCATCTTCATCATCGGCAAGCGCGCCCGCAGCTTTGTTTGCATCTAACATACCAGACCAGGCAAACCCAAAAGGCATGCACGTGTTCTCAAAGTCCCCGGCGAGCTGCTGCAGATCCAGGGTGCTGAGCATCTTCGGATGTCCGCCGTATCGCCAGAGCGGCGTGCCTTGCAGTGAATGTGTTGGCAACGACTCATCTAAATGCGACAAGAGCCCTCGCACATCACTCGGCCACTCGACGCCCATACCAATGTCAACCGACACATCAGACATTGTAGTGGCCCCATGCGATGGAGCAGATATCTTCTTACCACCTTTTAGACTTTGAATCAGAATCGGGACTCCAGACTCTTGCATGAGGCCTGCAGCATCCTTGAGAAACCACCGCCACATGACCAACATCGTACTCAGCCACGACGCCCCTCTCCCCAGCCGAGCGTCTGCAGATGTATCAAGGTCTTGCCCTCTCATTTTAGCGTGATTTCCCATGTCATCTCTGTGCGCTGTCAATTTTGCCAGCAGCTTCATCACCGAGGCGGAGGTGGCGGGGTGCTGTTCCAACGGGGTGCCGCGCGCCGCGCATGCTGCTACAGTTTTGGCGGCATCGTGCAGCCACTGGGCGATGCACGCATCCACACGCATCAACAGTGCATTGAGCCATTGGTGCACGTGGTCATCAAGCCCTCCTCCAAGATCATCCTGTACATCTTTTTTCGTCTGCAGTCTCCCCGCGACACCCAGTCGCGCGGGCTCACCATCACCGCTGGTGGCGATAAGTGCGGCGGCAGAGTCCTGGATTGCATCCCGCATAGCGCGTTGCAGCACTAAGGCACACGCCGTCATGAGTTCTTCATGCACCTGTGCGTGCTCAACAGCACCCGCATCAACACCACGAGCCTGCGGGTCACCGCGCAAATCAAACGCCATCTCATCCACCACGAGCGGTACGGCACCCTTCTTGGCGCTCGTTGCTGCTGCGATTTGCAGCGCACGCTGGCGGCGCATATTCATAAGCGTCTGCAGAGCAGTATGTTGCGCAAGCTGTTGCAGCGCCTCTTTTGCCGCCAGCAATGTGTTCCGCACCTCGCCCTCCGGCTGCCCGCGTGCCATCTCGTCGATTGCAGACATCCGCCTCTCCCAGTCAGCGGGGCTTGTCTGCCCGAGAAAGAGCCGCACGGCAACTTGAACTGATTGCATTAGGCTCGCACGCTCGTCCCGAGCAGCCAGCTGCTTTTGTTCTGCAGTCTGGTTGCTTATCGGAAGAAGTTGCTGATGGATGGGTACATTGAGGAGGAGCGCAAGATCGAGACATCTTCGCTCGAAGACGGACAGACGTTTGAGATCGACGCCTTTGGCGCTGATTTTGACCGACGCCTTGAGATGCTTCCGAACGAGCGTTTGCAGCGCCATAGAATCGCGAAGGATGTTGGCATGCAGCGCGTTGCGCTGCTGCAACGTTGCCCTGACAAGCCCCGTCGTTTCGTGTGGGCATGCGTCCAAAATTCGCAGCGGCACTTGCAGCAGAAAGGCAGCAGAGGCAGCAGACGACTCCCGTCGCCACCGCTCGGAAGAACCACACGCCGAGTACACCAGCTCAGTAGCTGCCGGCCATGCCTGCGAGAGAGGCACGCCGCGTGGCAGCGTTGCAACCAGCATTTTCACCCACTTGATGAGATGGCGGACAGTTAGCGCAGGGCCGAGTGCCTGACGCGAGACTTTGACGAGTTCATAGTGATGCTCAATCATGACTTTGGGCAACTCGCAACCGGGAAGCCCGAGTGAGCTCAACAGCAACATCAAATCCTTGGAGCCCAGCTGCGAATCCAGCAAGCACATTTCCACCCCGCGATTGCGCATGGCGCGCGAGATTTCGCCGCGCTGCGGATCCAAACATAAGAAAAGTCGAAAGTTGGGGTGCGGCTTGACAATCGTGACTTGGCCATTGACTAACCCGCGCTCGTTGACCATGAGCACACCTCCAGGTTCGAGCAATGGGTTGAGGCGATCAAGGACAGTAGGGTTGCAGAGATTGACATTGTCAAGCAGCACCCAGTCTCCAGTCTCTAGCGCCTGCACTAATATGCCGTCCATCCATTCAAAACAACCAGTGACTCTTTCGCGTTCTATTACTTTTAGCACTTCCAATTCTGTTGCCAGTCCCTTGAGACCGTCTGTCAATTCAGCCACCTGTCTTCTCACATCTGGATCCGTATTGGCGGACGCCGGCGTAAAGTTGTGAAGTCCTTGCGTGGCCATGGTCAGCAAGTGACTTAGCATTACCGCCTGCTCGGCAGAAAATCCAGCTGATTGTTTGGTGTCACCACCAGCCTTGGCTGCTGGGTTGTCAAGCGAGGTACTAGCCTGTGGATGGCCGTTGAGTGAGGTGCCGCGCAATTTTGAAAACGAGCCGCTGAGTTCTGCCATAAAGGCCAGCGCCTGAGGGTTGTTGCCCTGCCAGGTGAGCAGCGCGCGCATGAGCTGTTCGTGGAAGCAGTTGAAAGCAACGACGAAATTGCGTCGTTTGCGCTGAACATCCACCTGCTCAAAACACCCGAGCAGATCCGTCGTGTCCGTGTCGCTCGTCATAGCCACCTCGCGCAGGTGGTTGCCGGTGTACGAGGCAAGAATGCGGACCAGACTCGTCTTGCCCACCGCCGGAGGCCCCACGATAATTCCCATCCAGCCCATGCGAACACAGTACATGAGCGCTTCGAGCGGCTGGAGAAGTCCAGGGAGAATCAGCGACGTGCTGCTGTTGAGCTCGCGCTTTGCCGTGCGCTGCAAAGTCGCGCCTCCAACCTGCAGCGTCTGCGGAGTCACTCGAAAGGGGATGGACTGCCGCTTTGTGAGCGTCGCTCCAAAGTGAGTGCAGTACAAGTTGTCCAGCTTCTCACGGTCCCTCGCGGTACGCAGGCGCAGGCTGTAGAGAACTTCAATAAACTGCTCAGGCACCCAGCGCCCAGCGTCCTGGTGCGCGCACATCAACTCGCACCAACGGAAGATGTCTCGCAAGTTGAACTCCCAAGGGCGTCCCGAAATCGCAAAGACATACGTGACGTGATGATGCACAGCCATGTTGAAAGAAATCATGCGGCGCAGCAAATCCTCCCCGATGTCGGGGTAGGCAGCAAGCGCGATGAAAAGTAAGTCGTCAGCATTGAGCTCCTCCACTCGCACTGACGTGAATCGGTTGAGGAAGGAGGCGGGCAGACCCTTGCGCCCGCCACCCTGGTGCAGCGGATTCTGTGCTGCAAAGATCCTGAACGACGGTGGGCATGCAAACGTCTGACCCAGCTCTGGTAGATAAACCTCGGCTCGATGATCAAGACAGGCGTTGAGACCTTCGAGCACCGACTGCGAAGCCAAGTTGAGCTCATCGAGAAGCACCCAATCCCCAGCTTTGAGCGCACTCAAGAAGACACCGTCCGACCACGCAAACTGCGCCCCACCTCCCCCGCCGCCATCAACAGGAAGATCCGTGCCAAGCAAATCCATCATATCAGTCTGGTCCGACAGATTGATGCGCACCAGACGGTGTCCCGTGACAGATGCCAAGGCTTGAATCAAGGTCGTCTTGCCCACTCCAGGCGACCCTTCGAGCAAGATCGGCCGTTTCAGCTGCAGACCTCTCAGTACCCGCACAAGATTCTGCGACGTGGTGGGTGCTGTCATGCTGAAGGACGAAACCTCTGGCTCAGGCCCCATGGGAATATGGAAAGGGTGCATACCGAAGGCAGTGGCAGAAGTCGTTACTTTTTGTGCTCCCGAGATGAGCTCCGTGGTGCTGCCCAGATTGGCCACCCGCTCATCCTCGGGGATCATTTGTAGCAGGAACGCGTAGCATTCATCGCGCAGAGATCTAGCTCGCCGATCCGACGAGCCATCACCAACTCCCAGCCCGTCAAGCAACACCATAGAAGCGCCGTGCAAGAAGCCTAAGGTGCGGTTCAGGCCCTGCTCCTGTGCCATGTTCATGAAGTGCGTCCATGATAAGAGGTCGCGCAGGGACAAGAGACGTCTCATAGCCCCGCCATCTTTGGCAAGGATCCACCCCCAAAACTTGAGCAGTCGATCGCCATCGCCCGCCTGCATGAGCGACGGCTTGAGATGCGCGGCAAGGATGCTCCTCAGATCATCCATATCTGAGATAGCATCAATCCAAATCTCCGTGAAGCGGTTCCGCAACGCCGGCGACAGCTCTTTCTTTCCAAAATCCCCACCTGGATTCATGGTAGCAAGCACACGAAACTCGGCATGGGCCACAATCACCTCACCGCCTTTCTCAGCAATAGTAAGAGTGCGGCTGGGCTCGAGCACAGAATTAAGACGCTCCAGCACGGAGTCGTCAGCAAGAGAGATTTCGTCGATGAGTAGCAAATCACCATCGCGCATAGCTGTCACGAGCGGCCCGTCATACCATGTAAACAGTGCACGGCAGTTGGGCACTTGCTCCTCCACTTGCAACGCCACAGCCTTGAGCTGTTGTGGCACCTTCGCAGCGCCGTCAATCTCAGCGACCTCAGCATCGTCTTCAGCAGCAGCTTCAGCAGCAGCATGGCAGCGAGAGAGCCGCTTCAGCAGAGGATGCACGCTCTCCCAGCTATTTTCAAATTGACCAATCAAATCCATCACATCAGCTCTGCTGATCCAGCCCTCGCTTGGCATGTTACTAGGAGCACCATCATCTGTTGACACCCCCCCATGCGACAGCCATTCTTGTGACTCTTGCGGCAGCGCCCCGATGGGCATTGGGGACATCTTTTCCTCTTCCTCTTCTCTGGCACTGTCATTGTCTGTATTCTTCTTGGACTTTGTGGTCGGGAGGTCAGACTCATCCTCCTCCATACTGTCGTTTGCCGACTTATGCACACCATTAGAGGCATGAGAGGCATCAGTACCGTTAGCTGTCGAACGCACAGGTGCCCAAGCCTCCCGTACGAGAGTATAGTAACGTTGCAGGAGAGAGCGGAAGCGAGCAATAGCAGCATCTTTGCCGCGGATCGGGCGGAAGCCGCCAATGAGGTCGGAGGTCTCGCTGTTTTGATGGCAATTGACTATGTGCAGTTTGTTGCCGAGCGCCGTGGCAAAAGCCTGGCAAATTGTCGTCTTACCTGTTCCTGTTTCACCCACCAAGAGAACAGGTTCCTGGAAGCGCATACAGCGTGCCACCAGGCGCAGCAGTCTTGTGGCACTCTTTGTGTGCACTAGCCCTTGAAACGCACCACCCTGCGCTACGTCCGTGTTCGCGCCCGCGCGTGCCGGCCGCCCTGACAGCATGGCGCCAACATCCAAATCCCACCCACCTGAATATAGCGTTGGAATATCAACTGACACCTTCACAATTTTCTGCAGCACGTCCTGGACACACTCCTTCTCCTCTTTTCTGCGAAGGCCTTCTGCAAGCAGCATGTACCCTTCTTGCGCCATCAAATCGTAGTTGTCAGTGGCTGCTGCCGCAATGCGGTCAGCCCATTTAAAAAGATCGCGCGGCGTGACGAAAGCGTGCCGCCCAGCGAACACGTTCGAGCGCTGACGCCGACGATGCAGTTCACGCATCACACCCACAATTCTCTCAGCGCGCGACGGTGGGATTTTGCAGCGCTTCTCAATCATTTCCTTGAGCTCCTCGTGGGGGATGTCATCAACATGCACCTCAAGAAAGCGATTGCGAAATGCCCTAGACATCATCTTACGTCCACCATACGCACCGCCAGCAGGATTCTGCGTTGCGAAGAGCATGAAATGTGGGTGCGGTTTCACCGTCTCTTGGGTTTCGGAAATGAGAAGCTCGCGGTTGTCGTCGAGAAGACGGTTGAGCATTTCGAGAACTTCCGAGGGCGCCAAGTTGAGCTCGTCTAGAACCAGCCAGTGGCCTCCCCGTAGGGCCTTGACGAGCGGCCCTTCGCAAAAGACAAGTTTGCCGAAACGATCTGAGGCATACCCACCCAGATACTCTTGCACGTCTGTGTGGGCGTGGTTGTTAATACGCACGAACTCATGGCCCGTGCTTGCTGCCAGATACTCAATCATACTCGTCTTGCCTGCTGAGGTTGGGCCTTGCAGCAGGATAGGATAACGGTGTGGCGCCGCTGCGCGAACAATGTTGCGCAAATTGAGCTGGCACGACGGTGTCAAAATAAAACTCGGAATCTTCAACTTTCCATAGGCTTCGCCCTTCATCAGATAAAAGCCCGTAAATTCGGCTTTGTCATGGGTGTATTGGCCCATACACACGTAGTCGTCGGGGTTCGAGAGGCTGGGCTTGCTGTTGCCAGCAGTTGACTTAGTTTTGCACAGATTCCGCATGATTGCCTGTCATGCATTGCACATTGTTTCAGCAATGGGGTCCCTGGAACAAAACACAGCAATTCTGGAAAAGGGCAAGGGCAAACAACGTACCTTGTCCATCAAGGGCTGGCAGACAGGGTTGAGTTGCGTAGCAAAAACCATGCAGGCGCCTTCGAAGAGCGCGCGCTCAAATGTATAACCCTGCATCTGCATGAAATTGACATACTGCAGCGTGCGCGTGAGCGAGCGCAGGTTAAAATGCACCTTTTGATTAGCACCGTCAAATAAATCGCCTTTTTTCGTCAGTGCCCTCGCCTCAAGATAAAACTCGACGATGCTGACGACATCCTGATTCTTTGTAGTGCCGCGCAAGTAGCTCTGCACCACTTCACGCAGCTCGCTGGCCTCCTCCATTTCATCCACAAATACCTCCGTAAACCTGGCCCGCAGCGCCACCGGCAAATCCTTTTTGCCCACGTCCGTTGCAGGATTCATGCACGCAAACAGCCGGAAATTTGGGTGCCGCTGCACCACATCAATATCTCCCTTTTCTGTGAGCGCCACGGAACCAGAATCACCATCAAGAAGACCGCTGAGACGTTCGAGAGTTTCGGCAGGCGCCAGGTTCACCTCGTCCAGCAGTAGCCAGTGTCCTTCGCGGATGGCCTTTACCAGAACCCCCTCCACAAACGCAAACGCAAACTTGCCTTTGATCGCCTCCACCTTGCGCGCAAACTCACCAATCTTCTCGGAAAACGCCCGCCACTGCCGCCGGACTTGCGGCGAAACATTCTTGCTCTTCTTGCCCTCCCCTCCCCCGTCGCTCCCTTTACGCTTTCCCGCGGTAGCGGTGTCCCCTCCTCCTCCCCCTTTGCCACCACTTGCGATGAGCGACTCCACGAGGGCCGCAGCTTGATTCATCAGTTTCGTGAGGGGCTTCCATTTCTGCGCCTCGAACTTATCGCGGCAGCTCTGTATGAAGGCCGTGTTCTTCGACTTGGACTGGCAAACATTCTCAAACGTCAGCTCACAGTCATTTTTCATACAACGCAAATCCAGCAGCCAACAGACTTTTGAGAATTGCCTACCGTGACGCGCGGAAGCAACTCCATCAGATCATCCATGAGCTCCTGCGCTAATTGCCGCACTTCAACGGGTTTGAACCCGCCCAACAAGTCCCCCGAGTCGCTCTGCTGATTCAAATTGACCACCACCATGTGCGCACCGACGCGCGAGGCCAAATGCTGCACCAGTGACGTTTTGCCTGTGCCCGTCTCTCCCGCGAGCAGCACCGGTTCGCGGTGGTGCACAGCAGCGGCAACCGCCTGCATATGTGTGTGTGTTGCAGACGACGCCACATTAAACAAAACACAGCGACACACAACTAAACACATCCCACTGACACTTGACGAAACAAAACACAGCAACACGACGCAGCACAAAGCACTGCCTGCATTGCGCGCACAGTACCGCAGAAAATACGCATTAAACAAAACACAGCAACACACAGACTAAACAAACCCCGCGGACACAAAACCAAAAACAGCGAATCAACACTAAACAAAGCCGTACCTCCATCGTCTGCATTGCGCGCACGGTACCGCAGAAAATAGCTGGCTGCTCGCCGCTTTTACCGCTGAGCTTAGCAGCGACGCGCGAGCCGTCGAGCTCATCAAGATAGATACGACCGACCTGCAAGGAACCGGCGTGCGGCTTGAGGTCGGGCTTATGGCGCACATGCAAGTATTCCACTTTGTCTTGATGTACATCCACGATGATCGCAATGCGGCGCGCAACAGCCAGACGGTCGTCTGACGACGGCAGCACGTTGCAAAAGCAATCCATGGCCTCGCGCAGGATCAATTCCCTCTGAATTTCTGTGACATACCCATTATCGCTAGATGCTGGCAGCTGCGACGACACGCGGCTGCACAGCTTGAGGAGATCGCGTGTGGTCAACACCCGCCTATAGCGCACTCCCGGCACGACCTGATTGGCAGTGCCACTTGTGCCCTTTGTGAGAAGCGCGTGAAGCTCCGCAACTTTGCCCACAAGCTTGTGCTCTTTCAAATTGGGATACAGCGCCCCGACTACCTCTGCGACCTCGTCATCCTTCCACGCCTCCACCGCAACTTGCGTCGTCAGCGCCTGCAACATAGGCAGCCCCGCAGACTCACGCCTCCCGGACTGTGCGGTCGTGCGCGTACCGAAGAGTCGGAATCCTGTGCCGTATGTGTGTAAATGCGTGCGCGTTGCAAAGGACGAAGAGAGCACAGCATGTATGTGCAGATTAGCCGGAAATTGCAAATCGGCTGCCAGAATTGTTTTACTGCGGCAGAGCAGCTGAACAGACGAATGAGAGAACACATGAACAAAACGTGCGATATGCGCTAGAACACGATCAAAATCGCTCGGGAGGAGGGGGGATAAACACACACAGACACATGCACGTATAGATACATACAAACAGACGCACAGGCACATCTCACGCACCCTGCCGA